>JAEEGF010335500.1_pt1 | contig 12590 bp, 10 predicted proteins | sample 9134171 | NCBI WGS metagenome assembly JAEEGF01 (sample SAMN16246542, study PRJNA631951) | gut metagenome | biome: gut microbiome; feature: rumen; material: AP-attached | host: Bos | place: Iran: Karaj | collected 2018-10 | reverse complement strand
CCATCGGGCGTGCCTTGCCATTTACGGATACTGCCTACATGATAATCAGCTTCTGATTTGCTTGCACCATTATAAAGACATTGTGTGCAGTCTTCGATGGTATATTTGTTTTGTCTGCGAAGTTCTTGGCATAATATGTCGGAATCTTTTACCGTATTAAAGCCGAAATATCTGTGGAACAACACAATTGAAGCATCGTTGTCTTTCACACATTGAAGAATAAGGTCCGCAGAAGTTTCCAACTTCTCGTTGATGGGATAATGATGCACCTCATAACCCGCATTCAAAAACGGTTCTATCACTGTATGACAAGTAAAGGGGGGCAGAACAGCCGATTTCTTCAATTGGGGATTTCTTTCCTCAATGGCCTTAATGGCAAAGCTAATGGCCGAACGGCCTGTCGACAGCCATACATAATCGTTCCCTTTGCAGCCAAACTGTTCGGGGGTTCCTAATGGTAGATCTTTCAGTTCCTCATTAGGATTAATCCAAAAATTACTTCCTATTTCACTTAGCATTTTGTTGTTGCTGTTGTTGCTGTTGTTGTTGTCGTTTTCTTTCGTAATACTCTAATGCTTTAGGCAAAAAACCGAGGTCATCCACTTCCTTCATGTCGCCACTGCCTGTGCCTATATCTTCCCGTTTAAAGACATTAATCACTGTCATCCAAAGGATTTTGATATCGAGCCAAAGGGTAAGGTGATCCACATACCACACGTCCATTTCAAACTTCTTGCTGAGTTTGCAGTGGTTGCGGCCATTCACTTGAGCCCAACCTGTGATGCCAGGTCGCACTTCCATGCGGCGGGCTTGTTCCCCATTATAGAGTTCCAAATAAACAGGGGTGAGCGGTCGAGGACCGATAAGAGCCATATCGCCTTTGAGCACGTTGAAGAGCTGTGGCAGCTCATCCAACGAAAGCGCTCGGATGAAACGCCCCACTTTGGTCAATCGCTGAGCATCGGGCAACATACGCCCCTCCGCATCCCGTTCATCGGTCATGGTTTTGAACTTGATGCACTTGAAAAGCGTGCCATCCTTGCCAGCACGGTCATGGGTGAAAAATGCACCTGCGCCCTTGTTGGCGAAATGCAACCAAATGATCAAAATCAACAACAAAGGAGAAATGCATATCAATGCAATGAATGATATGCAGAAATCAAAGAAACGTTTGAAGAAATGCTTGTACATACATTTATTTTTGCTTTACACAATACTTTTTCCCTTTATAATCTAAATAACTATGATCCAAATCATAGAAAAACAAGTTTTTTGTGGCGGGTTTTCTTTTTTCTTCTGGAGGGAATTGCATATAATCTTTATATCCTGCTGTTAAAACTTTCTCAACACCAATAGGAACGGGCATTTGATAACCTTCAAATTCCAAATATTTTACATCATCATACCACTCTCTCTTTTTCTTTGAAGAGAACAGATACCTCACATATTCACTTTCTGAAAATTTGAATTTTTTTAGACGTTTCTCACATAAATTAGAAATAGCATACCTAATTGACTTCGTTGGAAATAAAGTTAATAGCACCTTTGCTATAATTTTGTATTTTTTTGCTGGACGTGCTGGTACACGTTGTCCTCTCATTAAAGCAAAAACAAAAGCACAATTCTCATTTATCTTTTGTCCAAAACTACTATTAGGAAGACCATCAAGAAATTCTACATCAATTTTCATTCCTTGACAAATATCATCATCAACACTGTGATCATAGATACAAGTAGTATTAACACTACGAATAACCGCCATTGGAAACTTTGCACAATAATCTTTTCTTGTGACCTCGCAAACAAAACGAGAAGTATCCGCTTTCTTATTCCATATTTTAATCAACTTGTCATAATCTTCACGTGGCATAGTGACATCAACATCATCATCCCATGGAATGAATCCTTTATGCCTAACCGCACCTAAACTTGTACCTGCTGCTAGGAAAAAACGTAGGTTATTTTCTTGACAAAAGTCTCTGAAATAAACCAAAATTTCAAGTAGCTTCAATTGCCATTTTCTCAATTCTTCTGGAGAGAAATCAGCAACACTTATTAATTTTTGATTATCCATTTTATCCATTATTAACAATTAATACTTCAACTCAACGCCATAATATTCTTTAATTAAAGCATATATTCTTTTCTTCAATCCTTTTTGAGGAGATTGGGACGTGTCAATATCTGGGCCATGATTACCTTCAATAAACTCAATCTGTCCTTTATTATTAACCACAACATCCCAGCCAATAATTGGGTTTTCACTCATTTTGGCTGCCTTAAAACAGGTACTTACAATTTCATTCCATTTTGGAATTTGAAAACCTTTTATCTTTATTCCGCTATTTGGATGATATTCACAAAAATCTCCATTTACACTTATGCCATCCGTTTCAACGATACCCGTATCCACATTGACCTGGGCATACAATCCTCCTGCATGAACATTGTCGATAACACTATCTCCTATTCCCATTTTGAACCTGCTGCTAAAAGCCATTGTCTTTTCCTTATTGGATATTGTAACCAAACGAATTGTATTCAAACTTTGTGGATGGAAAGCACTTAGTTCATCACATGCAATAATACACTCCTCCACAAGAGTTCTATCCTTAACACATTTGTCAAACAAAGTCTTAACAAAACTATGATCACCATTCTTGAATATCTTATATATTCCTTGTCCACATTCCGAGTCTGTTGGTTTAGCCATACAATCATACTGAGATATAAGCTCGTAAAAACTTTCATAAGTGGCCTCTGGAGCATATACCCATTTCCTGTATATATAGTCACTATAATAACTCAAAAACTTTTGTTTGTCTCTTAAAACAATCTTTTTAATCCCTGGAACATAACGCCAATAAAAATATTGCATTCTCAATCTTGAAAGGTACTCATTTCTTTCTGCTTCCGTTTTATTCCAAAACTCGAATAAATAGGCATACTCAGAAAAAGATACCCAATGTTTTTGTAAGGCTTTTTTATAATCATCAAAAGAACCCTTAGCATCGCCCTTCATAAATTGTTTTTCTGCCTCTGCCAACAATTGTTTCTTCCTTATACTGACCAAACGATCAGCATAAATTTTACTTGAAGTTGCAGTGAAAATTTTGTTTCCAAGAGGAGAATAAATAACTTTTCTAACTGCTGCTTTAATACTTTTGTTTTGAATTAGACTCATATATGAAAAAATGAAATAGGTTTATTTGTCATTTTATTGAATTGAATAGTACTTGTTTACAACAGCAACTATTTTGCTATTAAGCTTAAGATTTATCTCTTTTGAAGTTTTTGAAGTAACTATCGAAAAAGCATCATTCCCTTCCGTGATTAATTCATGCTGAAGATACTTCATTAATGCCGTACCATATCCTTTTCCTCTTTGCGAAGCATCAACTACCAATCCACCAATAATGGCTATATTATCAATCTCAGCATTGGTACTGATTGTTGCAACAACCCTATCGTTATCTTTAAGAATACACATACGGCTATAACCATTTGATATTCTTTCTTTTAATTGCTGCGCCAACTTTTCTTCTGAATAGATCTTACTGAATTCATTGTCGCTGAGCAATAAACGAACAATAGCTGGAATATCTTGTATGGTTGCGGCTCTAATATCATATTTGGTATCAACAATACAATCGGATTTTTTGAAAATGGTCATTTCATCGGTATGGTAATTTCTTGAAACGACATCTAATCCATTTAGGTCCAGATATGATGGAGAAAAAATAGTCTTTGGATTCTCTTCTATGATTATTTCATCAATTTGATTCAACTCATAATTGTGATTTGATGTGTATACGTGTAAACAATCATAATACAACAAAAAAACACATTGTATTCCAAACTCCGATTTGTCAATCCATATCTTTTGATTTGGATTTTTCAAACCATATTTCAACAAGTTGGTATAAAGATACAAACAATAAGTCCTATCATTACCAATATAGTTTTTGATTTTTTGTATGTCTTCCTCGTTAATAGAAACTATCATTTTTTATAAAGCTAAAAGACAACGCAATATTGTTATTATTATAGTGTTTTCAAAGCATTAACCAATCTCTGATTCTCTTCAGCGGTTCTCACCGCGATACGCATATACCGATTGGGTTCAATGGCCTTCTTTGCGGAACAGGAGCTCATCAGAATGTTATGCTTTTTCAACATGGAGATGACAATATCGTTGGAATTGTATGGAGGCAACACCTCACAGAAAAAGAAGTTGGCCTGTGTCGGCATCACATGAAGATAGGGCACAGATTGTAGTCCATCCCAGAATTCTTTCCTTATCTGAAGGAACTTCGCACATGCCCGTTTGTAGTCTTTCTCGTATTTCGTGAATATCTGCATGAAGAATTCTGCAAAGGAATTGATATTCCAAATACTGACCGATTTCTTCATCTTGGCAATAAGTGCCTTGTCGGAGGAAGCCATAATGCCAAGTCGCAAACCGGGCACTCCATAACTCTTGCTTATGGACTTCATCACCATTAGATGTGGGAAAGCCTCAAGAATTTCATTTTCAAGCAAAGAATTGGTTTCCCAATTCTCACTGAAATCCACGAAACTCTCGTCCACTATCAACCGCGTACCATTCTGTCCGCACCAGTTGGCCAATTCCAGCACATCCGCCTTTGGAACGAAATTGCCAGAAGGGTTATCAGGATTGATAAGCAATAAAGTATCTACTTTATGCTCACCAAAATAATGCATAAGATCATCTATACCATAACGAAAGTCTCTGTTTTGAGGGACAAACGCCTCCACACGACTTTCATCAAGCCTATTGGGATATTCCTCAAAAGTTGGACGAACAACACCGACCTTTCCTTTCACATTCTCCATCAGTGCCTTGATAAGTTCAGCAGCACCATTGCCAGGAATGATGTATTCCTCTTTCACTCCCCAGCATTTGCTGGCTAACAAAGTATTTACCTTCATGCCCGACGGATACTCAGTAAGCAAGGTTCGGAAATTGGCCTGCATCTCGTCAACAATTCTTGAACTTGGGAAATATGGATTCACCAGATAACAATAGTCAAGCATTTGGGGAAAGCGCCAAAAGCCGCCATAACGGCCATAATATTTGTTCAGCACATCTTTGTCATCTGCAAAAAGTGCTTCTGCAATATCCAGATCTTGCTTGTCATCAATCTCATACCATTTCTCATCAGTAATCGGCAATGCTTTCAAATCGTGCGAATTGAGGAACGAGATGATGCGAAGCACATTTTCATAATACTCATTGTTTCCCACAGCCTTGCTGTAAGCTTCCAAAAACGGAACATATTTCTCTGTGGAAAACTCTTTGGAGAACTTGTATATGTTGACCGTTTTGTAGTAAAATTCAATGTCGCTATATTTGAATGCAGCCTTGGGTATGAAGTTGACGATATTGTTTTCCTCATCAAGACGCACCATTGTTCCATCCATCCATGACTCATATTTTGCCACAAGCGCCAAGTTAGGTTCCTTATTTGCTGCCAATAATTCCAGCATTTCGTCATCAAAGATAAGGTCACTTTCCAACAGCAGTGTATCGTCTTCCTGCAGCTGTTTCTTAGCGAGGGCAAGTGAATAAATGTTGTTGGTTTTGTCATAGATAGGATTGTTCACATATTCTATCTTCAATCCATTCCAATCCGTTCCAAGATAGTCCATCAATTTCTGACCCTCATAACCGACAACTATGACAACCCTTTTCAAGTTGAGTTTTTTCAATTGTCTCATCATACGGTCAATGAGTTTCACACCATTTACTGGCACCATGCATTTTGTGTTGTTTTGGGTGTATTCTCCCAATCTCCGGCCCATGCCTGCCGCTAATATGATTGCTTGCATATATAGTTTTGTTTAGTTAATACAAGAGATAAAAAATGCCGTCAATCATTTCAAACATGATATCTAGTGTTTTCGCGAGGCCATAATTCACGCAATACCCTTTCAGTAAATTTTCCAAAGCCAGGTCCATATGCCGACTGACTTAATCCTGGATCTGCATTCCATTCGATAATAACAGGATCCCCCACTTCATCAATAGCAACATCCCAGCCGATTAAATTAAAGAAAGGCAGTTGATAATGAAGTCGTTTTACGGTCTCTATAGCTTTGGAATAAGAGGGTAATTCAAATCCTTCCAAAATGGTTCCGGAATCTGTTTTTTCAACTTTGTCGTCCGAAAAGCCACCATAAGCATACTTTCCCAACTTGCCATCTTCTTCAATGATAGCACTGATACCTCCTGCACTTTGGTTATCGATAACCTGTCCTTGCCGTCCAATACGAACAACAGAATAAATGACTAAAACCTCCATATCTGAACGATATGTAAGTATTCTAATAGTATTTACTGAAGTCGCATTCAGTTGATTCATTTTTTCATGTTGTTTTAGCCTTTCCTGTATCTGGAAATTCATCCCATATTTATCAAAAAGCTTCTCGACAGTCCATCCGTTAAGATTGGTCATCCCTTCTTTTATCTCCAATCCTTTTACTCCGACTCCACTATGATTCAAGACGGGTTTGATAATTGCATAACTGATGTTTTGACATAAATTGATAGCCTCTTGTTTTGAAACAGGTTCTCCCTCGTAATAGAAATAACCATTCATTCTTTTAAGGATAGTATGAGGGTGTTTCACATTTGGCAGCAAAACATCGATCATATTCTTATCCGCATACGCATCGCGATAAGGAACCATATTCGCTTTAGGCTGAAGATCAACATGATAAAGGCTCTTAGGGACATACTCTTTCGAATAGATGCCTGTACGGGAATAGAAATATTCGTGAGAATACAGGGTAACTTTTTTACCTATAATACTTTTATAAAAGTCTTGTATTTCCTTTTTTTGTTCTTTAGTGAGCTTCTTTTTTTCCGAAAGCTTATTATAACCATTAATTATGATATTATCATTATGTCGGTAAGCGAAGAATTTCCTAACTCTACTTACCATTTTTGAAAACTGATTATTAGCATTCATAACAAAAAGTCTTTAGTTATTCTTTAAGTTCTTGTTGTAATCTGATGGAATGAGACAAGAGATTTCTTCTTTGGTCGTGTTTCATCAAGAATTTCAATTCGTCATCATTGGTAAAGTCTTTTCTCTTGATTTTATCAAACCAATGTTTGAAAACTAACAAAGTGCATTTTGACAAGCTTTTTGGATGAAATGTTTTGTCTATGATTTGCATTTCTGTTCCCAAACCTAACCGTTTACAAACTTTCTTAAAATACTTATTGTATTCTTCGTTGTCAGTAAGATACCGACATATTTGTATATTATGTTTGTTTCGATTCTCATCATGGTCAATCTCAATGCCCACATTATCCACGTTTTTCGTATTTACCACTTCCCATGATAGTTTCCCTTCGGTAATGTTCATTACCACGCAAAGACCTTCATACCAATGTGGATTGCTTGCCCGAAAATCATATGTCGCTTTGCTGTTGAAAAGAAAGTTGCCAAGACTATAGAAAATGGGCTTACCTTTATATTCCTCCCAACCTTGCGGACAGTGAGGATGAGCCGCTATCACTCCATCAGCACCATAGTCAATGAAATCGCGATAGCGGACGATGATCTCTGGTGTCGGCACATCGATATATTCAATGCCATCATGGGGCAAAACGAAAAGATAATCCACCTGTTTCTTGGTTTCCATAATATCATGGTTCACTCGCAGGTCATTGATATAGGCACAACCCAACCCTTCATGGTTCAACACATCATCAAACACACCTTTATAGGCTGCGAATGACAAGGCATAAAAACCTATCTTCATACCTTGAACTTCCATTACCTTCACCTTATAGGCCTCTTCGTAAGTTCCAGCACCAAAAGCTGCGTCACCTAATGCCGCTTTTGTCTTTTTGTAACCTTCGTCACCCCAATCGAAAGCATGGTTGTTTGCCTGTGAGAACAAGTTGAAACCTATACTTCGCAAAAATTCAGGTGCATCGTCATTCTGAAAGAATCTTTCTCTGCTTTGTGGTGGCAGTTTCACATCGGGTTTCAAAGGCACCTCAAAATTCACCACTTTCAAATCACAAGAATGAATTAGGTTTTTCAATTCATCCGATACGGTGATTTTTGATGTGGACGGCTTGGAGCAAAAGTCGCCGGCGAAGAAAATCTTTACGTCATTCATAATTCAAAACCATGGTAATAAAACTACAATTGATTTATTTTGCTTTGATAAAACATTATAATATCCATAACATACTTATATCAAATCAAAGTATTTCTCAATATGCTTTAATCCTCCAACAGCCGCCTGCGTTCCAGACACTTCCCATAAGCTATTGCCTTCAATAAATGTAGGACCATCTGGGGTGATTGCAATATCCCAACCCACCGAATGGATTCTATATAGTTTTGAATGCAATTCTTTTGCCATTTCAACAGCTTCCTTGAAAAATGGGATTTCAAATCCTTCAAAAATAACACCATTGTCTGGATGTTGATAAACTATCATCCCATGAGGCGGTTTGATGATACCTTTTTTCATCAATTTTCCCGTATTCAAATCAATGCCGACAAATATACCCCCCTTTGCACAATTATCAACACAACTCCCCTCTCTTCCGATACGCAGCCCTGCCCTGACAACAATGATTTCCTCGTCTGGAGTAATCAAGGTGACTAAACGTATAGTGTTCACTGCTGTCGAACACAACCTATTCAATTCTGGATGTTGTAAAATTCTTTCTTGAATGATGTAACTTGCAGTTGTAAACGTCTTAAGTAGATCATCTGTTGAAGGAACCAATTCGTTGTTGACATAAACTTTTGAGGCTTGTATTTTGATTGGGAAAGCCCCATTACCTAATTGCCCGTCAAACTGTTTCGCAAAAGCATCCATGTCATGATTGAGAATTGTCGAAATCTGTTCGCTATCATGATGTTCATCATAAAACATTTTCCCGTTTCTCGTGTAATAGAAAATTTTTGGGGTTGGGAAATTTAGACTTTTAAGAAAGAGGTAAAAATAAAACTTGTCTGTAACTATACAATTTGCAGAGGCTATCCTTTTTTCATAATCAAGATAGTTATTGTTTTTGTATATCTTAGTAAAAAACGCTGGTTGAAATACAATATATTCATCACAAATTTTCTTACGATCCATACTTTTTCTGTCAAACCCATACAAAAAATAATACTTCTCCCACCCTCCGAATTTCCAGATAAAGTACAATTGATCCCAAAAAACTTCCCATGTCGACTTATGGGGTTCGTCTGGATAATAAGATTTCTGTTTACAAACCGACTTTGCCCTAAAAATAAATGCTGCCATTACTTTTGCTTTCGGTGCTGTATTAAAAACTTTCAAATAATAATGTTTTTTCATATTACGCTGTTTTTAAATTGATTACATAAATAAAGTCCAATTAATCAAATTAAATTATTATTTTTTTCTAATTCCAACCTTGCGCAAAAAGGCCTTACCGTATCGTCCAATCAATACTATCATAGGATAAGGAAAGTACCTGATTAATCGCTTTCTATGGCTCAAAATAGAATTTATTTTCTTATCGTTATAAAATGAAATAGTTCCGTCTTCACTTTCTCTCGTTAATCTATAAGAAGAACTGGGATTTTTACCACCTAATTCCGAAATGACAATCATTCCCACTCTTCCCAAAGGTTTCCATTTTTTATATGTCACACAGTCCACATACGGGTATCCATCAGTAACAGGTAAGGAAGAAAAGTCAATAGGCTCTTCTGGATAATACGTTGATCGGGGCTTCGTTAACAATCTGTCGGGAAACATAAAATTACCCATGCTATAAGCAACAGAAGCATTCTTATAATTTACCACTGGCTGAACTCGATGGGGATGGCTACCAAGGATTAAATCAGCACCTGCTTCAATCATTTTTTTTGCTATTCTATAAACATTTGATGTTGTAACCCAAGTATGTTCCTTTCCCCAGTGACACAAAACAACTACATAGTCATTTTGCTGCTTGTATTTTTTGATTTCTGATACCACATAGTCATCATACATTGGATTGATCCCAGGGTCTTTCTCTGTTGCATACGGACACCAGCCCACCGTTTCGAATCTCCAATCGCAAAAAGCCAAAAAAGCTATCTTCTTGTTGTCAACTATTTCTATCGCTGGAGCACTTGCTTCTTTAATATTATTTCCTGCACCAATATGTTTAATCCCTAATTCATCAAGCAATTGGATTGCATGCCTCGCTCCATCTAAACCAAGATCAAAATAATGATTATTTGCCAAACTGACAATATTAATGTCCAATTGTTTCAGCTTGTTTAAGTCTTCATCTTTGGCATAAATCACAGCACCATTACGTTTCATTTTCTCCTCATTGAAGTTTGGCTCGTTTCCAATTGCCGTTTCCAAAGTGCCCACTCTGATGTCGGCACCCTGTAAAACCTCCAGAACTTCTTGGGAAACATAACCATCATTTACACCTGAAAGAATACCACCAGGCATAATGTCACCAACTGCAACTATCTTAATCATTTGAATTGATGTTAATTATTGAAAAACAAGTATTCTTCATTCTTTTTATACTAGACAAATACCATTATTTTACATCCTTCCAAGAAACAAATTCAAAACTATCCAATGCCTTTAACTTTTGAATGTGTTCTATTAAAGGTTGACGGTCATGTTGAAATAAAGATGGTGTGTCATCGAGTAACACTCCTTCTTTGTAATTTGGATGACAATATAATTCAAATACTTCTTCCTTTGGTATAGATTTGTATTTTGTAAGAAAGTAATCAATACTTGAACAAGAAATCGATTTCACCCGAGGATTCCAACTAATAATTCGATAAAGATTGTTTTTCCTTACATTCCTATTTTTCATTGAAATATACCTAACAGACTTTATCTTATATTTTCTCGTGAATACATTAAGTGCTACCGAAACCGGCCAGGTCAGATTGTACCATAAATGAAAATCAATATGCTTATAATCTGCATTCCCTTCTGTAACTTCAATAAATTTTTCATACTGAGCGACCATTTCATCATATACAGTTTTCCATTTCCTGATGTTAGAAAACCTGCGAGGCAATCCTCTATATTTAATGAACTTACCATCTTTACAAAAAAGTCTGTCTTTACTCATTTTTTCTGTAAGCGGTATATCTTCGGGGTCTTCATGCAATAAATTTGTTGAAAGATTTACATGAAGATGTACCTTATCTGCATATCCTCCTTTGTTTATATAATTCACTGCTTCCTGCAAATGCTTACCCGTAACAATTAGACTTGCAGAACAAATAAGTCCTTGTTTAAACGAATCATCAATAGCACGATTTCGCTCTATACTCTTTCCGAAATCATCTGCATTTAATATAATCTTCATCCTCATTCAAATATAAAAAACCATACTCTATTACTTTTGAGTCTTCTTCTTATTCCTTTCCCAAAACCTAAATTTTGCTGGAATGATGGTTAAAAAATAGGTATAAGCTTCTGGCTTGAAAATCAAAGACCAACCCAAATAAATCATCACATAAACGAATAATTTGACTATTCCATCCGGATACATCGGCAATTTTAATAGAAGCCCCACGACATAAGCAACAACTGCCGAAACAACAGATGCAATGGTAACTGGCATTAAGCTAAGCAACTGATCTGTCCATTTATAACCAATATACTTTGACACAAGACTGATATTCACCAAATAGGAAAACCAAGAGTTAAGCACCACACCAACCAACAAACCTTTCATACCAAACAAAACCAATCCACCAATAATAAAGCCTATTCCCACTGTTCGTTTTACCACAGTCCAAATAAACATTGCACGACTCTCTCCAACCGCAGCGACAGATTGATTGTTAACCGATTGAAGACAAAATGCCAGACCCGCTATGCACAATACCTGAAAATAGGGTACACTCTGGAGCCATCTGTCTGAATACAACAACACAAACAAAGGCTTGGCACAAAGCAAAAGAACAAACATCAGCGGGAAAGTGATGTAAGAAAGTGTCATGGTAATACGACGAATCATATTTGCCAACTGTACTTTATTATCTTGCGCTTCGGCATAAAGTGGATAAGTCACTTGACTCATAACACTGGAAATGGATGTTGATGCCAATCTCTCCAAAGCATGTGCTTTGGAATAATAACCCATCGTTGAGGCATTGTAAAACTTGCCAATCAACAATCCTTGTATCTGTTGTCCAAAACTATTTAATAGATTGGTCAAAAACATATAAAATCCAAAATTGAACAATTCCTTAAATGAAGTCCATGAGAATGTCCATATTGGCCGCCATTTGATATAGAACCAAAAGACAAGTGCCGGTATTGCTGAAGTAATAATGTATTGAGTCACTAAAGACCACACTCCATATCCCTTGTGAGCCATATAGATGGTAACCCCTAAAGCAATAAGAGATGTGGCAATTGAAACAATTGAAAGTATTTTAAAATTTAACTTCTTTTGTAATTGGTTTCTCTGTATAATATTGAAAGCATAGATAAAGAGAATCACACCCTGCACGCGCAACACATCACACAACAACGGAATACCATAAAAACGTGAAATAGCGGGAGCACTGAAAAAGAGT
>JAEEGF011334818.1_pt1 | contig 12592 bp, 14 predicted proteins | sample 9134171 | NCBI WGS metagenome assembly JAEEGF01 (sample SAMN16246542, study PRJNA631951) | gut metagenome | biome: gut microbiome; feature: rumen; material: AP-attached | host: Bos | place: Iran: Karaj | collected 2018-10 | reverse complement strand
CCTTGGATTCCACAATCGCACGCGTCTCGGCGTAAAAGTCGCTCATTGGTTGCCCCTTATGGCTTACATGCGTTCAAAAGCCATCGTTTAGATTATCTCTGTACAAATGTACACTATTTTTGCGTGACTGTCAATAGGTTCCTAATTTTTTTTTACTGGAATCTTTTTGTGCCCGCCCCCTTGTGCGGAGTTGCGTTTGGCATATCAAAGATTGCTGTTCTTGTAAAACACCTGGGCGTTTTCTGCATTGCGTACTCCGGATCGACTGGCCGTTCGTGCGGGGATGTTCGGGTACTGGGTCACCAGATCGCTGCTTTTTTCGTAAGCCACCCCGACAACGGTGGCTTCGCTCGTCTTTGGGGTCGAAACGATAACTATATGCAATGTCTTGTCCTTATATCGGCGTAGATAAAAGTGCTTGTCGTTCCCTTCTGCGATAATTGCAGGGTGTTTTAAGGTTTCTACAATGCATCCTGCATATTGTGCTCGCCGAGTATCAAAATGGTATTCATGTCCACCGCATAAATGCTTGGCTCGGAATTCCAAGGTTCTTTGCTCGTTTTGCTCGCGCTCTTGCTTTTCGGGGTCTCGGTCAGGAACATCTAAATGAACGGCTACGTCGTCTGGCCCGACAACGATCGGATTTCTCACAAGAAGGTCCTTCACGGCAGAAACTTCGGTACGCCGCCAAGGCAACCGTCGAGGTACAGTTTGGGCAAGTTGCGGTCCTTGCGAATCTTGGCTTCCTTTATAATGAATTCGTCAAGAGAGGACAGTTCTGTCGATCCAAATTCCGCGCTCCGTTCGGCAATCCAGATTTCATCGCGGCGCAATACGTCCTGGTCCATCTGCTCTATGTCGTGGTTTGTTAACACCAACTGCGAACGAGTATCCTGGTTCCTGGTTTCAAGGAAAGAGGCTAGCAACTGTTTTACAAGATTGGTGTGCAGGCTTCTGTCCAGTTCGTCGATGACATAGCAACAGTCCGAACCGATTGACACAAGATCATTGAAGGCGGGGAACAAGTGCAGGCATCGACGTGTGCCGTCGGAATTTTCGGAAATTTCAAATGGGACTAAGGTTCCGTTTGTTCCGCGGTGATACGAAATCATCTTGTAACACTTTAGTTCGCCGTTCAGTAATTCAAATCGATAAAAATCGTCATTGTTTCCCATCGCCAGGACATTGATCGTTCCCGAGGAGAGGATTCTTACGATTTCGGCGATGTAGTCCTTCGCAAAGAAGTTGGAATAGTCGTTGAACGGCTTGAAGTCGATTTTCTCGATACTCGTGTCCAGCTTGTGCAGGACCATGGAGAGTTTGTCGGTCGGCATGGTCTTGTCCGTAAAGCGGATAAGACGACTGGCAGGCGTAAGCACGACAAGCTTGAAGCGGAACCAGAAATAAATTTTTTTCAGCTCTTCAAGGCCGGGAATGTCCTGAATCTGCATGTAAGACAATGCGAGCCTTTGCCTGAGCGTGCCCTGGATTGCATTGCGTGCCTCCTTGGGCATAGAAGATTCGAAACTGAAAGCGTTGCTTTCGTCGCGTTCGAATACGACCTTCAGGCGTTTGCCGCGTGCACGTTCCAGCTTCTCCCAGGCAACATAGCCTTCGTGGGTGAGAGCGAAACGGTAGTGGTACATCTGGTCGTCAATTGTAAAAGTGAACTCGAACTCGCTATTTTTGGAAGAATAATCCGGATCGATTCTAAACGTGTCCACCATTTCCTTGTGGTAGGGGTCGAAATCCGTAGAGGTAATCTGCCCCACCGCGAACTCGATTGCCTTGACCAGGTTCGACTTGCCTGCCGCGTTAGCGCCAAAAACAACAGCGATGGGGAGCACGTTCAGCTTGTATTCTGGTAAATACTGAATGTGGTTCGCGTGCTGTTTCTCCTTGCTTGCAATCATGGACAAGGATGTTCTGCCTTTGAAGGATTTCCAATTTGAAACGGTGAAATTCAGTAGCATTTTGTTTCTCCGATATAAAAAATAACAAATAATTTCCCCAAAAGCAACATTTTGTGAGAAAATTTCTCGCAAAATGTGTGTTTTTTTTTACGATGAAATTACCGCTGAATGGCGTGTGTCGCTTTTCTACGGTTGTAAATAGGCTCTTTATTTTTTCCCGAAAATTTTTCCCAAGTCCCTGCCGGAAGCCCGAAATTATGCCGCCTTGCATATAATTTTGTGCTTTCCCTGCCATATATCATGTATCCCCCTTGTAGCATTTCCGTAATTTTCTAAATTTATACGCAATTACGCAATTCGTGGTAACGGACATCACGGGTTGCCGCACATTGAACGGACGAGACCCTCGCGATGATGTTGATTTGTGACTTTTTGTTTGCCGGACCGCACCCCGCAGTTCCCCGTATACTGGGGAAGGGGCGTCTTGATGACGCGAAAAACGGGTGTCTTGACGCCGCTTTTGCTGCGGAAAAATTGGGTTAGAGTGGGCTTTTATCGTGCCTGACCATGTAACACTTTCCATCTCTATTGTTGTCTATAAAAAATACGATGACGTCCTTTTGGCGATAGACTCTATTGAGCGCTTTACGGAAAAGTCCTTGTCAAAAAAACTCTATATAGTCGATAACAGTGGCTATGCGGACGACAATCATTACAAATGTGCATTTCTTGAAAGCCTTTCAAAGTATGACGATGTAGAATATGTGGATACCAAGAAGAATCTTGGGTTCGGGAAAGGACATAACTATGTGATTCCGTGCCTGAATTCAGATTACCATGCTATTGTAAATCCCGACATTGTTCTTTTCTCTGATGTTTTCACCCCGTTAGTGTCTTTTCTAAATGAAAGTCAGGATGTCGGCATGACGGCGCCCGTTCTGACGGACGAGTACAATAATGTGCTCCGGGTTTATAGACGAGACATCACGGTGTACGACCTGCTTTGCCGCTATGTACGCATAAAACCCTTGAAGAAACGGTTTGACTACCATACCATGGAAGATGTTGATAAGACTAAGGATTTTGAATGCGAATTCGTACAGGGATGTTTCCTTGTCATGCGTACGGATCTTTTCAAGAATGTCAGAGGCTTTGACGATCGCTACTTTATGTATGCAGAAGATGCCGATTTGTGCAGGACGATTCGCAAACAAAGCCGGATTGTTGTGCACCCAGCTGCTCGCGTTGTGCATAAGTGGGAAAAGGCTAGCCATACAAACTTTAAACTGACTCGAATCCATATATTTTCACTTGTGAAGTATTTTAATAAGTGGGGATGGAAATGGTCGTAGATGAGTTAAAGCAAATTTCTTGTGCGGGAATTATCTTATATAATCCCGACATTGACCTTCTAAAAAAAAATGTTGACGCCCTTGTTGGACAGGTGAAAAAGATATACCTCTTTGACAACGCATCTGGCAATAAGACTGAAATTGAACATTTTATAACATTATATCAAGACGTTTGCTACTATAGACATCCCGAAAATGCTGGTATTGCATTTGGTTTGGATTATCTCTTACGTCAAGCAAAAGATGATGGGTTTAAATGGATCTTGACAATGGATCAGGATTCAATCTGTGCAAACAACCTTATAGAAGAATACTCTAAATTCTGTAACCAGCCCCAGGTCGCTCTTGTTTGTCCGTTTGTATTGAATAACGGAAAATACACCCTTGAAACATATCGGCAGTTGAATTTGCCAGAAATGAGCGAAATAACAAATCCAATAGACTGTATTACATCTGCTTGTTTGACAAATGTTAATGTTATTTCCGAAATAGGTGGCTATGCAACAGATTTCTTTATTGATGGTGTTGATACTGAGTTGAATTGCCGCGTAATGCAATCTGGATATATAATTGTTCGGGCGAATAAAACTTATTTGATTCAACAAATGGGGAAGGCGAAAAAAAATCGCATATTCGAATGGCTTTATCGGTTGACAAAAGCAAATATTTTCAGACGCATTCAGGTTGCGGCAGTGTATAACGATTTGAGGTTGTATTACTTTGCTCGCAACAATTGGATTATTCACAAGAAATATCCCAATGCTGGTGCTAGAACAAGTACGCCATTCATGATAATACTTTTTTTGTTCTTTTCTATTACATACCCTTTGTCTAGAAGTCGCGTCGCTATGTGGAAAAGCATATTTAAAGGGTATAAGGCGGCAAGGAAGAGTGTGTAGTATGAAGATTTCTGTCGCAATGGCTACATACAATAGTCGGAATTATATCCTTTCGCAGTTGGATTCTATTGTCAAACAGACAGTATCTGTAGATGAAGTTGTTTTTTGTGATGATTGTTCCTCTGATGGAACTGCTGATGTGATAGAAGATTTTATAAAAGAAAATAATTTGAACAATTGGAAAGTTGTTCGTAATGAAAAGAATATTGGTTTTTCAAAGAACTTCACTAAAGCAATAAGCTTGACTACTGGTGATGTTGTTGTATTGTGCGATCATGATGATTTATGGGTCGAAAATAAAATTGAAATTATCACAAAGACATTTTTAGACAATCCAAATGTGCTGGCACTAGGGACTAGTTTTGTCAGAATTGATGAAAATGGACAGGAAAACCCGATTAAACTGTTATGGGGGCATTCAAACAATAATTTAATACGGCGTAGGGTGAAAAAAGGTGCGCTGGTGCCAATTTCTGTAAACGATGTTGCTGTGTTCAATATTGCTCCAGGCTGTTGTTGTGCTTTTCGTTCGTGCTTGAAGCAGGATTTTCTTGCAATAGACTCTTCAATGCCCCATGATTGGAAGGTTAATTTTATTGCTGCTTTAAAAAATGGATTGTATTACCTTGATGTAATAACTACAAAATATCGGATATACTCAAAAAATACAATAGGCTTGGTGCATCAGACCTCGTTGGAAAAGAGAATTCTTGATTGCAAAAAAAATCTAACTGAAAAAAAGGAAATGATAGAGTGTGCGAATTATTTCAAAGCATCTGACACGATAATACAGTATTTGAAAAATTTAGCTGCAGTATTTGATGAAAGAATTCTTTTCCTGCAAGCGGGATTCTCTTTTCGAAGATTCATTTCACTCTTGTGGAAATCCAGAGATAAAAAAGGTCTATGGGAAAGCATTCTCACGGACACCTTGACTATCGTGAAAAAATAATATGTTCGCTGCAGCTTTTTGTGCTCTCATTTTTGTTGGCTTTTTCGCAAAAGATAAAATGCGATTGTTTGGACTGACGTCTGTCCTCTTTTTGTCGGTTCTGTGCTATGGTGTGAATGACCCTGATCTGAAAAATTACAAAACAGCGTATGATTATATTGCGGCAGGAAACGATTATATAGATTTAGGTGTTATATGGTTTGGTATATGCAAGTTTTTTTCACTATGCGGATTTGATTATTACATGTGTAAATCCGCTGTCGTGTTGATTTCGGGTCTGTTTATTTTGCAATTAGTAAATCATTATGTAAAAAGCCCCAAATATGCATCTTTTGTTTGGATTTGCTATTTAATTTTTCCTGCAGTAATGGATTTAGTACAGCTGCGATTCTTTTTGGCTTCTAGTATTGCGTTATGGTCTACGCAATTTCTCATAGATAAGGCGAAATACGGAAAGAGTAAGTTTATAATACTGATGTTGTTGGCAAGTGCGGTTCACTCGTCCGTTTTTTTCTATTTCTCTTTTCTTCTCTTTCCATTTTTTGAAGGTAAAGAGAAAAAGTTTGCGTCTTTGGTCATGGTGTGTTTTGTTCTTTTTTTCATTTTAAAAAATCAATTGCTCTCAATCGCAAATGTCTTGACAAATGCAAATAGAATGGAACGGTATTTTGAAGGTGGCGGAGCTATAGGGTCATTTGGAATTTTGGCGTATACGGGCACTATTCTGGCGTTTTACTTTCTTGCAAAGGGAATGAAAAAAAGTGCGGGTGTTGTGGATGCAAATTATTACTCTTTTTTGCAAAAGGCTGTTCTTGTCAGTTCCATCCTTTTGCCGTTGACTCTATTTGATACCAATTTTTTTAGAATTCAAAGACCGATGTGGCTGATGCTATACATTGGTGCTGCAATGTTGCTTGATAGGGGCATGCGGACAATTAGTGTTGGATGTCAAAAACGAATCAATTGTAAGCAATCAATTGCAATTTTGGCTGTAATGGGTTTTATTTTTTATGTAAGCATTTTCAATTTTAATGTAATTGAATGCTATTTTATTCGGTAGGAGAAAAAAATGGACAGGGTCAATTACGTTGCCGCAATTGAACAATTGAATTCAGATTTCATAAAAGAGAGAAAATCAAAGGCTCAGAAAATTGGGAATGCGATTTTAAAATATTTTGCGGCCATTTCGCATCTGCATTTTAACAAAGTTTTGCAATTATTACGCGACAATAGAGCTGCAAAGATAATTGCAAAAAAATACACTAAAGAAATCAAGTCCCCATTGATTTTGTCGAAAAAATTGAATTTTCAAGAAAAAAAAATAGTGGTTTATACCTGTGTTGTTGGAAATTATGACCAAATACCGGAACCATTGCTGAAATTCGACAATGTATCTTATGTTGCTTTTGTTGATAATCCCGACATATTCCGAAACAAGAGTGGACAATGGAACTATAGATCAATTCCCCAAAAACTTGAAGCGATGTCGCCGACATTAAAGAATCGTTATTTGAAATTTCATCCGTCGGAATTATTTGATGATGCTGATTATAGTATTTATGTGGATGGAAATATTCGCGTTGTGTCGGATATCCGCACTCTGATACAGAATTGCGGTGACAAAACCGGATTGGCAATGCACCGCCACGGAGCACGAGACTGCGTTTATGATGAGGCTAAGGTTTGTTTGCTGTACAGAAGAGGCTCAGCAAAAAAAATCAAAGAACAAATGGTGAAGTATTGTTCAGAAGGGTTTCCGAAAAATTATGGCCTGAACGAAGCCAATGTAATTGTTGCAGATTTAAAAAACGGTCAGAGTCCGATTCTTTTGAATGAATGGTGGAATGAACTTTTGAACGCAGGGAGTTTGAGAGATCAGTTGGCGTGGCCATATGTTCTGTGGAAAAATAAGTTGACAATTGATGATGTTGGATGTTTAGGAGTGGATGTTTATTCTAATGCCAAATTTCAAATTAACAAACATAATTGAAAGGTCTTCTATGAACCGTATTTTGTTTGATTTGTGGCAGGCGCAACCTTTAGCCGGGTGGAAATTTCATGGTGGCGGAGAATATATTAAATCTGTATTCCGTTATTTACTTGAAAATTTTGAGGATCGAACCAGCGTGTCTGTGTTTTATGATCCCGAATTATATATTGATGATTGGATTAAAGAATTGCTATCGTTAAAAAAAATATCCATCTTTCACATAAAAAAAGAGTCTGATATTCAAAATATTTTAGAAAAAAAACGTTTTGATGTATTCTACTCTGGCTTGCCCTATGCATATGGAGAAATGAAAATTCCGCCAAAAACATTTTTTTGTGGAACAATTCATGGCTTACGACAAATAGAAAAGCCTTCTGATTTATATAGTTGCAAATATAGGCGAACGATAAAGCCTTTGATTGCGTATTTTTTTCAGAATTTTTTGAAAAGAAAGGCGATAAATAAATATGGCAGGACTATTGCCAAGCTTGATTCGATATTTTGTGTTTCTAATCACACCAAATATGCGGTTAAAAATTTTTTCCCAAATTTAGATAAGCCGATTTATACATTTTATACACCGCAAAAGGTTGCCGAAACATGCGATCTTGAACATTCAGGCGTTTCGGGCAAATTCATTCTTTTAATTAGTTGCAATAGGTTCGAAAAAAATTCTTATCGGGCCATAAGGGCGTTGGATGGCCTTTTCACAAAGGGACTTCTTCAAAAGTATAAAGTTATTGCCGTTGGAAAATTACCTAAAAAAATTGCAGGGACAATTAACAATAGCAATCGATTTATCAATTTGGATTATGTGTCCACACAAAAATTGGAGGGCCTGTACGCTGATTGCGATTTCTTCTTGTACCCAACTTTGAATGAGGGATTCGGAATGCCTCCATTGGAGGCGATGAAATATGGCAAAACATGCGTCGTATCGGGAGTTTGTTCTGTTCCTGAAATTTGTGGTGATGCGGTCTATTACATAAACCCTTATGACATTCAAGAAATGCAAACGAGAATTTTGTTTGCTGCAGAGAATAAAATCCCTACGGAACGCATTGCGGAAAGACTGCGTTTGATAAGCGAAAAACAGAATGCTGATTTGAACGCACTATGCAAACATCTCGTAGGACTTTCGGGATAGAGGCTTGAGGTTGTGTTAAATCCTTTGTCCATATTACGGGAAATTCGTGCTTTATTCAAGATAAGGCGCTTCATGGTGAGAACGCTCTCGCTATATCATGTAATGCTTCCAGGTAAATATAAAATTCATTGGTCTGAAAAACCAATCCTGTACAATGAAAATGATGCAAGTGTGACTAAAAGACATCCAGTTGTTTTTTTGCATTTTCTTTCATATTTCTTTTCAAAAAAAATTGTCATGTTGCATAAGGACATTGAATTTAATGGAGAATATGCCGTTATGTCCTTGAACAATGAAATGAAAATTTTTTCGATTGCGAATCGCCAGGTTCTATCTATTATGAAAAATGAAAAAAAAGAACGACTACAATCAGTTGCAAAAAAATTATCCGGATTGAATTTGGCATATTCTCATTCCGTTGATTGTGGTGTTGTGGACCGGTTGATAAACGATGAATTAAAGAAATTGTCGTTTTCGAAAAAAAGAAATTTGTACTTTCGTTTTTTAGAAGATTACCAAAATTTCGCGAAAAGAAGTCCTGTTGAAGATTCGATGTTAGTAAAAAGCCGTCTATCTTCATTGAAAGCCGTTGGAAAAGATGTTTCAAATGTTGTTGTTCGATTGTCTAAATATATGTCTTCAGAAAGTTATCCTGTGATTTTTTCGCATTGCGATTTGCACTTGGATAACATGATGTGTGAAAATGGGAAAATTTGGTACATTGACATTGAATATGCAAGAAACGAAATTTTTATTTACGACATTTTTATTGCGATTGTAGTCGGTTTTTGGAAATACGGTGATTCATATTTATTGAAAGAATACCTATGTCAAAATGGAAATTTAGTTGATAGGATTGCGTCTATTTTCAATGTAATGGGGAAAAATTTTCATGTTAGTCAAAAAAAAGAATACTTATTTGATTTTTTGGCGGCCAGGCTTTTGTTTGATGTGGCGAATGGAAAAAAGAGGTTTGGCAAGATCGGTTTTGCAAGGTATATGAAATACCTTGCAAAACAGAATAACTCAATTATTGACTACATAGAGGCGCTATATGATTAATTTAAAATCAATTGCTGTTTTGGGAGTTGATGGTACTGGAAAAAGTACTATTGTTAAAGCGATTTATGAATATTTTGGTTCCGATAAAGCTCTTGTTCAATACATGGGACTGAAAGAATGGGAAACATGGCCTGCAAGGATTTGTACGACAATGCCATGGGCGAAAGTATTTGGTCGTTTTGTGCGGTTGGCGGTACTATATGAATTAAAAAGGAGGGTCTATAAACACAATCATGGGAAAAAAATAGTCATATTTGATCGTTATGTAGATGAACAGGTTTTACAGTTCTGTAAAACAAAACAAAATTTATTTGGAAAAATCATGGAACGTCTATTTAAAAGGGTGTTCTGGAAAAGTTTTTATCGACCTACGATGTCTTTTTATATGACATGCAATTTAGAAGTTTCTATTGCAAGGAAAGATGATATAAATTCTTCGCAAGAAATTGATAGATTGAAAATAAATAAGACTCTAATGGATAGCTTTTATAAAAAAAGGAATGATGTTATCACAATAGATACAACATCAATGCCTATTGACGAAACCTTGAATATCATCTTCAAAAAAATTGAGGAAGAAAAATGCTTCAACATCTAGATGAATTAAAAGAGATTTTGAAAAAACTCTCGCTTAATGTTGATGATATAATCATTGTCGGCAGTGGGGCCATTTCAGAAATTGGGGGTAGGACCAATAATGATATTGAATTTTGCGTAAGAAAAAAAGCAAGGGGAAAAATTCCATTTTATATAAGATTTTTGCTTTTATTTGTCGACCATTATGACGTTAGTGAAAACGTAGATTTATTTGCAAATCGGTATTTGAAGTTAGGGTTGTACGATTCTGATATAGAAAAAAAACTTTGTTTTCATAAATTAGAGGGGTCGGAGTTTTATATGATAGATCCTGAATATGAATTGGGATATAAATATTTTAGAAACTGGCCTAAAGACAAAATAGATTTAAAAAATATAGAAAAAGACGTCCACATCAAAGAAAAAGTAAATTATGCTCTTTTCGAGTCAATAATTTCAAAGAAATGTTCTTTTTGGAACAAACTATATTTTGCTTTTAGAAGATATATGTGGAAGTATAAAGAATATGGAGAAAGGTTTTTAAAAAAAATAATTACAATTCAATCAACAAAAAAATGAAAGTTAACGCACTAATTCAGAAGTACAAAAACTTGTCTTTGCCGCTTAAGGTTTCGGTGTGGTTTTTTGTTTGTTCATTATTGCAAAAGGGTTTGGCTTTTTTAACAACCCCCCTATTTACAAGATTGCTTTCTGTTGATGATTATGGAATTGTCAGCATATTTTACTCTTGGGAGCAAATTGTTGTTATCTTTGTTACTTTAGGCCTTGCCAATAGCGTCTTTAATGTGGGACTTGTTCATAATCCAGATGATCGTGATAATTTTCAGTCATCAATGCTAGGCCTTTCCCTTGTAAGCGCGTTATTTTTTTCATTTCTCTTGTGGGCTTTTTTCCCGTTAATAAGTCCATCTGTGCAGCTGGAAAATAAATATATCGCAATTTTGCCGATTCTCTGTTTTTTTGCAACTGTATTACAAATGTGGTCGCTTCGCGAAAGGTTTGAGTATCATTATAAGGCGATGGCTTTGATAACATTACTTCACACTTTTTTGGGAACATTTATCGCCATTTTACTGGTTCTTGATTTTGAAGATCGTGCATGGGGAAAAGTTTTTGGAGCTTCTTGTGTGACCATTGTTATAGGCTTGTTTTGTGGCTTAGACTTTATTCGAAAATCAAAAAAATTGTTTATATCAAAGTATTGGAAATTTGCACTGAAATACAATATTCCGATGATTCCGCATTTCTTGTCGGGAGTCTTATTAAATCAATTAGATCGTATTATGATTCAACGAATGTGCGGCTTGGCTCAAGCTGGTATTTATACGGTTGCCTATAATAGTGCAATGGTTGTTTATATTTTGAATCAATCTTTATCCGCATCGTACAACCCATGGCTTTTACAACGATTAAAAACGAAAAATTATGGGAATATTAAAAAAAATGTCAACATAATATTGCTTTGCTATTCTGCGGCGTTATCAATTGTAATTCTTTTTGCTCCTGAAATTATGAAAATAATGGCGCCAATAGAATATCAAGCCGGTATTTATGTTATTCCACCCGTAGCTGCTAGTATGTATTTCATTTTGCTTTTTAACATATATGCTCCTGTGGAACATTATTCTTTAAAAACAAAATTTATCGCTATGGCTTCGGTTTTTGCGACTATAAGCAAAATCATTTTGAATATTTATTTTATAGATTTTTGGGGTTATCTTGCCGCAGGATATACGACACTAGCATGCTATATTTTATATGCGTTTGCTCATTATTTGTATATGAAACGAGTTTGTAGAAAGAATTTAGATAATATAAATTTGTTTGATAACAAATTTATATGGATTCTTGGTGGCACAATCACTGTTTTTTCAGTAGTTTTGGCATTTGTTTACGAATATATGCTGATAAGATATGTTTTGATATTAAGTATAGCGCTTGTTTTGGTGATGAAAAAAAGAAGTATTCAGAAAACATTTAAGGAAATGAAAAAATAAAACAGGATGGCCCTATGAAAGGAATCGTTCTCGCCGGAGGCTCCGGCACAAGGCTCTACCCGCTGACCATGGTCACCAGCAAGCAGCTCTTGCCGGTCTACGACAAACCCATGATCTACTACCCGCTTTCGACCTTGATGCTTGCGGGCATCCGCGAAATCCTCATCATCTCGACGCCGACGGATTTGCCGAATTTCGAGCGCCTGCTGGGCGACGGTTCCGCGATGGGCCTCAAGCTGAGTTACAAGGTGCAGCCGAGTCCCGATGGCCTTGCTCAGGCGTTTATCCTGGGCGAGGAATTTATCGGTAACGACTGCTGCGCGATGGTCTTGGGCGATAACATCTTCTACGGCAACGGCTTCAGCCCGCTTTTGAAGGCTGCCGTGAAGAACGCCGAACAGAACGGCCGTGCGAGCGTGTTCGGTTATTACGTGGAAGACCCTGAACGCTTTGGCGTGGTGGAGTTCGACGACGCGGGCAAGGTGATTTCTGTGGAAGAGAAGCCGAAGGAACCCAAGAGCAACTACGCGATTACGGGCCTCTACTTCTATGACAACCGCGTGAGTGGATTTGCGAAGGCGCAGAAGCCGAGCGCTCGCGGTGAACTCGAAATTACCGACTTGAACAAGACGTACCTTGGCAGGGGCGAACTCGACGTGAAGTTGCTCGGGCGCGGATTCGCG
>JAEEGF011672416.1_pt1 | contig 12595 bp, 13 predicted proteins | sample 9134171 | NCBI WGS metagenome assembly JAEEGF01 (sample SAMN16246542, study PRJNA631951) | gut metagenome | biome: gut microbiome; feature: rumen; material: AP-attached | host: Bos | place: Iran: Karaj | collected 2018-10 | reverse complement strand
TACATATGTACCAGGTACCTGTGTAAATTTTTTACACAGGTACCTGGTACAGGTGTTTAAAAATTTTTTTAAATAGCTGTTGACTTTTTGGGTCAGCAGCTATAATATTAGGCTGTAATTAAAAATATTTTTAAATAGCTTTAAGCAGGAAGATGTAAATGGCGGAAAACAATATTTTTAAGGTGCTGGCAGATGCCCAGCGGCGGCAGATTCTTGAGATGCTTAAGGAAGGGCGCATGAATGCGGGAGAGATCGCAGAAAGGCTTGATATTAGCCCGGCGGCTCTTTCTTACCACCTGAAGCTTCTAAAGGGCGCAGACCTTATTATGGAATACAAACAAAAGAATTTTATTTATTATGAGATCAACACATCGGTCTTTCAGGAACTGATCATGTGGATAAATGGTTTCAAATCTTAAATAAGGGGGGAATATAGCTATGAAAAAAGCAATGTGGGCTTTATCGTTTATTACACTTATAGGAACTGCCGTGGCAGTGCAGTTTTTGCCGGAGAGCGTTCCTATGCATATGGATTTTGAGGGAAATATTGACAGATGGGGCTCAAGGTATGAAAACCTGATTTTCCCGGTTATTATAATCATTATGTCTCTGTTTTGGACGCTTTTTATAAACTATTTTGAGAAAAAAGCAAAGAAAGCAGATGATGAAAAGGCGGCAGCAGAGAGCATGAGCAATGCAAAGGTGATGTCTGTTGTGGGCTTTTCTATGGCAGTTATGTTTACGGTTATGCACGCATTTATGGTGTATGCGGATTTTGTGGCATCCCCTGATATGGTCAAAAGTCCGGTTGATATCGGAAAGGTTTCGGTCATCCTCATGGGAATCCTTATGATAGTTCTTGGAAACTATATGACTAAGACCAGGATCAATTCTGCTGTGGGTTTTCGCATCTCCTGGAGTATGTATAACGAAACTACATGGCAAAAGACCAATCGATTTGGAGCGATTTTGATCATGATAGCGGGCCTTCTTTCGGCTGTTTTGGGAGCTGTTCTTGAAAGCTCAATAGTGTCAACATTTGCGGCGCTTGGTCTTATAATACTTGTAAGCATTATAACTGTAGTTTATGCTCATAAAGTTTATCTGGAAGAAATTGGAAAATGATGACATATGTACCAGGTACGTATGTAAAAAATTTACACAGGTACCTGGTACATATGTAAAAAAAGAGGGAGGTTTTTTGTATGAATGAATTTGAGATGATTGGTGGAATGCAGTTTGCAGCCTTTATAACAGGACTTTTGATGTTTACTGTTGTGCCTGTTGCGGTAGCGATCGTATGGAAGATAAGGTCTAAGGATAAGTTTTCGACGATCCTTCTTGGAGCCTGTACATTTCTGGTTTTTGCACTGATACTTGAAAAGCCGATTCAAAATCTGCTTATTAACCCCAATCATGCACTTGGAGCTTTTATTGCTTCAAAACCGATACTCTGGGCATTTATAGTAGGACTTTTTCCTGGAATCTTTGAGGAGACAGGGCGCTTTGTAGTATTTAAGACTGTACTTAAAAATCGCACAAACAAAGAGACTGGAATCTCTCACGGTATCGGCCATGGTTGTTTTGAAGTGATCCTTTTGCTGGGACTTACATTCTTTAATAATATTATTTACGCAGTTATGATAAATACAGGCACTTTTGGCGCGGTGGTAGAGCAGGTTAAGGCAGTGGCGCCGGAGCAGGTTGATCAGTTAAAGGTAGTAGCAGACCAGCTTGCAGCCTATTCTTTTGGGAGTCTTGCCATTGCTGTCGCAGAAAGAATGTTTTCGGTATTGTTTCATGTGGGAGCGTCAATGCTTGTTTTTTATGCATGCAGAGATAAAGAGAAGTTTTGGCTTTATCCCTTTGCTGTAGCGCTTCATACTGCTATGGACTTTGTGGCAGGGCTCTACGTTGCGGGTGTTTTGGTGATTCCGCCTATAGCACTTGAAGCAGTAGTAGCCGTATTTGGTATCGGAACCTTTGCATCTGCGTATTTCTTCATTTACAGGAAAGACGAAAAAACGGGTGAACAAGCACCTGTTGGAGCTTCAAAGTTTAAGACGATCTTTGATTCAGAAAGGATTGATTTTGTAGAAGTAACCGAGGATCTTGTAAATGATTACCTTACCATGATAAATGATGAGGAGCATGTGGGACGTCTTATTGGCATGAAGAAAACTGTCTCATTTGAAGAAGAGATTGAATTTGTACAGAATCACCTGAAAGATAATGATCCGATCTATTCAATGATAGAGAAGAGTACCGGCGAATTTATCGGAAATATAGAATTTATGGACAGGCACGATAATGAGGCAGAACTTGGCATCGCCATAACTGCAGCAAAGCAGGATAAGGGCTACGGCAGCGAGGCTATACCTGTTATGGTAAAGTACGGAAAAGAAAAGCTTGGTCTTACACGTATTATCTTAAAGGTATATCCTGATAACGCAAGAGCCATTCATGTATATGAAAGCTGTGGCTTTAAAGAGTACGACCGCAACGAGACAGATGTATTTATGGAGATTTGATGATTTTAAATGTATCCGTAAAATCAGATTAAATCGTATATTTCTCGGTGCAACGTAGAAAATGTTGTGGTAAAATATGTCTTGAATTAAAATGATAGACAAGGGTAGAACATATGCATTTTGAAAAAATAAGTGAAAACTGCATATATGTGGACGCTTACGAGCTTGAGCCATTGTTTGTAGCCTTCGGGGTTCTTATGGGAAGAGAGCTTTCTGTAACTTATGACGCAGAATTGATAAATGGTCTTAGGAACAGGTATCGCTTTCTTTTTGAGACTTTTGAGGCGATCAAAGGGCTTGACCCGGTATTGCTTTTTGACTTTATTCCTGATGTCATTGAAAAAGAATTTACGCAAGCGAGCTTCCTTGAACACATTCTCTCTTTGCCTGAAAATGAGAGAGTATTTCGCATGTTAGGCGGAGATTCCCTTGAAATTACGGAAGATGATATAAAAAAGGCATTAAAAAGCGACAGGGATCTTGAGGCTATATACGCTAAATTCAGTGATAAATGCGGCAGCTTCCTTGGCTTTGCATCGATAATCAGGCAAAGTGAAAAGCTTTTTAAAGATTTTTTTGGCTTGGCAAAGGAAATGGATACAAAGGAGCTTAAGGCTGCCTATAAAGAAAAAGAGGAAGAGCGTGCGGCATTTAAAGAAAGGCTTATAAAGCTTGCTGACACAGGCGATGGCATGTCTGTATCGGAAGCCCTTATGGAGAAAACCTTCCGAAACAGAGGGCCTTACGAAAATTTTTATTTCATGCCATCTCTCATGTTCCCGCTTAAAAAGGTGAGATTCTTCTATGAAAACGGGACACCGCACAACAGGCTGGTTCTTATCTACAACATAGGTGAAAATGAGGATGAAAATACTGATAAAGTAAAATCCTTAAAGGCATTATCAGACGAGACAAGGTATAAGATACTTACCATGCTGGCAGCGGAAGGCCAGTTTAAGGGTCAGGACATAGCAGCAAAGCTTAACCTTACTCCGGCTACTATATCTCATCACATGGCTGAACTTAAAGAAGCCGGTCTGATTACGGAAGAGCGTGTTAAAAATGCAAAATATTACGGAGCAAATAAAGAAAAAATAGGAAGGCTGCTTACAAGCCTTAAGAATGACTTGATAATGTAAACATCAAAGCGAGGAAATAAAGTCCTCGCTTTTTTCTTGACTTCTGGGGAGATTAGACTATAATCTAATTAGACGCAAATCAAATATACATTTAGATACGCATCAATCAGGAGGGGAATTATGGAAAAGATCATAAGCGTACATGACCTTAAAAGAGAATTTTACGGAAAGGGTAAGCTTTTTAAAAGAGAGAAGCCTGTAATAAAGGCAGTTGACGGCATTTCCTTTGAGGTAAAGAAGGGAGAGATATTTGGCCTTCTTGGGCAGAACGGCGCAGGAAAGACCACTACCATAAAAATGCTCACAACTCTTCTTGCGCCTACGTCGGGTGAGTGCAAGGTCTTTGGATACAACACATTTGGAGATGAAAAAAAGATAAGACCAAAGATAAATTTTATCTTTGGCGGCGAAATGGGAGTATACAGAAGGCTTTCAGCTAGAGATAATCTTAAGTATTTTGCAAATCTTTACCTGATTCCTGCGTCAGCACAAAAGGAACGAATCGATAAGATACTTAAGATCGTTGATCTACACGAGCGGGCAGATGATCTTGCAGAGACATATTCCAAGGGAATGATACAAAGGCTTCAGATTGCGCGTGGTCTTATTAATGACCCTGAGATCATATTTATGGACGAGCCAACTGTTGGGCTTGATCCTCTTGGCGCTAAAATGCTAAGAGATGTTATAAGAAAAATTAAGGATGAGGGCAGGACCGTGCTTCTTACTACTCACAATCTGGCAGAAGTAGAGGAACTTTGCGACAGGCTCATTATCATAAATAAGGGAAAACTGGTTGCAGGCGGTACCCCTGCTGAGATAAAAGGAAAGAAGGCTACCCTTGAAGAAGCCTATATCGATCTTATAGAAGGGGTGATGGCATGAGATTTCGGGTTCTTTTTGGTTCTATGATGGTGCAGATGAAGCAGTCATTTTCAAGACCCATGTTCAGGTTTTGCCTCATAATGAATCCTGTACTTAACACGATTTTACTATACGAAATGTACAAGGAGTCAGGAGAAGAGAACTTTATGGCGTATGTAGTCCTTGGGGCAGGGCTTATGGGCCTTTGGGGTTGTATTTGCTTTTCATCTGCGGGAGATATAAACAGGGAGCGCTATAGCGGTACGCTGCCTCTTATTTTTGCGGCGCCTGCAGGTTTTCCGCTTATCGTGCTTGGAAAGATCATTGGAAATACAGTAATGTCTCTTTTGACACTGATCATCTCACTTGTTACGGCGACTTTATTGTTTCGAGTGCCTATTAGCCTTGCGGATCCACTGCTTTTTGTATGCGCTCTGGCAGCGCTTATAATATCATTTGTGGTGATATCCTTTACCATTGCCTGCCTTTTGACTCTTTCAAGAAAAACAGAGCTTTATATGAACTGTATTGAAATACCATTGGTGCTGCTTTGCGGCTTTGTGTATCCTGTATCGGTGCTTCCGGCGCCTGTAAGAGCAATAAGCTATGCCCTCTCTCCCACATACGCGGTTGAGATCCTTCGCATGTCGGTGTGGGTAGTAGAGCACTTGCACCTATATTTTCAAAAAATGCCGGTACTTTTCGCACTTACCCTTTTGTATGCGGTACTTGGTGGAATGCTGTATAAAAGGATAGATAAAAGAGTCAGGATCAAAGCCAGTCTGGAGGTGATGGGATGATAAGGCGTTTTTTTACTCAGGGCTATTTATATCACAAGGGCAGGGCAGCAGCATTTAGGGCAGAGGAATTTGTGCTGATGCAGATAGGTTACCCGCTGATCACACTTATTTTTTACTGTCTGATCGCATCCTTCAGTTTTAAGACGTCAGACCTTTCTGACTGGGTAATCGGGAATGCCTTCCTTCTTTGTACCAATGCCTGCGTTTTTGGAATCGGAAGAATATTTACGGTGGAAAGATATACTGGAAGGCTTCGCTCTATCATTGCTTCTCCTTGTTCAAAGATCGGACTGATATTATCAAGCGGAATTTTCCCGGCTCTTTTTGCAATATGCTCTTCGGTGTTCGGATTTGCGGTGGGAGCCTTTATTTTCGGAGTGGATTTTTCAAATGTAAATCTTTTCCTTGCAGCTCTTGCTATATTAGTTTCCATGATCACAGCCACATGCTTTGGACTGTTTATTTCCTCATTTGGCCTTATGACAGACAGCATGCACCTTGTACTGAATGTGGTAAGCTATATTCTGATGATTTTTACGGGAGCGGAATTTCCTGTAGCTCGGCTTCCGTACCCCGGCAGAGTCATATCAGTGCTTATGCCGCTAACTAAAGGCATTGAGGCCATGAAAGAACTCTTTTCCGGCAATAACGAAAGGTTTGCTGTTTTACTTGCCGCAGAGTTTTTAACAGGAGCTATATATGCTCTTCTTGTTATGGTGGTATTTAAATTTGCGGAAAAGGTAGCAGTAAAAAAAGGACTCTTTGACATGTTTTAATTACATTTTTTAAGGCTCTTTTTCCATAACACAAGAGCAAATGGAAGCACAAGTGCCTCAGCTATGATAAATGCACACCAGATAAGTCCAATATTGCCAAAGCCCTTTAATATAAAGGCAAAAAGCAAAGGAAGTACAGCCTGGCGAAGCATTGTCACATACATGCTCTTTGTACCGAGGGAAAGACCCTGAAGTGCTGCGGCAAGTACAAGAGTTGGAACCTGTATAAGATAAGCCACTGCAAGTATGCGTATGGCAGGGATGCCAATTGCGAGCATGTGCTCTGAAGCATCGAAGATCGCCAGCATTTTTGCAGGAAAAAGCTCCATTGGTATAAAAAATATAAGATATAAAGCAATACCGTAAATAAAAGCCCATTTAACCGAGTCTTCAATACGCTGCTTTTTCTTTGCTCCGTAGTTGTAGGCTACGATCGGGATAATGCCGTTATTTATACCGTGTACGCCAACTGTTGCCACGTTGTGGATCTTTGCGCAGACGCCGAATATAGCAACCGCGGTAGTTGAAAATGTTATAAGGATTGAGTTCATGGCTATATTTACAAAGGAGGTAAGGATCTGCACTACAGTTGATGGAAAACCAACTTTAAGGATATCTTTAATGCTCTGTTTGTCCGGTTTAAGGGTAAATGAGAAAGGAATTTCCTTGTTCCATCTGCGGTTTATAAGGATACCTGCAAGCATTCCCATAAACTGACCTATAACTGTGGCAAGGGCTGCGCCTGTTGTCTCCATTTTCGGAAGGCCGAACATACCGAAAATAAAGATAGGATCAAGGATAAGGTTTGTTAATGAGGCGGCAGAAAGAGTGAAAAGGAAAAGCTTTGACTTGCCGCTTGCTATAACAAAACGGTCAAATACCCACTGACCCATCTGACCAAGTGAAAAGAGCATACAGATGGAAAGGTATTGCTTGCCGTATGTGATGATAGTCTCATTTCCGGCTGCCTGCCATCTGTAATACACATCTACAAAAAGAAGGCAGACCACAGCATTTATTATCCATGAGCAAAAAGCGATAAAAATGGCTGCACTTGATGCTTTTTTAACTTTTTCAGGATTCTTTTCGCCAAGGGCCTTTGATATTACTGCGTTAAGGCCCACTGCATTGCCAAGGCCAAGGGATGATACGATAAGCTGAACAGGCGCTGCAAGTGAAAGTGCGGTAAGAGCATCCTCTGATATCCTTGATACAAAGATGGAATCAACAAAGTTATATAGCGAATTAATAAGAAGGCTGAACATAAGCGGTATACCTGTTGTGATAACAAGACTGCTTATTTTCTTTGTTCCCATTACATTTTCTTTCTCCATAAAGTAAATACCTCCTGTGTTAACCTGTCTATATGATAAACCAGAGTCTTGATATAATCAAATACTTGTATTATATGCCTTGGTATGTTAAAATTGAATAGGAAGGTAAGGAGGTAACTTATGGATATAAGAACTATGGAATACTACCTTGCGGTAGTGCGAGAGGGTAACATTTCAGGAGCGGCAGAAGCGCTTCATGTGGCGCAGCCATCCCTTTCAAGACAGATGAAGGAGCTTGAAGAGGAGCTTGGGACTTCTCTTTTTATAAGAGGCAACAGAAAGATAACTCTTACGGCAGAAGGCAGGGTTTTAAAAAAGCGTGCGGAAGAGATGCTGACTCTTATGCAAAGGACCGAAGAAGAGATATCCCAGGTTAAAAACAATATTACAGGAACCATAAGGATAGGAGCAGGAGAGTCAAGGGTTTTCCATTATGTTTCTATGGCAGCGGCAAGTATTATTAAGCAGCATCCTGAGATAACTATCAATGTAAAAAGTGCCGATTCCACAGATCTTTTGGAGGAAATAGATGAGGGTCTGCTTGATTTTGCCGTTATCTTTTCGGATGCGGATGATACTATATACCAGGCTATCGAGCTTCCGACCTTAGATCATTACGGCCTTCTTTTAAGAAAAGATGATCCTCTTGCAAAGAAAAAGAATATATCTTTTGAGGATCTGATCGGGAGAGATCTGATATTATCAAAGGGAGCGAGAAGGCATTTTAAAGATGATCTTCTTTCAAAATTAAATGTAAAAGCAACCTACAATCTTGCTTATAACGCCTCGATCCTTGTGGAAGACGGACTTGGGATAGCTCTATGTTTTGATAATATTGTAGATACATCTAAGGAAAGCCCGCTTACATTCGTGCCTCTTACCCCTGAGGTAACCTACGGGGCGACTCTTATCTGGAAAAGATACCAGGTGCTTTCACCTGCGGTAAAACTTTTTGCCGACAAGATCACAGAAGTTATTAATAAAAGATGACATATACAGCATCGTCATTTGATGAACTTTTTGATGTTTTGAAAAAATGGACGGAAAAATAGGGAAGGGAACCCCATAGGGGATCCCTTGAATCACTATATATTTGCGTTGATCTCTTTTACGATTTCTATCACTTCAATATCGCCGTCAGCAAGGATCTCGACAATTGGTTCACGGCCGTCTTCATTGGGGCCGTTGAGCCAGTAGATCTCTGCCATGCGGATATTCTCAGCTTCATCTATGCAACCGTCGAAGCATTTATAAGCGTCACCTTCAAATATGTTTCCATTAACCTTTATTTTGGCTATACCATATGTAGGCCTTCCGAGTTTAGCAAAGTAATCCCCCCATTGTTCGGCTTCTTTAAAGGTCTTCGATACGTAGATGGCAGCCATACGGGAAGGGTAGTTTGGATACTTTTCTTTTCTGACTTTCTCAAGTGCCAGTTCTCTTAAGGCTACGTCGACTAAATGGCTGAGTTCGGTGTCCTTGTATTTTTCGGGATTACTGTAAATATCTTCCACGACGGCAAGCTGTTCGTAAACACGCTTGTGCACACCATTAGGGTGTTCGGAATCGAGAACGAAGTGCTCGCCGGCTTTTTTGGGTATATCTGAGATTACGTGATAATATATGTTTTCTTCCATGATAGTTTTCTGCCACTCAAAATGTGTTTAAATACACTCAAACACATCGAGAAATTGAAGTCCTCGCGGATACTTCTTACTGTTTCAATGTGTATGCTTTGGTGGTTGCAAACAACACACTACTAACAAGTTCTTGTACACTCCACAGTCGTAAATTCCCGAAAATAGCCTTCGGTACACACTTACATTTGCTTGATTATGCAACTTCGTAAGTTACAGCATCTCTAAGATTAAGACTTGCATTAAAATCCCTGTCCCCAACATAGCCACAAGCACAGCGATATATTCTGTCTGAAAGTTTTAAATCCTTCTTGATTGCACCGCAGCAGTGGCAAATTTTAGAAGATGGATACCATCTGTCTACAACTCTTAACTCAATATCGTTATCAACACACTTAGCTTTCAGCTTTGTTCTAAATTCATAAAACTTCTGTGATGCAACAGCTTTTGAAAGATGTCTGTTCTTCATCATTCCTGATATATTCAAATCTTCAATAGTTATGTAAGATGGTTTGGCTTTCACTATCTCAGCTATTGTTTTATTTATGTAGTCAGTACGGATATTATTTATCCTTAGATGAAGTTTTTGTACCTTAAGTTTTTGTTTTTGTATATTTGATTTTTGGGTGGACTCTCCTTTCTTTAAATTTTCATATTTGCGAGAGAGAGCTCTTTGTTCTCTACGTAATTGTTTTTCTAATTTTCTTAACCTTGCTGACTTGTTGATGTTCTTATATGTCTTGCCGTTAGAAACAATCGCCAAGGCTTTTAGTCCTAAGTCAATTCCGATACCATCATTGCTATTGTTAATAATCTTTACATCTGGAAGTTCAACAAGAACCGACACATAGTATCTGTCTGCCTTAACGGATATTGTACCGCTTTTGATTTTCCAACCATCTTTAGTTGTTGGTATATAACCTTTTTCTTTAAGACGCACCCAACCTAAAGTCGGAATGTTTATCCTATGTCTCTCACATTGGCAATCTTTTGGATTATTCTTAACAAAATACATTTTTACATCGGACTTTCCCTTCTTCTTAAAATTAGGAAAAGCACTCTGATGTTTAAAAAATCTTCTAAATGCAGTACATCCATCTTCAATAGATTTTTTTACAGCTTTTGAATATACTTCCTTAATCCATGCTTTATCAGGATTATTTGGAATATATTCGTTGTTAAGCCATACGCTAAAACTCTTACCCGTCATGAATTGCTCGCCTTTATCATGCAAAGATTTGTTATAACCAAGATAGAAGTTATAGACATATCTGCAAGTACCAATTGTCTTGTTAATCTTTACTTTCTGCTCCGCTGTCGGATTTATTTCCGTCTTGAAGCTCTTTAGCAATTTCTTCATCTCCTTCTATTTGTTTTTTATACTTACGAAGTCCGTACAATCTACAAGAGAAAACGTGGAGTATGGATACAATATCCTGCACGAGTTCTTCTTGCGGTGATAGTTCTTCATTATTCACTACCACTATGGTTGTATTAAACTTCATACAGAATTTTTCAAACCAATCATAGCCAAATCTGATAAATCTATCCTTATGTGTAACTATGATAGTTTTGATTTTTTGTTCCATTACTTCGTCTAATAGCTGATTCCACTTTTTACGATTGTAATTAAGACCACTTCCATAATCCTCAATACATTGGTCTACAATGATGCCTTTTGCGTTACAAAACTGTCGTAAAAATGTTACTTGATTTTGCAAATCATCTTTTTGATTTCTTGTAGACACTCTGGCATAAATAACAATTTGACGATTATCATTTTCTGTATTTATACCTTTGAATTGAAGATATTGGTCATAAGTGTAATAACGCCTGTCAGTTGGAGTTCGATTTGCTTTTAAAGTTCCCTCTCTATCCCAGCGCTGCAACGTCTTCACGGAAACGCCTAATAATTCAGCAAAATCTTTTGGTTTATAATTAGTGATATTGGATGTGTTCATAAATAATATCCTCCATGAGCACATTTAAACACATTTAATCACTAATGTCAATATTTTTGATTACTTAAATATTCTTCTTATGAAAAATCTCTATAATCTAATAATTCCGCCAATAACAATAGCCTTTGAATCTCCCCCATGTCCAATTTCTGAAGTTTTAGCCACCGGCAATGTTTTTGGAATATGCTCTTTTAGCAGGTCAAATACACTTTGCGTTGCCCCCGACTTCTCATATGCAGTAAATGTTCCCAGTATGATTCCTGCTACCTGTTTATACACGCCCATCTGTTCAAGTTGTGTAAACAGAGTCGCTATTTGGCTAATTTCACCACCATATGCCTCCAATAAAAGTATTTTACCGTTCATATCAGGCCAGTACTCTGTTCCTGCAAGCTTTAGCAGACATCTGATATTTCCGCCTACAACAACTCCTTCCATCTGCTTACCCTGAAGGAAAGTATATTTAACATCAAACAATTCATTATTTTTCTTTGAAACAAACTCGGCAAATCGTTTTCTTTGAAGCTTGCCATCAGCATAAACCAGGTTCTTAATTTGATACAAAACTGAAGTTTTTCCGGTCTTTGTAAATATTGCATTGATTATAGTAGTAAGGTCACTGTATCCCCAAAAGGTTTTATTGGCAGCTGCAATCACATTCCAATCCAAGTATGTTAAAACACCATTTGCTAAATCTCCACCAGATATATCGTATATGGCATTAACAGAATCATCTTGATAAAAGCGCATCAAATCCTCTGCACGTTCCTTATCTGTTCCGCTATAGCCATCTTTCTTTGCGTAGATATGCTTCGCGAACGTAGCTTCTATCCCCTGTTCATAAAGGATAGTTTCTAATTCCTCGTTCTGTTTTTCCCATTCTTTCAATTGCCCATCCGAGCATGCAGATATTCCAACTTTCATACATTACCTTCACTTTATTAGTGCTATCGTTATTTTCTTATGATTCTTCCATTACTATTTTCATTATTATCGCCAGATTTTCAGAAACACTGCGGGTTCCATCAAGCTGGATCACTTCACAGTCTGTTTTACCAATGCTTCTTAAAACCTTTTCATCAGTAAGCCCTGCGATCAGTTCCCGAAAGGATTTTTGTTGCTCATACATGTCCCCGCCTTCGGTTACTCTGTCGCCCCAGCGTTTTTCTTCTCGATCCTTTACACGTCGAACTCTTTCTTCTGTTTCTGTTTTCAGCCAGAAAACATGCTTGATCGTGGAAAGAATCTCATCACTCCAGTTAATGGTTACTCCGGTCAGAACATACCGGGGATGAGCTGAAACATCCTTCGCTATGGCTTTTTCGACCTCTTCCTTAGTTCTGGACACGGAATAGGGCATGTCACCAAGGTAAGAGCAATTCACTTCGTATTCACCATCGAGAGCAGCTTTTCTTGATTCCCTCTGTTCCGGAAAATAGTAGTCCTCAACGTCTATTTCATATAAATTTAGCGACTTCGCCAGTGCATGCCCAAGTGTAGACTTTCCACTTCCGTTCAAGCCGACGATAGCTATTCCTTCTCGCATCTGTTCA
>JAEEGF010254040.1_pt1 | contig 12595 bp, 8 predicted proteins | sample 9134171 | NCBI WGS metagenome assembly JAEEGF01 (sample SAMN16246542, study PRJNA631951) | gut metagenome | biome: gut microbiome; feature: rumen; material: AP-attached | host: Bos | place: Iran: Karaj | collected 2018-10 | reverse complement strand
GGAGTTGTTGGCCAGATACAACTCCTCCAGACTCGTCAGCTGCCCGATTGCGCTTGGAATCGAACCGGTCAAATTGCAGTCAAAGAATCGTAATACCTTGAGATTCTTAAGCTTGGATATGCTGGAAGGAATAGTCCATTTATCCAGGGGAGCGTGTGATAACGATAACTGTTCCAGCCCTTCCAAAGCGAAAAGAGATTCGGGTAGTTTCCCGGAAATAGGATACATCCAGGTTGTCAGGTCTTTGAGTTTCTTGAGCTGCCCGATCTCTTTAGGCATAGGATAGGTTTGGGTGTAATCGCCGTCATTCATCAAATGAAGGACTTCCAGTTCCGTAAGGTCGGCGATTTCTTTCGGTATCTGTCCTCTGAGATTCGCGTCGTTGATCCATAAGTGATTCACGTGCTTGCCGTCAGGGGTCATTCCGACGCCTGTCCAGTACTCCAAGGGCTCGTCTGAGCACCAATTCCGCTTATTATAGTCCCTCCAGTTATTTCCGTTGTTGGCATTGAAGAACTTCACCAGAGCGGCTCTTTCCTTGGCTTTGTACGCACCCTCTTTCACTGTGACCTTGCAGGTGGCGGTCTTATCGCTGAATTTCGCGGTGATCGTGGTCTCTCCGATTGCTATGCCTTTGACTTCCCCGTTGTCGTCCACTGTTGCTATATTGGAATCATCAGAGGACCATTCCACTTTCACATCGGGATCCTCGGTGTCAACAGTCGCTTTCAGGGTCAGAGTTGCGTCTTCCTCTATTTGTGCTGTAGTCTTGTTCAGGGATATGGATTTCACTGAATAGCTAACTGTCACTTTACAAGTGACTTGCAGCGATCCGGCTGAAGCTGTGATCGTGGCGGAACCCTTGCCTATGGCTGTGATCTTACCGTTCTCAACCTTGGCGACACTCTCGTCGGAGGAGGTCCATGTGACTGTCTTGTCGTCGGCATCGACAGGCTCTATCATGGCGGTGAGAGTCAAGACTTCCTTGACGCTCATCGAAGCCGCGTCTTTATCGAGTTTGATAGATGCTATACCCTTGGGAGTCACTGTGACTTGACAGGTCGCCGTCTTGCCGCCCGCCGTGGCTGTTATGGTGGTTGTTCCGACCGCTACCGCGCTGATATTACCATTGTTCACAGTGGCTATTGAAGAGTTGGAACTGGACCATGTGACAGTCTTGTCTGTCGCGTTCGACGGGCTGACTGTGGCGGTCAGGCTGGTGGATCCTCCTCTTGCTATGGAGAGAGAAGACTGATTCAAAGATATGCCTGTCACCTCTACGACGGGATCTTCTTTTTTGCAGGAACCCAGTGACGCCACTAAGGCCACAATGATTGAAATGATGAAGAACCTTTTGATATTCATTATGTTATGAGTTTAGTTCATGTGGTAATATTCTCTAATGTTGTGGGCCATCTCGTCGGCGAGACGCTTCCGGGTTTCTTCGCTTACCCACGCGACATGGGGAGTTAGAAGAACCCTTTCGGGGTGAGATGTGTTGAGTAGGGGACTCTCCATCGGTAGAGGCTCTTTCTCGAACACGTCAAGGGCCACACCAGCGATTCTATCTTCATCGATTGCCCTGGCCAGATCTTTCTCTACCGCGATACCTCCGCGGCCGGTGTTAACTAAGATTGCCGTGGGTTTCATAAGGCATAGCCCGGTGTAATCGATCAGGCCTGCGGTCCGCTCGTTGTACGGGGCATGGATACTGACGACATCGGCCTCCTTCAGGAGAGTCTCCAGCGGAACCGAAGGGTAGATCTTGCAATGGGAAGTACCTGAGGTTGAGTAATATATCACCTTCATTCCGAAAGCTTCGGCGATTTTTGCCACCTTACTGCCTATGGCTCCCATTCCGACTATTCCGATGGTCTTACCGGTCAGTTCAGTGTACGGATGGCCGGCGTCGGTGTGGATGACACCCTTTGAATATTCTCCTCCCTTGACATATTCATTGTAGTGGAAAATCCTTCCGCTGAGCGCCAGGATCAGGGTCCAGGTGTGCTGGGTGACGGCATCAGTGGAATATCCCGCGACATTCATGGCGGTCACACCCCGCCTCTCGCATAGCTTCAGGTCGATGTTGTTCATCCCGGTCCCAGCCTCACAGATGAGTTTGAGTTTCGGTGCGGCGTCCAGGAAATCCTCGTTCACTATTATTTTGTTCAGGATGGCCACATCAGCGTCCTTGACCCTTTCACGGGCCTCTTCCGCCGTTGACGATTCGTATCTTGTGAGTTCCCCGAGCTTTTCGATCTCAGTCAGCGGCGTGGAACCCATTGTGGCCGCGTCAAGGAAGACGATCTTCATAGATAATTATTTGTTGTAGAGTTGTTTCCGTGTTGTGGGAAGATCCCCTTTATAGATCTCGGGATCATCGATTTCTGAATCAACTATCCGGTTCAGGCCCCTAATGACATTGGTCTCCAGGAAGCGGATCTGCTCCGGGAAAGTGGAGATGAAAGTAGAGGCGATTTCGTGGGAATGGTCATTGTAGCCCAGGATGTTGTACGAATAACCATTTTTCCGGAATATCCTAGCGAGTCGGTGAGAACCGAATATTCCCCATTTAAGGATGTGTATCTGCTTATAGTTTACGATCTTATCGTCTGTGCCGTGGAAGAAGGCTGTAGGTGCCGGCGGGGTCTTATATGACGGGGTTCCTTCAACGGATATGATCGCTCCGGCGAAAGGCATGACACCGGCGTACCGGAACCCTTCAGGCAGCCATTCGGTGGCCCTCCCGTTATTCAGGAGCCAGTCGGCTTCCAGAACAGCGATAGCCCCCGCGGATGATCCGCTGGTCACAAGGTTGTTCGGATCTATTCCCAACTCATCTCCATGGTCTATAAGGTAGGCGGTGGCGGAGAATAGGTCTTCCGCGGCAATCTGGGCCGCCTTCCGGAAGGCCTTCGCGGAGGAGACACCGCCAGAGGTCTTCACACCTTTCATCCCGAGCCTGTAGTCGATGCTGACAACCTCATAGCCAGCATCGTTGAGTTTCTTGAACCACGGCATGTAGAACTCGTCGTTCCTTGTGCCTGTGATGAAGCCTCCTCCGAACATGAACACTATGGTCGGTTTTGACTTGCCGTCCAAAGTTGTGGCGCTGCCTGGAGTGGCGTCGTAGTCGTCGAGATAAAGCTCTTGTCCATCCTTGGTGGCGAAAAGGCGAGTGGTGGTTGGCTGATAGGCTTCCTGTGCTACCATTGTGAAGGACAGGAAGATAATGCCGAGCGAAGTTAGAATGCTCTTATTCATTAATGTCTTGTGTTTGTGGGGTTTCGACCTCTTGGGTGGTGGAAATCAGTCGCCGGATGGGCTTGAACCCGGTGAAAAACCGCGCCGCGATGACCCTGATCACAGTGTAGGCGGGGATGGCGACGAGCATGCCGAGAATCCCTCCTACATGGCCGGCCATCAGGAGGACTATGAATATCTCCAACGGGGTGGACTTTATGCTCTTGGAATATATGAACGGCTGGAAGAAGAAGTTGTCAACCAACTGTGTCACAATGAACACCGCAAGCAAGGTGGCCAGCGCGATCCAGAAGCTGGGATAGACTCCCAGAGCGGCAGCGCTGCTGTATTTCAGAACCAATCCGAGGATCACTCCAATGGCTGTTCCGATCCAAGGTCCGACATAAGGGATGATGTTGAGTAGGCCGGCCATGAACGCTATTCCGATAGCGGGATAGAAACCGAGCTTGGCGACAAGCCACAGGCCGAGGAAATCCAAGGTCGCGACGCCGAGCACCTCAAGGAGAAGGCCTCCGAAGTACCTTGTGAGCAGATGTTCGATGTCTCCGATGGCGCTGATGGCTTCTCCCTCTACTCTGTCAGGAACAATCGAGCCGATTATGTTCTTGAAAAGGTTGTCGTCTTTGATGAAGAAGAAGCCGATGAACACTACCGAGAACAACCCGATGGCCAGGGATCCCAGCGTCGAAGCCACTGAACCTACCACTGTGGTAATTGAAGACAGGTCGAAGGCTTCCCCGATCCATGTCATGAAGGCTTCCTGAATCTTGAAGTCCCTACCGAGTTGCGGGAACCTGTCTATCAGCCAGACATTCAGCCGGTCAGCCCAGCGGGCGATCTCTGAAGTGTTGAAAGAAGCGGTCTCCAGGTTGCTGGACACATTCTGGATAATACCTGACACCACAGGAATGACCTGGGTTACGATCCCGAACAGTATTCCTATGATTAATAACAAGGTAATGATGGCAAGCAGCCAGTCAGGGGCGCTCTTCCCTTTGATCTTCGGCATGCGTAGGATCCGCATGATGGGTCTTCCCAACAAGGACACAACTGCCGCCAGGATAATGTAGATCAGGACATTCTTGAAATACCAGCAAAGCGCCACGATAATAGTTGCGCTTGCTGCCCACATTATGTACCGAGCAAGTTTGTCGGTGCTTCTTTCTTCACTCACGCTCAATTATTTTTTCGAAATATAAGAAAAAATGCGAAAAATAGCTTGCTTGTGCTGCGAATAGGCACAAGCTGGCGGTATCTTCGCGTTAGAAAGAAATAGAAAAGACAGAAGTATTAATTATAAAAGCCAAAAGCCATGAAGAACACAGATTTCAATCTCGACAATCTCTCCTCGATGATTTCATCCGAGTCTTCCCTTGACACCCTCCTCGAGATGATGGGCGAAATGGGCCTCGAACTCGACTCCGCCACCCGTATCTAATAATACTGTTGACTGCACCCTAATCGTCCTTCAGGGAGACGAGGGTGTTGTCTTTCTCGGGGGTGAGGCCGACCTTGATGACGCGGAGCTCAGAGGAGCCTTTCTTCTGCTTGCCCTGAAGAATCCTGTCAGAGATAATGAACTCAGACACAGGATCTTCCACATAACGCATAACAGCCCTCTTGAGCGGTCTGGCACCGAACGCCGGATCATAACCAGCATCAGCGATGAACCTTTTCGCCGACGGAGTCACAGTCAGTTTGTAGCCAGACTCCTCAGCCCTCTCGCGCAGTTCCCGCAGCTCGATGTCGATGATCTTCTCGATGTCTTCCTTAGTCAAAGAGTTGAAGAAAACCTGCTCATCCACCCTGTTGATGAACTCAGGTGGGAAGTTCTTCTTGATCGCTTTCTCAAGGACCGATTGACGGTTCTGGGAGACATTCTTCCCAGCGGTGGCGAAGCCAACTCCGGTACCATATTCATCGAGCTCACGGCTTCCGACATTTGAAGTCATGATCACAATCGTGTTCTTGAAGTTCACTGTGCGGCCGTTGCTGTCGGTCAGATGGCCATCGTCAAGCACCTGCAGGAGGATGTTGAAGATGTCCGGATGAGCTTTCTCAATCTCGTCGAGGAGCACGACGCAATAGGGTTTGCGGCGCACCCGCTCGCTGAGCTGTCCGCCCTCCTCGTATCCAACATAGCCCGGAGGCGCGCCGATGAGACGGGAGACCGTGAACTTCTCCATGTACTCGCTCATGTCGATTCGTACCATATTCTCCTCCGAGTCGAACAGATATTCAGCCAAACATTTGGCCAGCTGGGTCTTTCCGACACCGGTCGGGCCGAAGAACAGGAAGGTTCCGATAGGACGGTCAGGGTCTTTGAGGCCGGCCCTGTTGCGGCGGATGGCCCTCACGACCTTGTCGATAGCCTCATCCTGGCCTATGATCCTGCCCTGAAGCCTTTCCTTCATCTTCATGATCCTGTTGCCCTCGCTCTCAGCCACCTTATTGACCGGGATCCCAGTCATCTTTGAGACCACTGTGGCAATGTCTTCGGCATCCACGACATTGCCGGTCTTCTTGTCCTTGGTCAGGCTCAAGCGTACCATCGATCCGGCCTCGTCCATGGCATCTATAGCCTTGTCCGGCAGGAACTTATCGGTCACATACCGATCGGTCAAGCGGGCACAGGCCTCTATGGCCTCCTCGTTGTAGGTCACTTTGTGGAACTCCTCGTAGTTGGCCTTGATGTTATTCAAGATCGAGATGGACTGCTTGATGTCAGTCGGCTCCACGACTATTTTCTGGAACCTCCTGTCAAGAGCACCATCCTTCTCCACGATTTTGGCGAACTCGTCCATAGTGGTGGCTCCGATGCATTGCAACTCACCTCTCGCGAGGGCTGGCTTAAGCATGTTGGCCGCATCGAGGCTGCCCTGGGCGCCTCCCGCTCCGACAATAGTGTGGAACTCGTCTATGAATAGGATAATGTCGGGATTCGTGCTGGCCTCTTTGATGATGGCCTTCAGCCTCTTCTCGAAGTCACCCCGGTATTTGGTGCCGGCGACGACTGAGGCTATATCCAAAGAAATGAGTTTCTTTTTGGCGAGGACAGGTGAAATGCTTCCGCCGGCGATCCTTTGGGCTATTCCTTCCACAATGGCGGATTTCCCGACTCCAGGCTCGCCGATCAGCATCGGGTTGTTCTTCTTGCGCCTGCCGAGGATCTCTATGACTCTCGCGATCTCGACATCCCTGCCTATGACCGGATCCAGCTTACCTTCCGCCGCGGCCTTGGTGAGGTCGAAACCGAAGTCCTCGAGATTGACCTTCCCGGAAGGATTGTTGCCCTGGCCCGGCTCACTATCTTCCTCACTCTCCTCTTCTCTTTGAGAGGAAGCTTCCTGTTGGTTCTGCTGCTGCTGTTGTTGGCTGAAGAGCCCCTCGTCTCTCATGTGGGCGAGAAGCCTCCCGTAATCCACCCCATGCTGACGCAGATACGCCTGACCATAGTTCTCAGTGGTGCGGCAGAGGGCGAGGAGCAAGTGGAGCGAGGTGGCTTCCGCGGAGTTCATCTTGGAAGCCTCCATCACAGTGATACTCAACACGTTCTGCGCATAGCGGGAGAACGAGATCTTGTCTGCCTCGGAGTACGGGATGGACTCGTTTGTGAATATGTGGCTGTCGATGAAGCGCTTGAAGGCATCGATGTCCACTCCCAGGGAGGTGAGCGTCCTGCAAGCGTCGTTGTCCCCATGTCGCATCATCCCTAGGAACAGGTGGTCCGGTCCTATGCCGTAGCTGCCGGTCCGCATGGCCTCCTCACGGGCGTAGCGGATGATGCTGTTGAGCTCGTCAGATATCTTGATTTCCATGTTTTCTTTGTTGGTTAATATGGCAATAATAGTAAATCTCGCCCACTTATGCAATTTCTATGCGAGGTATCTTGTCTGACACTTTGTCACTATTGCCGGAATCGTATTTTTTTATTATTTTTGCATGTTTAAGTAAATAGGTATTTTTTCGAGTTTTTATGGATAGTGAGGATAAGATTGTAGAAGGCAAGACAGGCATTATCGAGCCGGTTGAGATCGACCAGGAGATGCGTTCGGCGTACATCGACTATTCGATGTCCGTTATCGTGTCCCGCGCCCTCCCTGATGTGAGGGATGGACTCAAGCCGGTTCAAAGAAGGGTTTTGTATGGAATGGACGGGCTCGGCCTGAATTCATCCGGCCCTACCAGGAAATGCGCCAAGATAGTTGGTGAGGTGCTTGGTAAGTATCATCCGCATGGAGATTCCAGCGTGTACGATGCCCTCGCGCGTTTGGCGCAGCCTTGGAACCAGCGGTATCCCACCGTGTTCGGTCAGGGCAACTTCGGTTCCATGGACGGTGACCCTGTCGCGGCCATGCGATACACTGAGGCTAAGCTGCAGAAGATAACTGAGGAGATAATGGGTGACATCGACAAGGACACTGTCGATATGGTCAATAACTTCGATGACACGGAGAAAGAACCGACAGTCCTTCCGACCAAGTTGCCATTGTTGCTGTTGAATGGATCCGCAGGTATCGCCGTGGGTATGGCCACCAATATGGCTCCCCATAATCTGGGCGAGTGCTGTGATGCCATCTGCGCATATATTGACAACCCTGACATCGACACCGAGGGACTTATGCGCCACATCAAGGGTCCCGACTTCCCGACTGGTGGCATAATCATGGGAATGAGCGGCATCAAGGAGGCTTATGAGACTGGACGTGGAAGGGTCGTTGTCCGTTCCAAGACTGAGATCGAGGTGGCTGACAACGGCCGTGAGACAATAGTTGTGACCGAGATCCCCTACATGGTCAACAAGAAGGAGATGATCGAGAAGATCGGCCAGATGGTAGAGGACAAGAAGATTGATGGCATCACCTACATCAATGACGAGACTTCCCGTGAGGGTGTCCGTGTGATCTTGAGGGTCAAGCAAGGATTCAACTCCAATGTTGTCCTGAACACATTGTTCAAATACACCCAGCTTCAGTCCAGCTTCGCATTCAACAATGTCGCTCTTGTGAACGGCCGTCCCAAGACACTGTCTCTCAAGGAGTTGATTGCTAATTTCGTGGATTTCCGCCACGAGGTGATTGTCCGCAGGACTAAGTTCGAGTTGGAGAAGGCCAAGAGAAGGGCACATATTCTCGAAGGACTCCTGAAGGCCATCGATGTGATTGACGAGATCATCCACATCATCCGTCATTCCGAGAATGTTGATGAGGCCAAGGCTGAGCTCATGAGGCGCTTTGACTTCACCGAGATACAGGCTACCGCCATCGTCGAGATGCGTCTGCGTCAGTTGACGGGACTTGAACGCGAGAAGCTGCAGGCCGAATACAATGAGCTTGAGAAGTTCATCGCCCGTTGCGAGGAGATCCTCGGCAGCGTTGAGGAGCAGCTCAAGATAGTCAAGGCCGAGACTCTCGAGATCAAGGATAAGTACGCCGATCCCAGGCGCACTGAGATCCGTCCTTCCGAGGAAGAGTTCAACCCGGAGGATTTCTATGCCGATGAGGATGTCGTGATCACGATCTCCCATCTTGGCTACATCAAGCGTACTCCTTTGACTGAATATCGTACCCAGAGCCGCGGTGGAGTTGGCATGAAGGGAAGCTCAACACGTGATGAAGACTTCATCGAGCACATCTACATCGCTAATATGCACTCCACAATGTTGCTCTTCACAATGAGTGGAAGGTGCTATTGGTTAAAGGTTTACGAGATTCCTGAAGGATCCAGGGCCTCCAAGGGACGCGCCATACAGAATGTGCTCAGCATTCCGGACGACAAGATCAAGGCTTACATCAACGTCAAGACTCTGAAGGACAAGGATTATGTCGAGTCCCATAGCATCGCGCTTGTGACAAAGAGGGGAGTGATCAAGAAGACCGCGCTTTCCGCGTATTCCCATCCCAGGACCGCCGGTGTCAACGCCGTGAATCTCCGCGATGGTGATGTGCTGGTTGAGGCACTTCTCACCGGAGGCGATGATGAGATCTTGATCGCTGCCCGCGAGGGAAGGTGCTGCCGCTTCAATGAGAAGGATGCCAGAGAGATGGGTAGGACCTCGACTGGAGTGCGTGGCATCAATATTGAAGAAGCCGACGAAGTGATAGGCGCGATCAACTATGATCCTACCGCTGAGGATGCCGCTGACCACACTGTGCTGGTCGTGAGTGAGAACGGTTTCGGCAAGAGGACTGATTTTGACGAATACAGGATCACGAAACGTGGAGGGAAGGGAGTCAAGACCATCAATATCACCGATAAGACCGGAAAGCTGATCGCGATTAAGAATGTTACGGAGAATGACGACTTGATGATCATCGAGAAGTCCGGACTGACAATCAGGATGCCTGTCTCTGACATCAGGGTCGCTGGAAGGGCCACTCAGGGAGTGAAACTTATCAACATCAAGGAGGGGGATTCGATAGCGTCCCTGTCGAATGTCGCCAAGAACGATGACACCGCTGATGGCACTGAGAATGCTGAAACTACTGAAACTGAAGATATTAACAACTAAATTCGATAATCATGAAAAAGTTAATGATTGTATTGGCTTTGTTTGCCTCCATCCAGGTGGCGAATGCCCAGGCTGGCCCTGCCGCAGCCAAGAAGGCGGTTGAGACCGCTCTTGCCGCTTCCCAGAACGCCAAGAAAGCGACCAAGGTCGCCACTTGGACCAAGCTGGCTGAAACCTATCTTGAGGCTTACAATGCTCCTTCAGGGAACGTGTGGGTCGGCGCTACCGAGGCTGAGTTGAAACTCTCCATGGGTAACGAGAAACCTACCTCTGTCGAGGATGTCGTCCTTGGTGGAGCTCCTTATGTGAAGCAGGTGTTTGAAAACAAGAACCTCTATTTCAACGGAAATGGACAGCTTGAGATCATCGAGGTCACCAAGCCTGTCATCGATAACGCTCTTGACAAGGCGCTGGAAGCCTACAAGAAGGCTTTTGAGGTTGACACCAAGGCCACGAAAGAGAAGGACATCGCTCTTGCTATCAAGGGTATCGTGGACAAGTACAACACAGAGGCTTACAACGCTTACACCTTTGGTGACACCCGTGGCGCCGAGTCTTTCTTCACAAAGGCTTACAACGCTTCCCAGCAGAAACCCTGCGCTGTCGTTGACACTAGCTCTCTCTACAATGCCGGTTTCGTGACCTATGGCGCCGGAGAGTATGACAAGGCCAAGAGCTATCTTGAGAAGTGCATCAATATGGGCTACTATGCCAAGGACGGCGAGGCTTTCTCCAAGATCGCTGACTGTGTCGCTCATCTTGACACTACCGCCGCCGGCAAGGCTCTCCAGAAGGAATATCTCGAGAAGGGATTCTCAAAGTTCCCTCAGAGCCAGAGCGTCATGATCGGTCTCATCAACTACTACATCACAAGTGGTGAGGACACCGACAAGCTCTTCTCCCTGATTGATGCCGCTAAGGTCAATGAGCCCGGAAACGCTTCTCTCTATTATGTTGAGGGTAACGCACGCGCCCAGCTCGGCCAGATTGATGAGGCTGTCAAGGCCTATGAGAAGTGCGTTGAGGTCAATCCTAACTACGAGTTCGGTTTCATCGGAGAGGGCGTCATGTTCTACAACGAGGCCGCCAGGGTTCAGGAAGAGGCTCAGAATGAGCTTGATGACAACAAGTACATGGCTTTGGTCCAGAGGTTTGAGACTGCTCTTAAGAGCTGCATCGAGCCCTTTGAGAAGGCTTATGAGATCTGCAAGGACGAGTCCATCAAGGCCAGCATCGCTGAGTACTTGAAGAATGCTTACTATCGTTTCCGTGAGGAGGATCCCAAGTTCGCCGCCGGTTACGAGAAATATTCCAAGCTTCTCCAGTAAACCATTGGTTCACAAAAGTTTAAAAGGGTCGGCCGTTTGGCCGACCCTTTTTATTTGGAGTTGGATAAATAAGAATATGAACTAGCTTTTACTTTGTTGACTGTATCCAGGAAATAGCATCCTCCAATGGCGTTTCCGTCTCGACGTCCGGGGCGATCGGGTCGTCGCTGAATACTTCCCCGGTCCTTGCGACGTCGCAGCCGGTTGTCAGGGCCAAAGAATAACCGTTCTTCAGCGGGAAGGATCGGTTGGCACTGGCAAAGCCCGCTGTCGGGCTGCCGAACGTCCTTGTATTGTCAAGCCCCCTGAAACAGAGCAGGGTGGCCTCTCCGGAACTGGCGGTCATGTCGTTGGTTAGGATGGCTACAGGCGTCCCTTCGGGGAATTTCCGGACCTCCGAGGCCTTGATGCCGACGAATCTCAAGACAAAGTCCAGCTTGACCGGTGTGGTCCGCTTCTTCCCTTTGAACCGCAGGATTACGCCATCCGGCAGAAGCGGTGACACGGCGGAGATCATGGGATACATGTTGCCACCAAAATTGTCCCGGAGGTCAATCACCACGCCGGCAGCCGATGAATGCTCCTGCAGGAAATGCAGCACCGAATATGCATAGAGTGAATCGCTCACCTGCGCACCGCTATGTTCTGGCAGCTTGACATAGGCGATGCCGCCTTCAAGCATCCTGGTTTCGGGCGCGAATTCGGGATAATTCACGGTGTCCCTCACCGGAGCCATGAGGGCGGAATGCTTCCCGCCTGCTACCTGTGCCGCCTGATATACCAGATAATTGGCCCAACCCAGGGTAGATATAGTATCCGCTGCCGCTAGAAACTCTTTTTTCTGAGCCTTCCACTCGGGCGTGTCAGAGTAGAGGCCGTGCCTGTCCATAATACGTATACAATGACGCACATAGCCAGGGTGTGTATCCTGGTTGTCAAACAGGCCGCACGAAGTGACTGAAAACAGGAAGATAATAAAGAGAGAATAACAGAATATCTTTCGCATATTCAAATTACGATTTATATAACTCTCAAAGGTAGCTTTTTTTGGACACACTTGGACACATCCCCGGAAAAACGGACACATTCGGACACGTTTTCCGGGGATTGGTTTAGATACATTCACCGAAGAGATAACTCTTTCTGACCCACTATATTGATTAGTCACCGATGCATACTCGATGAATACCAATAGCCACCGATGGCAACGCTTCCGCCCGGGGCACTAATCAGACCTTGTAAAATGTTGATTTACAAACACTTCACAAGGTCTGATTTTTTGCATTCACCAAATTTGGACACATTTTGGACACATTTTGAGATGTCCGGAAATGTAACTCTATGTCAGCAGGCAATCTCTGCTTGGGCCGGCTTCGGTTTACAGGATAAGCGCTAAATCATCCTTAACAAACCAACGCCCCGGCAATCATCCAAGACTGTCGGGGCTTGTGTTATGCCGAAGATGCCGAATGTACCAGGCTAAACGTTCTTC
>JAEEGF010053444.1_pt1 | contig 12595 bp, 17 predicted proteins | sample 9134171 | NCBI WGS metagenome assembly JAEEGF01 (sample SAMN16246542, study PRJNA631951) | gut metagenome | biome: gut microbiome; feature: rumen; material: AP-attached | host: Bos | place: Iran: Karaj | collected 2018-10 | reverse complement strand
GAAAGGAAAGCTCAGCCCCTGGCCGGAAGAATAACAGCATAAAAAAACTCGGCTTCCGAAGAAGCCGAGTTTTTTTATGCGGATTGCTCCGATCATTTGAAATCGGGAACGAAAGTACCCTGGATGCCCATTTCCCTCAGGCGCGCCTTGACCTGCTTGTACTCCTTCTTGTAGAGCAGGGTGCGCAGCTCGTCATCGGGCACAAAGCGGTAATAGGCGTTGGTGAAGAGCTCGAAGCTCTCCTTGTTTTCCGGTTTGGTACGGAAAAAGATGAACAAAAAGGCAGCAACTGCGCCGACGGCAAAGGAAATCTTGATATAGACCGGGCAGAAATACAGTACCGCAAAAGCGATGGCGCCGCCCACCAGGAGACTGACCAGATTGGAGATCAGCGTGTAGCGTTTTGCGCCTACGCCGATCAGCTCCGGCTGAAGGCCGTTCATCTTGTTGATCAGCGGATAGGCCACGCGAATGTTGAACAGAAACTGGCGCAGGAACAGGTAGCTCCACAGAAAGCCTGCCAGAACCAGCGCGCCGGCGAGCATGATCTTCATTTCCATGAGTGGGATCCTCCAAACTCTTGAATCTTTTTGTATCATAGCACAGTCAGGGGACAGTTTCAAGAATAAATCCCGCCTTCCCGCATAGATTGGAGGCGGGAAGTGATGGGAATGGACAAGGAGACGCTGGCCCTGTGCCTTCTGCCGGCCCGCTGGCGGGAGGACGCCAAGCGGCAGATCCGGCAGGCGGAGGAGATCCGTCTGCGTGCCGGAAGAGAGCCAAGCATGCTGCTGCGGGGAGAAGAGCTGCCCTTTTCCGGGGAGCGGGTGACAGAGCCCGACTTGCTCCGGATCTTGGAGAAGGCGACGGGAGCCTCGCTCCATTCGGCGCAGGCCTCTCTCGCCGAGGGCTATGTCAATTACCGGGGGATCCGCATCGGCGTTTGCGGCATGGCCGCCATGAAGGAGGGACAAAGCTGTGTGTTTCATCATGTGAGCTCCCTTGTTGTCCGCATCCCGCGGGAGTGCCGGGGCATCTGCCGGGAGCAGATCGATACGCTTTTGCGGGAGGAGTATCAGAACACCCTGGTGGTGGGCCCGCCCGGGGCCGGAAAGACGACAGCCCTGCGGGAACTGATCCGCAGGCTTTCCGACAGCGGCTTCCGGGTGGGCGTGGCGGATGAACGGAATGAGCTGGCCTCCCGGGACGAGGACGGACAGGCCTGGGACCTGGGCCGTTGCTCGGATGTCCTTGGCGGCCTCCCCAAGGGGAAGGCGGCCCTTATGCTCCTGCGAGGGATGAATCCCGGGATCATCGCCATGGATGAGATCACCCGGGAGGAGGACGCGGAGGCGATCCTGCAGATCTGCGGCTGCGGGGTGGGGATCCTGGCAAGCGCACACGCGGGCGGGAGAGAGGAACTGCTGGAAAGAACGGCTTATAAAACGCTTCTGGACCGGCGCGTCTTTTCCCGGCTGCTCTTTGTCCGGGCGGAGAAGGACGGCAGACGGTACCGGCTCGAAAGTGTGTCCCCATGAAGCTCCCGGGAGCGGTTCTCATCATGGCAGCCGCCTGCCTTGCGAGCGCAGTGACGCTGCAGGAGAAGAAACGAAGCCAGGAGGGCTGTCTTTCCCTTGCGACGGCGCTGGATCTGCTGCGGGCAGAGCTCTCCTCCGGCGCAGTGCCGCTGAGCCTGGGGATCGAGCGAGCCTGTGCGCACGCGGGCGGGATCGGAAAAGAGCTGCTCTGTGCCGTGTATGCAGGCCTGCGCGATCTGGGAGAGCAGTCCTTTGACGAAATCTGGGACAAGGCTCTGGCCGGAACAGACCCGCGGCTTGCGGAAAACTCGGAGCATGAGCTGCAAAAGCTTGGTTCTGTACTGGGGCGATTCGACCTGGAGACGCAGCTGCGAGCTCTGGATGCCTGCTCTTCGCTTCTCAGGCGACAGTGGGAGCGGCAAAGAAACGCTTATCCCGAAGAGCGAAGAGTATGGATCGGGCTGACGACAGGTCTCGGCGCCCTGCTGGTGATCCTGCTTTACTGAAAGGGAAACATGGATGTTGATCTGATCTTTAAAATCGCCGCGGTGGGGATCCTGGTCGCGGTGCTGAATATCCTGCTGCAGCGCTCCGGCCGGGACGAACAGGCTTTGATGACTACCATCACCGCACTGGTGGTGGTCCTGATGATGGTGGTGCGGAAGATCAGCGAGCTGTTCACGCTGATCAAAACGCTCTTTGATCTGTAGAATGGAGCTCGTGATGAAGGCGGCCTCGGCGGCTCTCCTCTCGGCAGTTTTGGGCCTGCTGATCAAGCGTCATAACCCGGAGGGAGCGCTGCTGCTGGGCACGATCTGCGCTCTTGGCATCCTGACAGCATCCCTGGGGATCCTGGACGGCTTTTCGTCCCTGCGAAAACTCCTCCGGCAAAGCTTTGGCGGGGAGGCGGAAGGGCTCCTCTCGCCGGTCCTCAAATGTCTCGCCATCTCCATCGTGAGCCGCTTTTCGGCGGAAAGCTGCCGGGACGCCTCGCAGAACGCCGCCGCTTCCGCCGTGGAATTCGCGGGGGCAGCCTGCTCCCTTACCGTCGTTTTGCCGCTGCTCGTGAGCGTTCTGAAAACGCTGGGAGGTCTGGGATGAAGCGCGCTGTACTGTGCCTGCTGCTGATGCTCTCCGCTCCCTGCCTCCGCGGACAAGCCGAAATTCAGGAAGAGGCGGCCCACCGTATGGAAATCAGTCGGGTGGAGGATACTTTGGATGAGGAGGAGCGAGAAATAAGCGGAAATCTGACCCTGGACGGAAGCTACGATGCCCCGGGGGCGCTTGCCAGACTTTGGGACCGCTTTGCAGAGGCGCTTCTGTCGTCGGCAAAGGAGGAACTGGGTTTTGCCTGGAAACTTGTTCTGATCGCAGCGCTTTGCAGCCTTACCGTGATCCTCTCGCCGGACACCGGGATCGGGAAGCACGCGGAACTGGCCGCCTGCTGTGCAGCCGCCCTACTTTTGTCAGGCAGCGCGGACTGTGTGATCCCGGAGGCCAGAAACACGCTTTACCGTCTATCCGATTACGGGAAAGCGGCTTTCCCGGCCTTTTTTATGGCGGCGGCCTCCTGCGGAGCCGGTGTTTCCGCATCGGTGAAGTACGCCTCCGTGAGCTTTGCTTCCAATCTCTATATGGCGCTTTCCGAGCGCGTTCTTCTGCCTATGATCTCGGCCTATTTCGCCGTGGGCATCACGCTGAGCCTGGCCGAAAACGCGTTTCTGAAGGCCGCGGAGAGGGCTTTGCGCTGGTGCATCGTCACGGCGATGACGCTCTTTACCGGCGGCTTTTGCACCTATATCGGCCTCTCCGGCGTCATTTCCGGCAGCGCTGACGCTGCGGCGGTGAAGGCTGCGAAATCGGTGATCTCCACACTGCTGCCGGTGGTGGGCGGGATCCTCTCCGATTCCGCGGCCACCGTGCTGGAGGCGGCTTCCGTGATCAAAAACACTGCCGGGGTCTTTTGCCTGGTCGCGGTCTGTGCGATGTGCGCCGCGCCCTTTGGCCTGCTGCTGGCCAAAATGCTGCTGCTCAAGGCGGCCGCCGCCCTATCCGAAATGGGCAGATGTTCGGCCTATTCACGTCTGCTCTCCTGTGCGGGGAATGTCATGGGCATGCTGCTGGGGCTGGTGGGCTCTTACGGCGTCATGCTGTTTTATTCTTTCATGTCCGGCATCCGGATGACAGGGTGATATGGAAAAAACCGTTCGTCTTTTGTGTATGCTCTCCGTCTTTTGCGCACTGGCCACGCAGCTCTGCCCGGAAGGGAGAGAGAAGCGCGTGCTGGGCTTCGTGTGCTCGGTGGTGCTGCTGTCCGCCCTGTTTCGCTCTGTGCGGCAGCCGGATTGGGACAGCCTTGCTCTGGAGGCCGCCCTGCTTCATCAGCGGGAGGAGGCCTTCCTGCAGGACGCGGGAGACCTGGGCCGTGAGCTGCAGCGCACGGTCATAGAGGAAAAATGCGAAGCATATATTCGAAACCGAGCCGGACAAATACAGATCGACCTGGAGGAGGCAGCGGTGACGGCGCAATGGAGCCTGGAAGGAATCTGGGTACCGCACAGCGCGATGCTTTTCGGAGACGTGGGAGAGAGAGAAAGAGCCCAGCTGGCAGCCCTTCTGGAGGCGGAGCTGGGGATCCCGCGGAGCAGACAGGAGTGGAGGACCGATGGAGCGTAAAGCAAAACTTACAGCGTATCTTGAAAAGCTGAAGCTTCCGCTACTGGTTCTGATCCTCGGCGTTTTCCTGATGCTTCTGCCATCCGGCGCAAAGGACACGGAATTGCCCGACGACCCCGGGGATCGGATGCAGGAGATCCTGAGCCATACCAGAGGCGTGGGCCGGGCCATGGTCCTGATCTCCGAAAAGGGAGTCGTCATCGCCTGCACCGGCGCGGACGATCCGCAGGTACGTCTGGATATTATTCGGGCCATCGGCTCATATACTGGCTTCGGATCAGATCGGATCACGGTTCTGAAATTGGCGGACGAAACTTAGGGAGGAATGCATCGCATGAAAAACAGGAAACGAAATATCACCATGGTTGCCGTGCTGCTCTTTGTCTGCGCGGCGGTAACGCTCAACTGGTCCTACAACCAGCGCTGGGGCAAGCCCGATGCGGAGATGGTGCAGGCCATGGATGAGGCCCGCAGCAGTGCGGAAGCCGCCTACAATGAAACCGTGGCGGCCGGCGCCTCCGCCTACTTCGCCGAAGCCAGGCTCACCAGGCAGAGCTCCCGGGATGAGGCGCTGGAACTGCTGCAGACCGCCGCGACCTCGGAAGCGGCTTCCCAGGAGACCATCGACAGCGCCATGAACGCGATCAGCGTGATGGCGGCCAGCTCCATGAAGGAGAGCCAGGTGGAAAACCTGCTGCTTGCCAAGGGCTTTGCGGACTGCGTGGTATACATCGGCAGCGGCAGCGTTACGGTGGCGGTGCCGGCGCCTGCCGAGGGCCTGAGCGAGGAGGCCGTTGCCCGGATCACCGAAGTCGTGTGCCGGGAGACGGAGTATGAGGCGTCCCAGCTCAGCATCATCGAAGTGCGCGCCTGACCGACGAAAAACGCGGGGGAGGAGAACTCTCCCGCGTTTTTCATGGTTTTTTACGATTCCTCTTTCTTTTTACGCAGTTGTGTGTTAGAATACTCTGAATCCATTTGAGCAAATGCAGATCATTGGATTATTGCGTCTTCGCGATGCACCCACGCATTTTCGTGTTCAGGAGGAACCGTTATGGGAGAGAATTATATTACCTGTCAGGAGCCCAACGGCAGCATCAACATTTCGGAAGATGTCATCGCCAGCATGGTGCGCAACGCCGTTCTGGAAGTGGAAGGCGTGGCGGGCCTTGCCAATACCGCCGGCGCCGAGATCTCCGAGCTGCTTGGCATCCGCACGCTGACCAAAGGGGTCAAAGTCCAGTTCGTGGAGGGAAAGGTCGTTGTGGATACGATCCTGACCGTCTCCTACGGCAGCAACGTGGTAAAGGTCGCCCGCCAGGTGCAGGAAAAGGTGCTGGCTGCCGTGCAGGCTACCACCGGCCTGGAGCAGGTGGAGGTCAACGTGCACGTGACCGGTATCGCTTTCGAGAAATAAAGACTGAGGAGAGCAGATTATGAAGAGATCCGCCGCCAGAGAATTGGCGATCCAGCTGAGCTTTGCCGCCGCAGCCGCCAGGCTCGACCCCGAGGATCTGCTGGAGAGCTTCTTCGATCAGGAGCATTACAGTACCCTGGCCGGAGAGCAGGAGCTTTGCTCAGAGTATCCGGATGAGACCCAAATGGACTACATCCGCAGGCTCACCCGCCTCACGGCCGAAAACCGCAGCGAGATCGACGGCTTTATCGAGCGTTACGCCCGGGGCTGGAAGATCGAACGCATCTCCCGCACCGCCCTGGCTGTGATGCGCTGCGCCATCTGTGAGATCCTTTATATGGAGGACATCCCCAACGCCGCGGCCATCAACGAGGCTGTGGAGCTGGACAAGAACTATGACGATCCGGATACGGTCGCTTTTGTAAACGGCGTTCTGGGCGGCTTCATGCGGGGAGAGTTTCCGACCGAAGAGCAGGAGTAAGCCATGGAGAGAAGCGCTCTCAGCGTCACAGAGCTCAACAGTTATATCAAAAATCTGGTGGACGGGGATGAACTGCTCATGGACGTGTGCGTTCGGGGCGAGCTCTCCAACTACAAGATCTATCCCTCCGGCCACCACTATTTCACGCTGAAGGATGCGGAGAGCAGTCTTCGCTGCGTGATGTTCAAGTACAGCGCCATGAAGCTTCGCTTCCGTCCGGAAAACGGTATGGGCGTCACCGCCTTCGGCCGGGTCAGCGTCTATCTGAGGGACGGCGCCTATCAGCTGAGCTGCACGTCCCTCATGCCGGAGGGCATGGGAGATCTGCAGGTGGCCTTTGAGCAGATGAAGGCCAAGCTCTCCGCCGAGGGCCTTTTTGACCCGGCGCACAAGAAGCCGCTGCCCCCGTTCCCGGAGAAGATCGCCATCATCACCTCCTCCGCCGGCGCCGCTATCCACGACATGATCCGGATCCTGGGCCATCGCTGGCCCATGACGAAGGTGATCCTGCTGCCCGTTCGGGTGCAGGGCGTGGAAGCCCCGGCCGAGATCGCCGGCGCCATCCGCTACGCCAATGAGTTCCAAATCGCGGATCTCATCATCACCGGCCGCGGCGGCGGTTCTCTGGAGGACCTCTGGGCCTTCAACGACGAACGGGTGGCCCGCGCCATCTACGCTTCCGGCATCCCGGTGATCTCCGCTGTAGGACATGAACCGGACGTCACGATCTCCGACTATGTTGCAGACCGGCGTGCCTCCACGCCCTCCAATGCCGCGGAGATCGCCGTGCCGGACTGGCACGAGATGCAGGACGCCCTGCAGAGCTACGAGATCCGCAGCCGTCAGGCCATGGAAAAGAGCCTGAAAAGCCTTTCCCAGCGGCTGGATGCCCTGAAGAGCAAGCGGGTACTGACGGATCCCGGCGTCTATCTGGATAACAGGCGGATGGACCTGGACCGAGCCCGGGATCGGCTTCTGGCAGCCTCCGAGCGGCAGCTCGCCGCCAAACGCCAGAGCTTTGTGAAGCTGGGGGCGGCGCTGGACGCCATGAGCCCGCTTCGGGTCCTGTCCCGGGGCTATACCGTGAGCTCCGACCGGGAAGGCAAAGTGTTGAAAAGCGTGCGGGACCTCCGCGCCGGACAGGAGATTTCCGTCCGGTTTTCGGACGGCCTTGCGGACTGTCGGGTGGAATCCATTACAGAAGGAGAATGAATCATGGCAGAGAAGATGAGCTTTGAGCAATCCCTCCAGCGGCTGGACGAAATTGTGCGGCATCTGGAAAAGGGGGATCTGCCCCTGAGCGATTCCCTGGCCCTGTTTGAAGAGGGGACCGGCCTGCTCGCCTCCTGCAGCAAGATGCTGGAGAGCGCGGAGCAGAAGGTTGTGAAACTGCGCAAGGGCGCTGACCGGCAGCCGGAAGAGCTGCCCTTTGAGGATGAGGCCTGATATGACAGCGAAGGAATACAAAGAGATCGTTGACCGTGCGCTGGACGAATGCTTTCTCTGCCCGAAGGACTATCCGGTCCAGGGCCTGGCGGACGCCATGCGCTACAGCCTCCTTGCCGGCGGCAAACGGATCCGGCCCACGCTGGTGCTGGAATTCTGCCGCGTCTGCGGCGGGGACATCCAACAGACCCTGCCGGTGGCCTGCGCCATCGAGATGCTGCACACCTACAGTCTCATTCACGACGATCTGCCCTGCATGGACAATGACGAGCTGCGCCGGGGCAGACCCACCAATCATGTGGTATACGGCGAATGCACCGCGACCCTCGCCGGGGACGCGCTCCAGGCGGAGGCCTTCGGCAGCATCCTGCGCAGCGACCTTCCCGCGGAGCGCCGGGCCCGCTGTGCCATGCACCTGGCCAACGCCGTGGGAATGGACGGTATGTGCGGGGGACAGTATCTGGACATGCTGGGGGAAGGAAAAAGCCTCAGCACCAATGACCTGGATGAGATCAACAGCCGCAAGACCGGCGCGCTGCTGACAGCCGCCTGCCTCATGGGCGTGGCGGCAGCCGGCGGCGATGAGGCCCGGGAGGAAGCCGCCGCCCGTTACGGCGCGGCCCTGGGCATGGCTTTCCAAATCCGGGACGATATGCTGGACGTGCTGAGCACGGAGAGTGAACTGGGCAAACCCATCGGTTCCGATCAGGCGGAGAGCAAGAATACATATATGGCCCTGTATGGGGAGAAGAAGTGCGAAGAACTGGTCGGGAAGCTGACTGCAGCCGCCAAAGCGGCCCTTGCCGAACAGTTTACGGATACCGCGTTTCTGGATGCCCTGGCGGATTCTCTCGCGGTGAGAAAGAGCTGAGATACAGGCGAAACGAGGTTTTGATTTGAGTATATTGGAAAGCATCAGCTGCTCGGAAGACGTAAAAAAACTGCCGGAGAGCTCGCTGGAGGCCCTGTGCGGAGAGATCCGCAGCTTCCTGGTCGAGAGCGTATCCAAAACCGGCGGCCACCTTGCGTCCAATCTGGGGGCTGTGGAATTAACGGTTGCCCTGCATCGGGTATACGATACCGCCAAAGACCGGATCGTCTTCGATGTGGGACACCAGGCTTATGTGCATAAGATCCTGACCGGCCGCAGGGAGGCTTTTTCCACCCTGCGCCAGTATGGCGGGATCTCCGGCTTCCCCAAGCCCTGCGAGGCGGAGGATGACGCCTTCGTGGCGGGCCACGCCTCCAATTCGGTCTCCGTTGCGCTGGGCATGGCAAAAGCCAGGACCCTCCAGGGCCAGGCTTACAGCGTTGCCGCTGTCATCGGGGACGGCGCCATGACCGGCGGCCTTGCCTACGAGGGTTTGACCAACGCCGCCGCCAGCGGAGAGCCCATGGTTGTGATCCTGAACGACAACAACATGTCCATCGATCCCAATGTGGGCGGCACGGCCTCTCTTCTACAAAAAATGCGGGTGAGACCGGGCTATTTTGAATTCAAGCGTTTTTACCGGGAGGCCTTTTCCCATACTCCCGGACTCTATCACTTCAATCACAACGTGAAGGAATGGGTGAAGTCCCGTGTCCTTCCCGATAATATGCTGAGTGCTCTGGGCATGGAGTACATGGGCCCGGTGGACGGACATGATATCCGCCAGCTGGAGTGTGTGCTTCGCTGGGCCAAGGAGATGCAGAAGCCCGTTCTGGTCCATGTGCTTACCAAGAAGGGCAGGGGCTGTCCCTATGCGGAGGAGCATCCCGAGCTCTATCACGGCGTGGGCCCCTTCGATCCGGAAAGCGGAGAGATCCAGAGCAGCGGCGCCTGCTTTTCCGAAGCTTTCGGCGAGAATCTCTGCGCCATGGCGGAGCGGGACAAAAAGATCGTCGCCATCACCGCAGCCATGGCTTCGGGAACCGGGCTCGATCAATTCGCCCACCGTTTCCCCGGCCGCTTTGTGGATACCGGCATCGCCGAAGGGCATGCTGCCGCCTTTGCAGCCGGCATGGCCAAGCAGGGGATGACCCCGGTGTTCGCGGTTTATTCCAGCTTCCTGCAGCGCGGCTTTGATATGCTCATCCACGATGTGTCCCTGCAGGGGCTCCATGTGGTCTTCGGCGTGGACCGGGCCGGCATCGTCGGCAGCGACGGGGAGACCCACCACGGCATTTTCGATCTCTCCTACCTGGGAACGGTCCCCGGTATGCAGATCCTGTGCCCTGCCTCCTTTGCGGAGCTGCGGGAGCAGATGGAGATGGCGATCAGCGAAATGAGCGGCCCTGTGGCCCTGCGCTATCCCAGAGGCGGGGAAGGCGAATATCGCCTGGCCTCCCGGGAAGCGGAACAGATCCTCCGGGAAGGCTCCGACGTGACCCTCGTCTGCTGCGGCATCATGGTCAATGAGGCGCTGGCAGCGGCAAGACTTTTGGAGCAGCGGGGCGTTTCCGCGGAGATCGTGAAGATCAATCTCATCGGGGAAAAGCGTTTTTCCCTGGCGCTCTCTTCCCTGAAAAAGACCGGGAAGCTGGTGGCGGCGGAGGAGGTCTGTGCCGCCGGCTGCCTGGGCTCCCGCCTGCTGAGCCAGGCTTGTGAGGAAGGGCTTGCGCTGAAAGGCGTCCGGCTCCTGAATCTTGGCAAGGGCATCGTGGCCCACGGCGACCGGAAGCTTTTGATGCGGGACCACGGCATCGACGCCGGGAGCATCGCAAAGGCGGCCGAAACGCTCTGTAAGAAAACAAAGCTATGAAGAAAGTACGTTTGGATCAGCTCGTGTTCGAGCGCGGCTTCACCGAGAGCCGGGAACGGGCCAAGACCACGGTGATGAGCGGCCTTGTCTATGTGAATGGCCAGAAGGCGGACAAGCCCGGTATGCCGGTGGACCCGGAGGCAAAGCTGGAAGTGCGGGGCGACGCGCTGCCCTTTGTGAGCCGCGGCGGCTACAAGCTGGACAAGGCGCTGAAGGTCTTTCCCGTGAACCCCGCCGGCAAGGTCTGCATCGACTGCGGCGCTTCCACCGGCGGTTTTACCGATGTGCTGCTGCAGCACGGCGCCGCCAAGGTCTATTCCGTGGACGTGGGCTACGGGCAGCTGGCCTGGAAGCTCCGCTCCGATGAGCGGGTGGTGAACCTGGAACGTACCAATCTGCGCTATATCACCAGGGAGCAGATTCCGGAGGAGCTGGATCTTGCGGTGATGGACGTATCGTTCATCTCCATCCGTCTGGTGCTGCCTGCGGTGAAGGAACTGCTGAAGCCCGGCGCCGACTATATCTGTCTCATCAAGCCCCAGTTTGAAGCCGGCCGGGAAGAGGTGGGCAAAAAGGGCGTGGTGCGGGACCCGGCGGTCCATGAAGAGGTGGTTCGCGGCATCCTGGAATTTGCCCCCACCATCGGCTTTTCCGTGATGGGCCTGGACTATTCTCCCATCCGCGGGCCAGAAGGAAACATCGAGTATATCTGCTGGCTGAAAAACGGACAATACGAAGCTGCGGCGCCGGATCCGGCGGCCGTGGTGAAAGCCTCCCACGAGGCCTTTTAAAGGAGGGGATCCTATGATCGCGCTCTGCCCGAACCCCTTTCGGGATCTTGACCTGAAGCTTACCCGGGACTGCCTTGCGCTTCTGGAGCAGGCAGGCTTTTCCTGTGCCATCTGCCCTGTCTTTGCCGATGACGAGCCGGAGGCTCTGCCGGGAGATCTGCGGTATGAAAAGCTTACGGAGATCGCGCCAGACTGCACCCTGGCCATCGTGATCGGCGGCGACGGCACCATTCTCTCCGTGGTGCGCCAGCTGAGGAGCGAATCCATCCCCATGCTGGGCATCAACCTTGGCACCAAGGGTTTTATGGCCAATCTGGAGGCGGAGGATCTGGACAGGATCGTTCCCGCTGCCAGAGGGGAATACCGGCTCTCCAGACGCATGATGCTGGAGGTGGAGCTGCACCGGAACGGGGAAGTCATTTGCCGGGATCATGCCCTGAACGACGTGGTGCTCCACGGCTACGGCGACTGCATCGGCATGACCACCTATTGCAGCGGGGACCGGGTGTCCCAGTTCTCCGGCGACGGCATCATTCTCTCCACGCCCACCGGCTCTACCGGCTACTCCATGTCTGCCGGCGGCCCCATCGTGGAGCCGGAGGCGGAGAATATCATCATCAGTCCCATCTGTCCCCACGTCATGGGCGCCAGGACCTTTGTGCTGGATCCCCAGAGAACGGTCACCGTCACGGCGGAGCGCCTCCACGGACGGCGTGCCTATCTCGCCGTGGACGGCATCTCCGTGGCGGATCTGGCCGGCGGAGACGAGATCCTTGTCCGCCGCAGCCCCCACTACACCCTGATGGCGGATCTGGGACTCAAGAGTTTTTACGACATCGCTTACGAAAAGCTGAGATAAAGCGAGGCTTTTGCCATGCTCAACGAGCTGCACATCGAGAATATTGCCGTGATCGAACGGGCGGACATCCGTTTTGAGCCGGGCCTCAATATCCTGACCGGCGAGACCGGCGCGGGCAAATCCATCGTCATCGATGCCATCGGCGCGGTGCTGGGCGATCGCGTCAGCCGGGAGCTGGTGCGCCGCGGGGCGGAAAAGGCCCTGGTCACCGCCGTCTTCGACGTATCCGGTGCGGAGGCCTGGCTGCGGGAGAACGAGATCGATCCCGAGGAGGAGCTGATCCTCCAGCGCCGCATCCTCTCCGACGGGAAGAGCAGCTGCCGCGTCTGCGGCAACCCTGTGACGGCGGCCCAGCTCAAGGAACTGGCGGCCCTGCTGGTGGATATCCACGGGCAGAACGACGGACGCCAGCTCATGGACGAGCGGCGCCACATGGCCTATCTGGACTCCTTTGGCCAGCTGCAGCCGGAGATCGACGCCTACCGGAAGGAATACCGGCAGTATCGGGCGCTCCGGAAGGAGTTGGAGCAGCTCAACATGGACCAGGTGGAGAAGGAGCGTCTCAGCGAAAGCCTGCGCTATCAGATCTCGGAGCTGGAACGCGCGGAGCTGAAGGCAGGGGAGAAGGACAGCCTTGTGGCCC
>JAEEGF011279056.1_pt1 | contig 12597 bp, 11 predicted proteins | sample 9134171 | NCBI WGS metagenome assembly JAEEGF01 (sample SAMN16246542, study PRJNA631951) | gut metagenome | biome: gut microbiome; feature: rumen; material: AP-attached | host: Bos | place: Iran: Karaj | collected 2018-10 | reverse complement strand
CTTTATTCTCTCTTATTTTGTTTATACTTTATAAGTTATTGTAGATTGACGAGATTTATCACATACACTAATGATTCATATACGAAACTGTTACGTGGTATTCTCTATGCTTATTGTTGTGTGCTTGTGGTTCAGCAATTCTGTGTTGTGGCAGGCTTACCAATATTCAATCAAAGAGGCTATAATCCAGCTACCCCCTGGAAACTAAATTCTTTGGGTGCAGAACCTTCTCATGCTGCGAGAATTATATCAATAGTTATGTATATATATGTCTTACAGACTTTTAATCAAGGTCAGTCTTTCTTAGACTATTTTAAAAGAAATCGAAAAGAATGGATTGCTTTTTTATGGTCATTATTTACGATGGGAAGCTCAACAGCCTTTGTATTTTTAATGCTGATTGTTGTTAAATTTATTAGTATAAAGAGACTACTCAATCCTTTGTTTGTAAGTTCCTTTGTTGTGATTGTTGCTGTTCTAATGGAAGTTAATGATGCATTTGTTAGAACGTGGGAATTTCTAAAAAACCTATATACATTTGACGAAGATTTGATTTTGATGGGAGATTCAAGCGCAGCCTTTCGTATTTTGCCTACTATGAGAGGATTTAAATTTGTTGGACTATCCTCTGTAAATGATTGGTTTGGATATGGAATAGATGCAGATCAAAAACTAATATCCCCAATATTGTCGTTAGAAAATGGAAGTGCGGGAGCTTTTTCTGTGTGGGTTAATTATGGCTTTATAACCTCTCTTTTCTTTTGGATCGTAACTTTTAAGTTTTGTCATATAAAAGGAGAGTTCGCTACTGTTCTGATTTGGATTCTTTGTTCAGTTATTTACGGCGGACTTAATGGTCAGATAGTATGGCTTCCGATATTTCTTGTATATACACATAAACTACTTAAAAAGAAAGAATTGTATATTAGAAATTCAAAGAAATTAAATAATGTTAGATAAGTCATGAAAAGATTAGAATATATTGATATGCTTAAGGGAATATCTATCTTGTCAATTACATTATTACACTTTGAAGATGGAATTTTTCCTATGTGGCTTCATAACTGGATAAGTTCATTTATGGTTGTGTCTTTTTATTTTACTTCTGGATATGTTAAAGGCCTTAGTGAGAAAACGATTATAATCAAAGATGAAGTTAGTAAGAGAATAAAAAATCTGTGGGCTCCATATTTGTGGTTTTCTTTGATAATTTTGATATTTGATATACTATGGATGACTTGTGGGTTTTATGATTATAAAGTGATATTTACTGATATATATAAAACCCTTGTATTTAGAGGTATTGGAACATTATGGTTTATTCCGTCCTTATTTGCAGGTGAAATAATTGTACTATATTTGATTAGGAAAAATAAGCAAGTATTATTGCTATTTTTATTATTTACAGTTTTTATTTATGTAACTTTTTATCAATATTGGTCGGAAATCTATGGACATAAAAATGAAATATATAGAGTAATTGATGCTCCATTTAGGACTATTTTCAATATATGTTTATCAATAGTCCCTATGCTGATAGGTTATCAAATAGCAAAGTTTTTTTCAAGAAATTCAACTATTTCTAAATTATCACCATACTCATGCTTTATGATTGGATTGTTGTTTATTTGCTCTAATCTGTTTTTTTCAGGTTTTGGGGGATTTTTTAAGTCTGGTTTACTGAATGATATATTTGCTTTCCTCATAGAACCAGTACTAGGACCTATAGGTTTTATGCTTGTATTTATGCCATTGCAACATTGCTTACTATCTAAGTTCCTTTCTTATTGGGGAAAAAATTCATTAGTATTAATGACTACACATTATTCCATTTTGCTCGTGTTATTTAAAGAATTAACGAAACAAATATATGCTATTGAAGACTTCTCTGGTATTGTGTCTATTTATTGTTTTGTTTTAACTATACTACTTGAATATTTAATAGTGTGGTTTATAAATAAAAAAGCAAAATTCCTTTTGGGTAAGTAGCTCTTTTGTAATTATTCTTTATTTCATTTAAAACATCAATCAATATTGGAGATTATTGATTTTTTGGTATATTTTATTAAAGCATCGAAAATTTTTTTTCATGAGAGTAATTCATATAGTACATGGTAAGGCCAACCCGAATAGTGCCAATGGTATCAGCAGGGTAGTATATTACTTAAATAAATACGAGAAGTTAGCTGGCATTCAAAGTGAAATTTGGGCGATTGTCAATGATCAAAAGCAACATGAAACGTATGTTCGTGATGAATATGTGACTGTTGAGTGCTATCCAAGAGTTACACTATGGGGAGGTCGGGACATAATCAAAGCTATTGAAAAAGAAAAAGATAGCATTGATTTAATTCACTTCCATTTAATTTGGTTCTATGACAAGAACATTATCATGAAAGCTGTGAACCGGTTTGGAATACGTTCCGTGATTACAACTCACGGAACGTATTCCAACCCCCACGCTTATACAGGCAAAAGAAAAATTGCCCGTTGGTTATTTGAACTAGATTATTTAAAGTGCGCGACAGAGTGTCATATCCTGACACCAGAGGAAGGAACTGGCCTGCGAAAATACGGTTATACAGGAAAAAGTTTTGTGGCATATAATGGCATCGGCCGTGGAGAGATTCCTAAGCGTATGTCAAAAGATTATTATAAAGAGACGGAATATGCCAATAAACTAAAGATTTGTACTGTTTCTGTATTGCGACAAGACAAAAATACTGATATGATTATTCGGGCAATAGCATTGTTGTCAGAAGAAATCAGAAAGAACCTTGTTTTTATTTGTATAGGACCTGACTGGAAGGGCAATGCGTCAAAATACAAGAAACTTGCTCAAGAACTGGGAGTTGAAGAGTGTTTTCAATGGATTGGCGCTAAATATAATCAAGAGAAATATGATGCTCTTAATAGTGCCGACGGATATATTATGGCTTCGGACAGTGAGGGCTTTTCTATGGCAATCATTGATGCGATGGGATGTGCTATGCCAATGATATTGACAAGTGGATGTAATATGAAGTATGTTGGCAAACAAGATTATTATATTATGTGCGAACCATATGTACAATCCCTGTCAAGAGCGATAGAGAAATTGGTAAGTATGAGTGACGAGGAAAGAACCGCTATGGGACAGAAAGCAAGGCAGGTATTGGAAAAACAATTGTATTGGGATAAGATCGTGGAATGTATGATTATTAATTATAGACGTATTCTCAACAGTTAATAGTATATGGCTGATTATTTCAATTTTAAAGAGGCGGAGGTGGAATGGAAAGAGCAACACTGCAAACTTTTTAGAGAGTATGTAGATGCACTTGAAGCGAACCAAGTTCGCTATGTTATTCTAAAGAATGCAGAAGGTTTACCTAATGAAAATCATTCTAAGGATATTGATATTCTTATAGAACCTGGCAAATATAAAGAAGCCTCAGAACTGCTTCGAATAGCTTATAAGAATAATGGTGTTTCATATTATAAAATACATAAATTTGAGAGGCTACGGTGTTGGTATGGTATGAATCCAGAGGACCGATTCGCCATTCATATTGATTTACTTGAAGGATTCCTTCACAAAGGATTTGAATTATTCCCATTTGACCTGTTTTATCAGCATTCTTTCAAGAATGAAAATGGGATATATGTACTAGATGAAATTTATGATTGTGTGATATTATTACTACATAGTACAATATGCTATCATTCTATAAAGGAAAAATACGCAAAACATATTGCCTCGATATATGAGACAAATAAAGCAGAAATTATCGAAATACTTCAAAAGGTGCTTGGTCGTAAGGCATCAGTTAGGATGGAAAGGTATTTGGATGCTGGAGAGTATAAGAAGATAGCAAGCGAGGGTAAATATTTCTCGCACCAATCAAAAAAAAGAATACTTTTTAAGCGTCCTGTTTTTACCTTAATCAATGTATTAGACTTTTTGTGGGAGAAAATTGCCCGTATAATATTTAACTTAAAGAAGTATAATTTCTTTTTCACTGTTCACGCACCTGATGGAACGGGAAAAACGACTTTTATCAAGACCCTGTCAGAGGAATTGGGCTTTTACTATGTGTGTGCTGCGAAAGATTTGGTCCAGATTAATCATTTCAGGCCTTGCATGTTGCCAAATCTTGGCGCAGCAGGAGAAAAGGTAGGAGTGATGAAGGAAGATAAGGACTTTGAAAATCCCCATAGGGCTAAGCCTGCGGGAGGATTGTCTTCATTTGTACGCATGACTTATTATTGGCTTGATTATGTCATTGGTGTTCCTATGATATTACGTATGAATGCTCAGTTTAGCAAGGTGACTATTTTCGATCGCTATATATATGACTTTCTTGTAGATCCAAGACGGACAAGGATATCCTTACCTTATTGGATTCGAAGATTGTTTACAAAGATGGTAAAACAACCTAAGTTGGTATTTGTTTTAAATACTACGGCTGATATTATTTACCAGCGCAAGCAAGAACTGACTAAAGAGGAAATCGAACGGCAACTAAAAGAGTATAAGAAGTTGGGGATTGTTAGCAAAAATGTTGTATTTTTAGATGCTGCAAAAGCACCTGAAGAAATCGCTAAAGATGCCATGAGGCATATTGCGAATACATTCATGAAGAAAATTTGACTGAATAAAATTAGGAAATGCATACAATATTAGTTTCAGCATACGGCTGTGAACCATATAAGGGGTCAGAATCTGGAGTTGGATGGAATTGGGTGATACAAATGGCGAAGACAAATCGTCTAATTGTTATTACCCGATCCAATAATCGTGAACCGATAGAATCATTTCCTAATCAGGAATGTTTGGCGAATGTTAGCTTCTATTATTACGATTGCCCTCAGTGGATTCGTCGGATGAAGAAAAAAGCTCAGGGGTTATATTTGTATTATTCTTTTTGGCAGTTAGGAATTATTCCATTAGTAAAACGTCTGCTGAAAGAGAATGATGTGAATTATACGATGCATCTGAGTTTTGGTAGTATGTGGATGCCAACCTTTCTGCCGTTGTTTGGTAAAGCATTTATTTGGGGGCCTGTAGGCGGGGGCGACTGCGAACCGATGTCGTTTATTCTGACTCATGGGCTGAAACAACGTGTTATGCAGACGATGCGGTTTGGGATGAATAAGCTGTCATTCCTTATTCCTACAGTGCTATTGGCATCAGTAAGGGCTAAATGTATTATCTGCAGAACGGAAAATTCGAAGATGGCCTTGCCATGGTGGACCCGTAAGAAGGCTGTTGTTATGCTAGAAACTGCCATGGAAGGCCATATTTTTGAATATAAGAAACGCGAAGATGCAACATCAACTAAAGTCGATTTGATTACAACAGGAAGGTTGATGGAAAGTAAGAATGTAATAACAGCTATCAGGGCCTTAGCACAAGTGCCAAAGGCCTATGATTACAAATATACAATTATCGGATCTGGACCGATGAAGAAATCCATTCTTGCAGCAATCGAAAGATATGAATTGGGTGATAAGGTTCAAATTGTCGAAGAAATTCCGAGAGAAGAAGTCCTTAATTCTTTGGAGTCGGCTGATATATATTTATTCCCAAGTCTGAGAGAAGGGGGAAGTTGGGCTTTGATGGAAGCAATGGCTATTGGTTTACCTGTTGTATGTTTGAATTGGTCAGGAATGGCAGTTACAACAGACAATGAAAGTGCTGTAAGGTTAGAGGTTACGAATCCTAACCAGATGGCAAAAGATATGGCAGAGACTATAATTAGATTGCTTGAAGATTCTGATCGCAGAAAGAAAATGGGCGAAGCCGGAAGGAAAAGAATACAGGAAGTGTTCAATTGGGAGTCCAAAGGTAGGTTTATGTGTAAACTTCTTGAAAAGTTGGATAAGCAGTGAGAGATTTTCTTGTTGAAGGGGCGTTGTGCTATTATAGATTATGTAATGCAGACGCTAAAATATGGTTTATTCCCAGAAAGGGAACATCTGCAGGATTGGAACTTTATCAGCCCAGCGGATGGAAAGGAAAGATGGTAAAGAGATTGCTGCCTCTGTTTTCTTGGATACCATTTCTTTTGAGGTTTTTGCATATTGATGTTGTTAAGATTGATATTTCTCCTGAAATAAAGAGTGAAATTGAGAAAGTGTTTGGAATAAAGACTTTCTTGTTCTCGGTTTTTATGGGGACACCTTGTTCTCATCAAAAAGTTACAATACAGGTGTATACAAAAGAAGGAGATATCTTAGGATACTGTAAAGTGACAGATAACCCAGAAGTGTGGACTAACTTTCAGAAAGAGTACAGATTACTAAATTTTTTTTATGACAAAGGAATTAACGGAATACCTAAGGGATTGAGTTGTAAGGAATTGAAATCGGGAGAGTTTCTTTTTATCCAATCAACTGTAAAGACTCGACAGTCACAATTCCCTCACGAATGGAGCGAAGTCCATAACCAATTCATGCGAGAATTGTATGATAAAACCTGTCAGGAAATGTCGTATGAACAGACTGATTTTTATAGGCAGATTAAGGTGCTGGAAGAAAGATTGGGATGGCTGGGTAGTATGAGGCCAATCATCGAGGAGGCGATTGAAAATGTAGATTCGTTGTTTCATGGGAAAGAAATTAGTGTTTCTGCCTATCATGCAGACTTTACTCCATGGAATATGTTTGTTGAAGATGAGAGGCTATTTGTTTTTGACTGGGAGTATGCACAAATGACGTGCCCCGCAGGTCTTGACAAGTATCATTTCTTTGTTCAGACAGAAATATTCGAAAAACGTCATGGTATTGAAGAAATATGGCAATCGTTTTTGCAAACTTCTTTGGATAAACAATCTTTTTTAGAGTATCTTCTGCTAAACATGGCGATATATATTAGTAGGGAGAACGAAATTAGCATCAAACATCAGTATGATAATTTTGAATTGTGGACAAATCTAATTGATAAAATACTTAAATCAGCATAAATATGAAAGTTTTATTTCAATCTAGAAAGACATTGTTTTCGGCACCAGGTGGTGACACAACTCAGATTTTGAAGACAAAAGAATACCTAGAGAAGTTGGGTGTTACTGTGGATATTAGCCTTGAGTTGGAACCTGATGTAAGTGAATATGATATTATTCATGTGTTCAACCTGATGAGACCGCAGGAATTGTATCTTCAGGTAAAGAATGCGAAGAAGTATGGAAAGAAGGTGGCACTTTCAACCATCTATGGACCATACGAGGAATATGAGAAGAAAGCACGAGGAGGAATTCTGCAGGTGATAAACAATTTCTTGTCGATTACTCAGATAGAATATCTAAAGGTAATAGCCAGAGCGGTTCTAAACTTTGAGATGAGTAAGGGTACAATGGTGTATCTGTTGCATGGCCATAAACGATTGCAGCGGAAGATTATCAGCATGGTTGATGTGTTCTTGCCTAACTCACATTCTGAGATGAAGAGGGTTGCTGGGGACTTTAATCTGAAGGATTATAAATATGTTGCTGTAGCGAATGCTGTTGATGTGAATAAATTCGACTATGACAAGGTAGAAATATCCCCGGAATTTGAGGAATTTAGAGATTGTGTGCTTTGTGTATCGAGAATTGAGGGGCGTAAGAATCAACTAAACATTATTAAGGCTTGTAGGTATTTGCCTTATAAGTTTGTGTTTATAGGTAAAGCTGGAGCGAACTTCAAGAAATACTTAGAGAAATGTAAGGAGTTGGCATCTGATAAGATGTATTTCTTAGGACAGGTGGATCATGAGAAGCTGCCACAGTTCTATAAGTTGGCGAAGGTGCATATCCTCGCATCATGGATGGAAACTCCAGGATTGTCATCTCTTGAAGCTGCAGTGATGAATACGAATATTGTAGTTACAAAGAAAGGTGATACCGAGGATTATTTCAAGGATTATGCATTCTATTGTGAACCGGATGATTTGGAAAGTATTCGCGAAGCAGTAATAGAGGCATATGATATTCCATTTAGGGAGGGGATGAAAGCTCGTATTCTGGACAAATACAAGTGGGAGAATACGGCAGAAGAGACACTGCAAGGGTATAAAATGGTTTGTGGGGCATAAATTCATATATACCATAATATTAGTGATTGAATACGGAAAAATGGAGAGATTAAAATACATAGATAATATTAAAGGTTTTGGTATATTATTGGTAATCTTTGGTCATATCTTTTTCTTCTTAACGAATCGTGAAATCTTTCAGAGTGATAAGTTGATTGGTTTCATAGTGTCGTTTTACATGGAGATGTTCTTCTTTTTTTCCGGATTCGTCTATGTATATCGGGAGGATGGCTTGTGGGCTTTTGTCAAGAAATCATTTATAGCTCTAATCTACCCGTGCCTCATATTATGGAGCATCGGATTATTAGGTAATCTAAGTATCTCACTGCTATGTGGGGGTAGCATATCCTTTCCTGACGTACACGAAATTTTTTGGTTCTATTGGTTTTGCAAATGTCTCTTTATTTGTCGTATTATTCTTTTCTTATTTTGCAGGTGTTCTTTTTGGATATATGGAAAGTTTTCAAGGGGTTTCTATTTTAGTTTGATAGTACTTGGACTTTTATCCACCATAGTATTTGATCTCGCAGTAGACTATATTCCACTCTTATGTGTTGACAGGTTTTTGATGTTTTATATAGGTGGATATATTGTTGGGAGAGCTAAAATCGCTGAAATCATAATAAAAAAAAGGTATCCACTTGTAATGATATTGATTATAGCCCTCATACCTTTTACTTATAATCTTTGTTCAGATTATTTGTGGCTTGATATAAAGGTCAACCGATTGTTTATTGGTTGGATTATGATGCCAATTATTTTGATTATCTTTTTTAGTACTCCATTTCTTAATTTTTTAGGTAAAGCAGGTTATCACTCACTATTAATCTATCTGATACATTTGGTTTTGTTGGGATTTATTCAAACAGCAGTGAGTGCAATGTATGGAGAGGTTTTTCTCAATTCGTATATGTTGGCAGTCCTTTTATCTATACTCCTTCTATATATCTCTCTGCTTGCATCAGTAGCGATAAAAAAGAATCCTTTACTCAGAAAGGTTGTTCTCAATAAATAAGAGAAATATTGTGACGCAAAAAAAATATTACTAAGTCAGAAAACGCAAATGTTCCGAAAACAAAAATGAAAAAGAAAGTTGCAATTATTGGTACTGTTGGTGTTCCTGCTAATTATGGAGGATTTGAAACTCTTGTAGAAAACATGATAGGTAAGAACGCCTCAGAAAACATTGAATATACGATTTTTTGTAGTGGGAAATTCTATAAGGAGAGATTAGTATCGTATAAGGGTGCACATCTTGACTATATCAACTTAAAAGCCAACGGAGTACAGAGTACACTCTACGATATTTTCTCCATGATAAAAACATCGAATCAATTTGATGTTGCATTAATTCTTGGGGTGTCTGGCTGCATATTCCTTCCTGTATTCAGAAAATATTATAAAAATAGGCTTATTATAAATATTGATGGACTTGAACACAAGAGAGAAAAATGGGGAAGGTTTGCCAAGTGGTTCTTACGAAAATCAGAGGCAATGGCTGTCAAATATGCAGATGTGATTGTGGCAGACAATAAGGGAATTCAGACTTATGTGACTGAGACTTATCATAAAGAATCTGCTTTAATTGCTTATGGTGGTGATCATGTGGAACGCCATGTACCAGAGGATATGCAGGAAAAGGTACTTAAGGAGTATGGTGTTGAGAAAGGGAAATACGCAATATCAGTATGCCGTATAGAGCCTGAAAACAATTGCCATGTTATACTGGATGCTTTCTCAAAATCCAATAAGAAACTGATATATATAGGAAATTGGGAGAGGAGTGAGTATGGACGTGAATTGAAGGAAAAATATTCGAAATATCCTAATATTAATATTCATACACCAGAGTACGACCTTGACACCTTGTACGCATTGCGCTCAAACGCAGAAATGTATATACATGGTCATAGTGCCGGGGGTACGAATCCCTCTTTAGTTGAAGCGATGTTCTTTGGAAAACCTATTTTAGCGTTTGATGTAATTTATAACAGAGCTACAACAGGTGAACAAGCTTACTATTTTAAAGATAGCGATAGCCTGCTGAACTTGATAAACCAAGAAGGGCTGAATGGAGATGCAATGAGAGTTATGGCTCAGGAGCAGTATACTTGGAAAAAGATTGCATCACAGTACGAGGCGTTGTATTGAGTAGTCTATCGAAACAACAAGGATGTGCCACAATGTTTAAGGGTTTGAAAAGGTATGAATGAGCAAGACAAAGAGATACTTCATGTGAAGAGACTCCTATCAAGTGTAAGTGCAGGAATTAGAACTCTCAATGAAGGTCAGCACTTTAAGAATGCTGTGAGCCTTTGCAAGTTGATGAGATTGATGGCTGTCACATCAAGATGGCTGGTTTCTTGGAGGGTAGCTGGTTGTCGAAGAAATATATCATTCCTGGACATCATGGTTGCAACATGCAGTTAGATGATGAGTTCGATGCGAGGATTGGCGTAAAGGCTGTTGAGGCAATAGAAAAATAACTTTGCGTTCTTACCCCAATTGTTACTCGCTTGAACGCCGCATATCCAAGACAAATAGTAATAATCCGGAATTCATCAATAATTGGTTAGGAAGAATACTAAGATGTGGCGATGCCAAGATGATAGAAGAGGATGGCGCAAAGATAATCTGGGTGGCACTGGGAGCCCCCAAGCAGGAAAAGTTTATGAACAAGCTGTTGCCTTATCTAAAGAGCGGCGTGATGATTGCTGTAGGAGCTGCTTTTAAATTCTATAGTGGAACAGACGAAAAACGCTGCCCCAAATGGATACAAAAACACCACCTTGAGTTTGTGTATCGCATCTGCCAGGATCCCAAGAAACAACTGAAACGCTGCTTCTGGATTGTTGTAACACTGCCGAAGCTGTATTTCGGGGAGGTTAAACGCAAAAGAGCGGCAGAGCGTAGAGCTGGTTTCTAGAGGAATAATTCCTAATTGCTCATTAGATGTAAGGGGGAGAAAAATGTTGGCTACGGGAAACTAATAGAACTGTTGGTTATGACAGAAAAAGAGTGTAAAGAGGCTATTCAAAAAATAACAGAGTGGGGCCAACTTGTTGATTGGTGGAAAAAACGCAAGGCGGGTGAGTTTCCTACAGGATGGGCTCCTGGAAAGTTTTTCGAAGTTGATTGTATTGAACACGGAGTTGCGTGATTTGCAGAGATATAGAGAGTATGAAAGGGGATCTGTGAATATTCATATTGCACCGCAACTAGATGGTATGGACGAGGCTGTGATGCGATTGCTTGGAGGGCATACTGAGTTTGATTTTAGAGTTGAACTTTATGCCCATTCTGCAGAGGACAGAGATTACTATTACAATATGGATTTTTCATATCAGGACGTTGCGGACGGCTGGGTGGAAAAAGTAATTGAGTATAGAAAAGGGCTGGCTGGATGTAAGAAGTTGTCGGACATAATAGGGTGATGACGATGGAGAAACCCAAATAATAAAAAACATCTAAGATGAAGAGAACAAAACTACTCATTCCATACATTATAGCATTATTGTGTGCAGGATTTGCTTGTACACAGGATGTCTTTTTGCTGGTGATTGATAGGTTTGTTTCTTTGTCAATGAAGTTGAACTATGGGTGGTTCTCTATTCTTTTAATTGTGCTTTTAACGTTATGGTGTTGTTATCAGCTAAAAGTAAATTGGCGGAAGTATATTTATAGCAGTTTCTTCACTACAACGATGCTGTTCTTTGTTGTAACGACTCTGTATTATCGTTTTGTTTACGAGGGCTATGATTATGTTTCGATAGTATGGAAGGTTACATACGTGGATGTGTTGTGGCTATTAGCCGCAGCATTTATTGTTGAGGCAATCGTTAATAAGCATATAAAAAAGCCGATAGCTAAAGATGGAGAAAGTGCTATTATCCTAGATTATCCAATAGAAACACCGGATGAGGATAATTTTGATTATTACATAGAAGCACAGCATATTGCGACCACCTTGTCGCAACTTCCGAAGAACAAAGCTGTAAGCGTTGCTGTGTTGTCGCCCTGGGGTAATGGCAAGACATCATTTGTGAACCTTATCAAGTATGCTATCAAACATGGAGACAATGGCAAGCCTTTATTTGAGAATATAATAATAGAATTCAATCCCAGACAGAGTAGAAACAAATCCTCGATTCAAGAAGATTTCTTTAAGGCGTTGATAGATGCAATTCCGAATGAGTCGAAAATCAGGGACAAGATAAGCAATTATCTGGAGAATATTGGACTACACGAACTACATCCCTTAGCAAAAATATTCACGCGTGTTATCAGGGAAACGAAGGAAGATGCAGTTAATGAAATAAACTTGGCACTTGACTGTCTCGGAAAGAGACTGATCGTGTTCGTTGATGATTTTGACCGATTGACGGATGAAGAAATCATAGAGGTGCTGAAACTGATAGACAATAATGCTGCATTCAGGCATACCATATTCATAACGGCATACGATGAAGGTGCTGTCGCCAATGCGCTGAAGAAATATGAGAGTTCTAAGGGGATTGCCTATATTGACAAGTTCTTTACCC
>JAEEGF010291167.1_pt1 | contig 12597 bp, 7 predicted proteins | sample 9134171 | NCBI WGS metagenome assembly JAEEGF01 (sample SAMN16246542, study PRJNA631951) | gut metagenome | biome: gut microbiome; feature: rumen; material: AP-attached | host: Bos | place: Iran: Karaj | collected 2018-10 | reverse complement strand
AGATATAAAAGAAATGAGCGAATTTAAGGATAAAACACTTCTTATAACAGGTGGTACAGGAAGCTTTGGTCACTGCGTACTTGATCACTTCCTTGATAGCGACCTCAAGGAGATCAGAATCTTCTCAAGAGATGAGAAGAAGCAGGATGATATGAGACATGAGCTTCAGGCTTTTCATCCTGAGCACTATAGCAAGGTTAAGTTCTTTATCGGAGACGTTAGGAATATTCAGAGCCTTCGTGACTGCATGCCAGGCGTTGACTATGTATTCCACGCAGCAGCTCTTAAAGAGGTTCCAAGCTGTGAGTTCTTCCCAATGGAAGCTGTTCGTACCAACATCGAGGGTACAGACAACCTGATCCATGCAGCTGTTGAAAATGGAGTTAAGCATGTTATCTGCCTTTCAACTGATAAGGCTGCTTATCCTATCAACTCAATGGGTATTTCCAAGGCTATGATGGAGCACATCGTATATGCTAACGCTAGGATGGCAGCAGAGAGAGGAACAATCCTCAACTGTACAAGATACGGTAACGTTATGTGCTCAAGAGGATCAGTTATTCCTCTTTTCGTTAATCAGATCAAGAACGGACATCCTATCACAATCACAGATCCTAACATGACAAGATTCATGATGAACCTTGATGAGGCTGTTGATCTTGTTATGTTTGCATTTACACACGGCAATCCTGGAGATCTTTTCGTTCAGAAGGCTGACGCTTCTACAATCGGAGATCTTGCTACAGCTGTTCAGCAGCTCTTTGGCGAGACTGAGACCAAGATCATCGGTTCAAGACATGGTGAGAAGCTCTATGAGACACTTCTGACCAAGGAAGAGAGACTTCGTGCAGAGGATATGGGCGACTACTACAGAGTTGTAGCTGACGCTAGAGATCTTAACTACGACAAGTTCTATGTTCAGGGCGAAGTTCAGACAGCTGCCAAAGAGGCTTATACAAGCCATAATACAACAAGACTTGATGTTGAGGGCACAGTTAAGAAGCTCCTTTCTACAACTTTCGTTCAGGAAGAGCTTGCTGCAATGGGTAAGTAAAGACGACAAGCGAAGTGGGATTCGATTAGCCGCAAGTAGTGATAAAAGGTGATTGCGGCTAAAGAAAAAATGAGTAGTAGTGGAGCTCGATTAGCCGCAAGTAGTGATAAAAGGTGATTGCGGCTAAGGAAAAACGAGTAGTAGTGGAGCTCGATTAGCCGCAAGTAGTGATAAAAGGTGATTGCGGCTAAAGAAAAAATGAGTAGTAGTGGAGCTCGATTAGCCGCAATAAGTGAAAAAAGGTGATTGCGGCTAAAGAAAGAGTGAGTAGCAGTGGAACTCGATTAGCCGCAATAAGTGAAAAAGGTGATTGCGGCTAAGGAAAAACGAGTAGTAGTGGAGCTCGATTAGCCGCAAGTAGTGATAAAAGGTGATTGCGGCTAAAGAAAGAGTGAGTAGCAGTGGAATTCGATTAGCCGCAAGAGGAAAATGAGTAATTTGCGGCTAACTGTGTGGATATAACAAGAGACGATGACGGATACAAGCGTAGTTGGGATAGATAAAGTGAATAATGATGGAAATAGATCGCTGCGTATCCTAGTGGTTACAGAGTGCTTCTGGCCGGATATATATGCAATCAATGATATAGTTGAGAAATTGGTTAAGCGAGGTCATAGGGTAACAGTTCTAACTGGACTTCCGGATTACACCACTACTGAGATTCCGCCTGAGTACAGACATGGTAAGAACAGGCATCAGAACTACAAGGGTGCTGATGTTTACAGGGTTCAGACAATTGCAAGGCACCATGGACCAATCTGGAGGAGCCTTAGCTATCTGTCATTTGTTGTAGCAGGCTGGATGAGAGCTAAGACTCAGGACTGGAAGCATACTAAGGTCTGGGGAAATGGTGATGATGCAGACTTTGACGTTATATATGTATGGGAGGTATCACCGGTGACTATGGCAGTTCCGGCGATCGCCCTTAAAAAGAGGTACAAAAAGCCTCTTTTCCTGTATTGTATGGATATTTGGCCTGAGTGTGTAAAGGCAATGAGCATCAAGGAAGGAACACTTCCTTACAAGCTTATCCACTGGTGGACCAAGAGAATATATAGACAGTGTGATCACATCGCAGTATCTTCCAAGCCATTCTTCCAGTATATGGAGGAAAAGAATGGAATAAAAAGGGACAAGATGAGCTATCTGCCCCAGTATGCAGATGTGGGACTGTTGGAACTCGATACAGCCAAAAAAGCTGATGACCACACCGACTTCCTGTTCATTGGAAACATCGGAAAAGCTCAAAATCTCGATTGCCTGATGAAAGCCATGACCGTGTTCAAGGGTAGGAATGACGTTACTCTTCACATGATAGGTGGCGGCTCAGAATTTGAGAATATTCAGAAGCTGGCACAGGACCTTGGAATAGGCGATATCGTTACCTTCTATGGACCTAAGCCATTTAAAGAAGCAGTAGCTTATTACAACAAGGCTGATGCCTGTGTTCTGACACTGGATGGTTCAACTCATATCGGAGATACACTTCCAGGTAAGCTTCAGACCTACATGGCAGCAGGTAAGACAATTCTGGCGGCGGCTAATGGCGCAGCCATGGACATCATAAAAGAGGCAGAGTGTGGCAAGTGCGTTGCAGCAGGAGATGACAAGGCTTATGGACAGGCGCTTCTGGACTTTGCAGATTATAAAGAAAAGTACTCTGACTGCGGCGAAAAGGCTCGCAGATATTTCAGAGAGAATTTCATGGAAGAGCAGCATTTTATTGAGCTCGAGAGATTACTCCATGAGATGACTAAATGATTTAAGGAGTTCAGGATGAAAATCTTAGTAACTGGTGCTAAGGGATTCGTTGGACGAAACCTGGTAGAAAACCTCAAAAACATAAGAGATGGCAAGAATCGTACAAGGCCTGAGCTGGTAGTTGAGGATATATATGAATATGACATTGATACAGATCCTGAGAGACTTAAGGATTTCTGTAAGGATGCGGACTTTGTATTCCACCTTGCAGGAGTTAACAGGCCTAAGGATCCCAAGGAATACATGGATGGCAACTTTGGCTTTTCCAGTGTGCTCCTTGATACACTTAAGGAGTGTGGCAATAAGGCTCCAGTGATGCTCTCATCATCTATTCAGGCATCACTTACAGGCAGATTTGCCGGTTCTGAGTATGGCAAATCCAAGCTTGCGGGTGAGGAACTGTTTTTCAAATATGGTGAAGAGACAGGGGCGAAGGTGCTTGTATACCGTTTTCCTAACCTTTTTGGAAAGTGGTGCAGACCTAATTACAACTCTGCTGTAGCTACATTTTGTAACAACATAGCAAATGGCCTTCCTATTCAGGTTAATGACCCGAGTACTGAATTGGAACTTGTATATATCGACGATCTTGTAGAAGAGATGCTTGATGCACTTGAGGACAAAGAGCATTACATGACAGATGTATTATTAAACGCAAGCGAAGAGACAAGTGATTACGGCGATGGTAAAAGATATTGCTGCGTTCCGGTTTATCACAGGGCTACTCTTGGAGAGATAGTTAATCTTCTTCATACTTTTGAGGAAGTTCCCAAAACTCTTATTGTACCTGAGATTCCAGACGGCTCTTTTGCCAAGAAATTGTATTCAACATACCTTTCATATCTGCCAAAAGAGAAGATGATCTTTGATATTCCTACACATGAGGATGACAGAGGCTCTTTTACCGAGATTTACAAGTCACTTAACTGTGGACAGATCAGCATAAATGTATCAAAACCAGGTGTTATCAAGGGACAGCATTGGCACAACTCCAAATGGGAGATATTCATTGTAGTATCGGGAAGAGCTCTTATACAGGAGAGGAAGCTTGGAATCGATCCTGAGACTGGCAAGGAATATCCAGTCATCAACTTTGAAGTATCAGGAGATAAGCTTCAGGCAGTTCAGATGCTTCCTGGATACACACATAACATCATAAACCTCTCAGATACTGAGAATCTGGTAACAGTTATGTGGGCTAATGAGATTTTCGACGGCAAGAAGCCTGAGACATACAGGGAAATTGTGGAATAATCTAAGGCTTCAGTTGTAAAGCTGCAAATAATTGCGAATAAACAGATGTAAGGTGATTCGCAATTGAATAACAGGGGGAACATAATAGTTTAGGGGAATCAGAAAAGGAGTGTATTATGTTCACAAGGAAAACAAAGGAAGATAAGCCGGTTGTGGCTATCTGCTACGATTTTGATAAAACTCTTTCGCCTAATGATATGCAGGCCCAGGGGTACATACAGTCTGTAGGCTATGATGTTGATGAATTCTGGAAGGATTCCAACAGCGTTGCTTTTGCAAATGAGATGGATCAGAATCTTGCTTACATGTACAAGATGGTGGACGAGGCAAGGGGCCGATTTGTCTTTAACCGTCAGGCGCTTATGGACTATGGCTCCAAGGTTGAGCTGTTCAAGGGTGTTGAGGAGTGGTTTGACAGAATCCGTCAGTACGGCGCTGAGAACGGCGTTATCGTTGAGCACTACATCATTTCTTCAGGGTTAAAAGAGATGATCGAGGGCACTTCAATTGCTAAAAAAGGCGTGTTTGAGCAGATTTATGCCAACAGCTTTTACTATGATGACAGGGGCGAAGTCAGATGGCCAGCTCAGGTTGTCAATTATACTAACAAGACTCAGTTCCTCTTTAGAATTGAGAAGGGCGTTCTGAATCCAAATGATCCTATGGTCAATGACTACATTCCTCTTGAGGATGTGCGCGTGCCATTCAGGAACATGATTTACATTGGCGACAGCGATACAGATGTGCCTTGCATGAGACTTGTTAATGCCTATGGCGGCCATTCAATTGGCGTTTACAATTCTGAGACAGGCGATAAGACCAAGGTTTACAAGATGATGCAGGAAGACAGAATCAGATATTTTGCCCCTGCTGATTATACTGAGGGCAGCGAGCTTGATCAGCTGGTCAAGGTAATAATAGATAGAACTCAGGCAAATGAGAAGCTTCATAAGATTCACAGACAGATGAAGAATGAGTATTTGCAGACTGAGAATAAGTAATCTGTAATTGATACGGATGATAGGTGGTAATGTATGAGTGTGGAGAATAAAATGTCAGTTCCTTTTGTGACCTTCAGACCCTTGGAAAAAGAGCTGGATGCAGACCTTCGAGGTGCTTTCGAGAGAGTGTACGAGAATAGTTGGTATATCGAGGGAAAAGAGGATGAGAAGTTCGAAGAGGCATTTGCCAGGTATTGCAAGACAGAGTACTGCGTTGGAGTAGGAAATGGTCTTGATGCTTTGATGCTGGCATTTAAGGCTCTTGGTGTTAAGGAAGGGGATGAAGTAATCGTTCCTTCTAATACCTACATTGCAACAGCACTTGCAGTAACATATGTGGGTGCAACTCCTGTATTTGTAGAGCCTGATATTAAGACCTTTAATATTGATCCTTCCCGTATTGAGGAAAAGATAACAGATAAGACTGTAGCTATTATGCCTGTTCACCTCTATGGTCAGGCCTGCGATATGGATCCGATCATGGAGATCGCAAGGAAGCATAACCTCTTTGTGGTTGAGGATTGTGCTCAGGCTCATGGCGCTACCTACAAGGGCAAGGTTATTGGATCTTTTGGTGATGCGGCTGGATTTAGCTTCTATCCTGGTAAGAACCTGGGTGCTCTTGGTGATGCTGGTGCAACAGTCACAGGAAATAAAGAGCTTGCGGACAAGATAAGAGCTCTTGGTAACTACGGATCAGACTATAAATATCACCACATTTATAAAGGTAATAATTCAAGACTTGATGAGTTGCAGGCGGCATTTCTTTCTGCCAAGCTGGTTCATCTTGATAAGGTCAATGAGAATAGACGCAGCATTGCAGACAAGTACCTCAAGGGAATAAACAATCCTGAGGTTGTTCTGCCCTTTGTTCCGGATTATGCGGTTCCTGTATGGCATATCTTTGGAATCCGCTGCAAGAGAAGAGATGAGCTTGAGAAATTCCTTAATGAGAGAGGAATTATGACGAACAAGCACTATCCAATTCCTATGCACCTTCAGGAGTGCTACAAGGATCTTGGCTTCAAAGAGGGGGATTTCCCTATTGCTGAGGAAATCAGTGCTACTGAGCTCAGTATACCTATGTTCTATGGTATGACTGATGAGCAGATCCAGTACGTGATCGATGCGATAAACGAGTTTAAATAACCTTGTTCTAGGGAGTATTGTTTTTGTGAAAAAGAAAAATCTAGCTATTTTTTATTTAATTTATACTGCCTTGTTTGCTGGAATGGTATTTGCAGTATTCCACGCATTTTTTGAGGCAAATGCTACCTTCATAAATATGGCAGATGCCTTCAGACAACATCTGAAGGCACTTGCTTTTTATTCCAAGTGGATGAGAGGTGTGCTCTATCATCTGTTCAAGGAACATTCACTTGATCTTCAGGCATATTCTCTTGGCATGGGATATGGAACAGATATCTATCCGACACTTCAGTATTATGCAATCGGAGACCTTTTAAATCTTCCAGCCGTCTTTGTTAAGAATCAGTATATATACATATATTTCCAGGTTGTAATGATGCTAAGGCCATATCTGGCTGGTATTACATTCTCACTCCTTGTCTTTTATCTAAGACCTAAGGCATCTCCTATTGGAGTAATGGCAGGAATGTTCAGCTATGCGCTGTGTACCTTCTTTTTATTCCTTGGTATCTGGCATCCATTTTTTGCAAATCCATTGATCTACTTCCCACTTGTTATTTTGGGAGCTGAGAAGATCATAAGGGAGAATAAGTCAGCTCTTTTTGCTGTGGCTATTTTCCTTGCTGGCAGCAACAATTTCTTTTTCTTCTACATGATGGTGCTACTGGCTGTTGTTTACGTAATCGTGAGAGTTGTCTTTACTTATGGCACAGACTTTGCTAAATGGGGACAGATGGTTGTCAAGTTCATGGTGGCAGGCGTTATCGGCAGCATGATGGCTATGATAACACTTCTTCCTGTAATCATGGCTTTCCCAGCTAACCCAAGAGTTACAACAGGAATCAGAGTTCCTCTTTTTTATAGCAAGACTTATTACCGCGAGCTTATCCGCAACTTCTTCAGTTTTGTATATCACGGACTTTATGATACACAGATCGGACTACATGGAATCATTCTTCTGCCATTTATCCTGCTGATCGTCAAGGCAGTATTTATGGTATTCAAGAAGAAAACTGATGAGGATAAGGAAAAGAGAAGATCCAGATGGCAGATGCTGGTGGTTATGGCTCTGCTTGTCCTGTTTGTATGCATTCCTTTTGCAGGCTATGCTCTCACAGGCTTTGCTTATACAATCAACAGATGGACCTTTGCTTTTGCGCTGGCTGCAGCTTTTATGCTGGTGGATTTGTGGGAAGATCTCTTTTCCATGGATGTAAAAGAGATTATCCTTGCGATAGTTCTAGGGGCATTGTTCGTATTAAGATGCCGTAACACGGGAAATCTTTCTTATGCAAATGCAAGAACAGAGCTTATTATCGCTGGAGTTGGTTTTGCCATTTGTGTGGTTGTAAGCTTTATTAAGAATGTTGGCGTTAAGAAGGCTGCGGAGATAGCTCTTTTTGCAGCGGTTCTGATTGCAATTGTATTCAACGGCTACTACGGCTATGACCCATCTCAGGGAAATATGATCGTAGAGTACTATACAGATGTGACTCCTGACGATATGCATATCCTGTTGGAGAGTACGGAAGTGCAGGCAGTTATGGAGGCAGCAGAGGCTACAGGAACAGATCCTTACAGCTTCTACAGATACACTGGAAGAGATATGGTGTGGAATGCTTCTCTTATCGAGGGTGTTTCATCAACACAGTTCTACTGGTCTCTTGCAAATGGTGTTGTTTCTGACTATTTCAAAGAAATGGGTAACAACGATCAGCAGAATTTTGCTTACTATGCGCTGGATGACAGAACCATTCTGAATTCGTTGGCAGGAGTTCGTTACTACTCACTTCGTTTTAATACTGATGAAGAGTGGAGATATGTGCCATTTGGCTATGCTCACATTCACGATAGATATAACTTTGCGGAATTTGAGAATCAGGCTCCACTTTCTCTGGGTTATACCTATTATTCAGTGATTCCAAGATCTGAATACGAGGCAATTCCAACTGTGAACAGGCAGGAAGCTCTTTTGTACGGGGCTGTTGTTGAAGATGGCGACAGTAATCTTCAGCTGGCTGAGCCAGAGTATTCGCTTATAAACTGCCCTATTGAGCTATCCTACGAGGGTGATATTCAGGTGAGCGAAGGCAAGTGGATGGCAGCAGAAGGATCATCGGTTCACGTTAAGTTTACTGGAGCAGAGAACTGCGAGACATATCTCTGGCTGGACGAGCTGTATGTTTCTGATGCGGCAACAGACTATCCTTTGATGGATGTCAGAGCTTATGCTCAGGGCAATGAAGTAACTCATAAGGATATCTATTACAAGACTGAGGATAACCAGTTTTACAGTGATTGGCACGACTATTTCCTCAACATGGGCTACTCTCAGGATGCAAGGGATGAGATTGTAATTACCTTCACAGTTGCTGGTACTTATACCTTTGATGATATTGGCGTATACTGCCAGCCAATGGCTAATTATCAGAAGCAGCTTGGCGAGCTTCGCAGCAACATGCTCACAGATATAGAACTTAATAAGAATCCGATTTCTTATACAACAAATAAGATAACTGGTAACATCACACTTGATGATACAGGTCTCGTATGCATAACACTTCCTTACTGTAAGGGCTGGAAGGCTTATGTTGACGGACAGAAGTGCGACATCATCAAGGTGAACACCATGTTCATGGGAATTGAGATGCCTGCCGGAGCACACGAGGTTGTGCTTAGATACCATACACCAGGACTTCTTGCGGGCTTTGTGATGATGTTGATGGGCGTGGTACTACTGATTGTGATGATCAGGTTTGAAAAGAAACATAGCAGTAACTGATACTGAGTAGTTATGGCATTCAGTAATGAGATAAATTACATCGTGGTAGGGGATTTACATGTCTGAATTAAAGGGAAACAATAAGAATAATATACTTCGAGGATTTCTGTGGGGATTTATGGTTTTAGGTGCCATATTCACTCTTTTCCTCATTTGGAAAAAAGATTTCTACATGGAGAACAGTGATATAGCTTCCGACATGATTCTTGGTAAGCTCCTGTCACAGGAAGGTGGAATCCTTAGTAAGAACTGGTTCTATTCAACTGAGCTTCATGTGGTTCATACGCAGCTTATTTATAAGCTTCTGTTTCATATCTGGCCTGATAACTGGCTGATGGTAAGAATTGCTGCTGCAGTTATTTTCCTGGTTCTTATTGTGGCATCATTCCTCTTTATGACAAGCGCCCTTGGACTTAAGGATGAGGGACTTCTTGCAGCAAGTATTCTCACATGGCCTTTTGGTCAGTGGTATGTGAGAATTGTTACCTTTGGACAGAGCTATGTAACTTACTTTATCATTGCTTTTGTTTCCATGGGACTGTTCTTTAGGGCAGTTAAGGTAGGTAAGGCTAAGGGAGTTATTTACGGAGTACTTCTTGCAGCTATTTCCTTTGTGGCAGGACTTGGAGGAGTGAGACTTCTCATGATCTGCTACGCGCCGCTTTTTGCTACAAGCCTTGTAGTAGTTCTTTTTACTCACTATGTTAGCTTTGCCAATAAGAAAGATGCCAGAGAACTTCAGACATCTACTAAGGCAGCCTTTATTTTTGCACTTATTCCATTTGTCTTTTCCTGCATTGGTCTTGGTATCAACAGAAAGGTGCTCTGCAAAAAATATAACTTCCAGGATCAGTTCAGAGAGACCTGGAGAGATTTCTCTTTATCAAGAACACTGAATACACTCTCTGATTCCCTTACACTTTTTGGATGGCATGCAGAGGTTGGCTTTGTAAGCTGGCAGGGACTTATCAACTGCCTCAATTTCCTTCTGATCGTGGGAATTGTAGTCAGTGTTGTTTATGTTTATAGGAACTTCTGGAAATTCAGCCAGATCGTGCAGTTATTTCTGGTTTATACAGGAGTGCTGACACTTATTACAACAGTTGTACTGTCATGCAGCAACAAGTATTATCCATATTACTGGCTTCCTGTTATTCCATATTTCCTGATCGTGCTTGCACTTGGTCTATTTAATTCAAATATTGGATGTGAGAAGACTTCAGGAATACCAGATGATAGTGATGCTAAAGGCTTTGGGGGTTATGTGCAGCATTATAGAAATGCTCTTTGCGGAGTGATCGCTGCAGCTATCGCTCTTGCAAGTGTTTCAGTATATGCTGATCCAAATCCTCAGGATATCTATCAGGACTATGCTATTACTGATGCCATAGAGTGGCTTAAGGCCAGCGATTATGAACAGGGATTTGGATTGTTCTGGTCCAGTAACGTCATTACAACTCTTACTAATGGCAGAATTGATATGCATACAGTTATGGATGTTGACCATATCGATGATCTGGGCTCAGAGTATCCATGGCTTCAGGAAGTAAGACATACACAGGAATTTCCTGAGGGCAGATTCTTTGTAATTGTAAGTGCCAGAGACTATGAGCTGGGTAATCAAGGTTCAGCTATGATCTTTGGAATGGGTGATCACCTTATTTACGGAAGTGACAGTGCGTATATTTACGGCTTTGAGAACATGGATGATTTTGTAAATACAAGGAATGCGTTGTGGTAAAAAGAATCATTAAGCATCAAAACTTAATATGTGTTGTACTGGGCATACTTCTTGCTTTATCACTCATTCCGATATTTATCATTTCGGGATATGATGCGGCAGCAGGAGATGACTACAACTATGGCGCAGCAGCGCATCAGGCATTTCTGGCAACGGGTTCTGTGATTGCAGCAATAAAGGCCGCCTGGGGAACAGTTCTGTATACTTGGCAGAGCTGGCAGGGAACCTGGTTTGACTGCTTCGTGTTCTGTCTGCATCCTGAGGTGTTCTCAGATTCAGCCTATGTGATAGTTCCGTATATTTTCCTTGTGATGCATTTTGTAGGATTTTTGTTACTGGCTCATCACTTTCTCAAGGAAAGATGGAAGTTTTCGGGAAACTACTGGCTTCAGATAGGACTTATTTATCTGCTGTTTGAGATTCAGCTGGTCCCTTCGCAGAAGTCAGCGTTTTTTTGGTGGGTTGGATGTGTTCACTATGTAATGCCAATGTTCATGGCAATCCTCGGAATCGTCTGGGGCGATAGATTTCTCATGGAGCATAGAGTCAAAGACCTTGTACTGTTATTTATAGTTAGTGTTCTTATGGGAGGCGCTACATATCCTGCAGCACTGCTACTTCCAATTACATTGTTTTTATTGTGGCTTGCTGATTTTGTCATTGGTGGACAAAGAGATAAGAGAAACTTCTTACTACTGCTTCCATTTGCAGCTCTTGTGGCTGGACTTGTAGTCAGCATGATAGCACCAGGAAATGCAGTAAGAGCAGCTTCTGATATTGAGGATGGCGCTGAACCAGCAAGTGGTATTCTTGATACAATCGTAAGTTCTTTTACAATGTCAGTAAAAGAAGCAATCACAGTATTTATCGGCGAGAAGGGATTTGTGCTGATAGCACTGCTCCTTATCATGCCTCTTACTATTTCAATGTTTAAGCTGGTTCTGGATAAAAACCTGGCTGTATCTCATAACGTTGTGGCAGACAAGGATTATGAGGCTATTAAGAAGGTCTTTTCCCATCCTATTCTGTTTGCCATCGTCATGTTCTGCCTAAATGCCAGTGTCTATGCGCCAAGAGTTTATGCGGGTGGAATAGTATCCAGCGGATATGTGAATTTTAACTTCTGGACATTTTTTGCTTGCGCTATCGGTGTGGAAATATATCTGATTGGCTGGGGCATGCTTGTTGCAGAGATTGGCAGTGGCTGGAAAATATTTGGTAACAAGGAAAATGCTGATAATATCAGTAATCAGGTGATAATGGAGATATTATTCTGGATAGGGTTTGCTTTTTTGATACTGGTTATCGCATTTGTAGCAAGGCACGGCGTCAAGAAATACACAGACTATGTGTGCATGGAGTATTATCTGTCCGGACAGGCGGATGATTATAAAGAGCAGATTCAGCTTCAGAGGCGCATTCTAAATAGCGAGGGAACTGAGGCGGTTGTTCCCGAGATCAATAACGAGCAGGGACCGCTTATGCAGATGCCAATTGTCAGTGCTCCTGACAATGTTGATAACTATATGGCCAGAATCTTTTACGGCAAAGAGAAGGTCTGGGCAATTCCAAGAAATGAGTGGATAGAGCAGTACGGGGAAGAGTATGGCGTAGGAATTGATCAGTAATAAGATGAAAGCGCCAATTGTTTACAATATATTAATAAACAATTCTTTTGAATCTTGTTATAATCATAGTAGGCGTTTAAATGAGCGCCAATTATATCAAGAAACTTAAGGAGGATTAGACTATGAAGTATGTATGTAACACATGTGGATACATTTATGACGAGGCAGCAGGTGATCCTGATAACGGGATTGCTCCAGGAACAAAATGGGATGATCTTCCAGCTGAT
>JAEEGF012126424.1_pt1 | contig 12598 bp, 11 predicted proteins | sample 9134171 | NCBI WGS metagenome assembly JAEEGF01 (sample SAMN16246542, study PRJNA631951) | gut metagenome | biome: gut microbiome; feature: rumen; material: AP-attached | host: Bos | place: Iran: Karaj | collected 2018-10 | reverse complement strand
ACCCACATTGTTCTTCAGGTTCTCCTTGGCATTCACGCTCTGAAATTTCAGTGTCTTGGTAGGATCAACCTTTGGCGCCTTGTAATCGGCAGGCTTGCAGAGGTTCTTGGTCTCGCGCGTACCTATATTATATAAATAAATGTCTGAGTCGGTAGAGATAGAATAGGCTAGTCCGGTCTTCTTGCGACAAGTATAGGCAATCGACTTGGAATCGGGTGCCCAGTCCAGCTGCTCGATACCACCGAATGGCTCCATGGGGCACTCGAAAGGCTCGCCCTCCAGCATGTCGATGCCGTCCTTGATACCAGCCTCTGTCACGTCGGCAACAAAGGGGTGCTGAATAGACTCTACATAGTGGTCCCAGTGACGATACATCAGGTCGGTGACCAGTCGGCCAGTAGCCTTTGGCAGGTCTGATGGATTCTTCTTGATAATCTCGTTGAACTCGAGAGAGTGGAGCAGAATCACCTTCTTGCCATCGGGCGAGAACTTGAAGCCCTCGATAGCCTTCGAGGTCTTTGAGATCTGCTTGCGGTCAGAACCATCAGGATTCATGGTCCACAACTGACCACCGCTCAGGAAGGCAATCTTGCCCTGATACCAGGTAGGATCGCTCTCGCTCTTGCTACCGGTGGTCAGGGTGGTGTTGCCCGTACCATCAGCATTGATGATAGCAATCTTCTGCTGACTCTTGTTGGCCTTTACGCTGTAGTAGCCAATCTGGTAAACCACCTGCTTACCGTCAGCCGAAGCCTCAGCAGCACCTACACGTCCCATGGCCCAAAGTGCCTCTGGCGTCATCAGATGGCTGCTCAACTTGATATTCTGCTTACCTATTTTCACGTTCTCTTCTGCTTTGACAGGATTGGCCAGCATAGCCAGCCCTAATAGTAATACAAGATACTTCTTCATCATTTATTTTTTTTGTTGGTTCATTCTTTGTCTCTGCAACTCCTCTGCCTGCTTCTGCATGGCCTCCAAACGGGCTGCCAGGCCTGATGTCTTCTTCTGAGGGTTGTTCTTGTTCTCCTTGTATTTAGCCTCAAGGATAGCCAACAGCTTCTCATCGTTGGTTGTCTTGCGGAGTGTCCACATGATGGCTGCTGAGAAGAACAGTGAGATGAAGTAGTAGAAGTTCAAACCAGATGAGTAATCATTGAACATGAAGAAGAACATCACTGGCATGAGGTACATCATCCACTGCATCATCTTCATCTGCTCGGCCTGCTGTCCAACCATCTGGTCGCGCTGCTGGCGCATGGTCATATAGCTGTAGAGCACGTTGGCTACACAGAACAGGATACAGGTGAGCGACAAGTGGTCACCGATACCCCAGATATTGGTGTTCCATTCGATGATGGGGTCGTAGGTCGAGAGATCGCTGATCCAGAGGAACGATTCGCGGCGCAGCTGGATAGCATTTGGTACGAAGAAGAACATGGCCATCCAGATGGGGAACTGAATCAGCATGGGCAGACAGCCTCCCAGAGGCGATACGCCATATTGTGAGTACAACTGCATCATGGCCTGCTGTTTCTTCATCTGGTCCTCAGGCTTGTCGTACTGCTTGGTAGCCTCTTCAAGTTTTGGCTTCAGTACACGCATCTTGGCACTTGACATATAACTCTTCTTCACCATAGGATAGGTGATGACCTTAAGCAACAGGGTGATCAATATCAGGACGATACCCATTGAGAAGCCCCATGAGGTGAGCCAGTCGAATACGTAGATGGTGAACCAACGGTTAATCCATCGAACCAGCCACCAACCCAGGTTGACGAGCTGCTCCAGGTCGAGATCCTTACCGAAAGTACTCTGCTGCTCAACTTCCTTAATCAGTCGGAAGTCGTTTGGACCAATATACATCTCAAACTCTGTAGCCTTAGCACCTGTGGGGTCGAAGGCTGTCTTCAACTTGGCATTGAACTGCTTCAAATAGCCAGAGCCTTTCTGCTGAGGGATGCTGGTCAGCAGAGCGTTGGCAGCAAACTCATCCTTCGCAATCAGAGCTGCTGAGAAGAACTGGTTCTTGAAAGCTACCCAGTCCAAAGCCTCTTCAATCTTCTCGTCGATCTTCTCCGATGTCTCGCTCAGATAATCTGTACCGCCATCTTTTTCCTTATAAGTAACCGATGTGTAACGATTCTCAAAGGTGAAACCCTTCTCCTGCTGACGAGCCAGGTCGGTCCACTCAATGTTCATCTCCTGATAGTTGGGCGCAAACATGCCCTGCAGACCGTTGGCCTTTACATTGAAGTGCAACATGTAGTCCTTGCCCAGTACGTAGTTGAACTCGATGCTACCACCATTACCAGCTTGGGCGGTCATGGTGAGGGTAGAATCGGTAACGTTCGATGGGGTGAAGAACAGGTCTTTGGTGATAATGTTCTCCGACTTGCCTGCCAGCATAAAGTTCATCTGTTGGGTTTGCTCGTCAAAGAGGGTGATACCCATCTGATCATTCAGATTCTCAAAACCTTTGATTACAGCTTTAGCCAGTGTACCTCCTTTTGTGTTGAAAGTCAGCTCTACCTTGTCGTTCTTCAGGACAACAGGAGTGTTCTTGCCGTTGAGGGCCGTGTAGAACAAAGCGGTTGTGTCACCCTGTGCAGCAGCTTCAGCCTGTGCTTTGCGAGCAGCCTCTTCTGCTTTCTGCTTTTTGATGGCATTCCGTTGCGTGACGGTAGCAATACTGTCTTGTTTTCTCGCGGCCTCTATCTCTTCTTTTGAGGGCTGATTGTACCAACTGAAGCCAATCAGCACCAGCGCAATAAGGACAAAGCCGATAATAGTGTCTTTATTCATTTTATTTTGCTTTTTTATTAATGTACGCGTAAATCAAGGTGCAAAATTACGAAAAAAATGCGAAAAGCATGCAATCTATAGGCAAAAAATTGTATCTTTGCACCAGATATGAGAAAAGAAGCTTTATTATTCGCAGCTTTTTGTGCGCTCAGCGCCTTTGCTGCTCAACCAAAAGATACGTTAGACGGACGTTATTATCGTCTGTTCGCACCAGTCACTTTTTATCACAATGTAGCCCAGAAATCACTGTCTGTCGAGTCGGATGCGGCTGGAAAAGATCCAGTGGCCGACGCTATCGATGCTGCTTTGTTGCATATCTACCTGAATCGTCCCGATTTGGTGAACACCACTGAGACAGAGCTTCAGGAAACAGGTAGGATCCGAAAGGATGTGGACAAACCCCTGGAGAATCAGGTCAAGCTGGTGGAGAAGGTTGAAAGTCCGGTTATTGATACGCCAGATGACATGCCTACAACCGTACTGATTCAGAAACCTAATTTCTGGTCTATGAGAGGTGATGGCTATCTGCAGTTCATGCAGAACTATGTGAGTGGCAACTGGTATAAGGGTGGTGAGAGTAACTATTCGATGGTAGGCGCGCTGACCATTGAGGCCAATTATGATAACAAAAACAAATGGAAGTGGGATAATAAGCTGGAGATGAAGCTGGGCTTCCTGCGTTCTCGTACCGACTCTGTTCATAAGTTCAAGTCAAATGAAGACCTGATCCGTCTTACCAGTAAGGTCGGTCTTCAGGCTGCTAAGAACTGGTACTATACCTTGCAGGTGTTGGCCTACACCCAGTTTACACGGGGCTTGAAGTCAAACGACCGCTATACCTATTCTGATTTCGGTTCACCATTCAACCTGAACTTCGGTCTTGGTATGGATTACAAGATCGCCACTAAGAATAAGAAGTTGAATGGTACCGTCAACCTTTCGCCTATAGCGATTAACTTCCGTTATGTGGATCGTTTGAACCTTGCTCCGAGCTATGGTCTGAAGGAAGGCAAGCATACGTTGGTCGACTATGGTTCGCAGCTGACAGCTGATGTTAGTTGGAAAATTAACGATGTGATTACATGGAAGTCGCGCCTCTATGCATTCACATCGTATAAGCGTACAGAGGTAGAGTGGGAAAACACTTTCGCTCTGCGTGTATCAAAGTATATCTCTGCTAATCTGTTCCTCTTCCCTCGTTTCGACGATTCTGGTACCAAGGACAGCGATCTGGGTTATCTCCAGTTCAAAGAGTATAGTTCAATCGGATTCTCTTACGGATTTTAATTCTCCGTCATTTCGCCCTCAATATAGAGGCGTGTCATCTCAACGACTCCGTTTGTGCGGATCGTGATTGACTTTTTGAAGTGACCGGGGAACTTGCCTGTTCCGTTATAAGTTACTTTAATTTCGCCCTTCTCGCCTGGCTTGATGGGCGATTTTGTATACTCGGGAACCGTACAGCCACAGCTGGCTACTGCCTGGTTGATGACCAGGGGTTGCTCGCCCACGTTGGTGTAGGTGAAGGTGTAGGTAACCACAGGATTCTTCTCAGAAAAAGTGCCGAAATCATGTGTCAGTTTGTCGAATTTGATCTCTGCTGGCTTCTGAGCTAGTACGGCTGTTAAACCGCATACAAGCATACAAGCTATTAATGCAATCTTTTTCATCTTTTTATTCGTTTAAATGATTAAATCAGTGCAAAGTTATAATAAAATTATGAATTAAAGACGAAGAATTAAGAAATATGTTTGTCTATTATCAATTTTTTATGTAATTTTGCACCTTAAATGAATAAATAGCAATTAAATATGTATAGAAGTAAGACTTGTGGAGAGCTTCGGCTCCAGGATGCCGGTAGTGTTGTCACACTGGCCGGTTGGGTACAGCGAAGTCGTAAGATGGGCGGTATGACGTTCGTTGATCTTCGCGACCGTTATGGTTTGACTCAGCTTGTGTTCAATGAGGCTGACGATATAGAACTCTGTGAGCGTGCCAACAAGCTCGGTCGTGAATTTTGTATTCAGGTCAAGGGTGAGGTGAGTGAGCGCCAGAGTAAGAATCCCAAGATGCCTACTGGTGATATCGAGATTCTTGTTAAGGAACTGAATGTGCTGAGTGAGAGTCTCACGCCACCTTTCACCATCGAGGATAATACCGATGGTGGTGATGATATCCGTATGAAGTATCGTTATCTGGATCTGCGTCGTGCCGCTGTTCGTAAGAATCTGGAGTTGCGCCACAAGATGACCATCCTGATCCGTAACTTCCTGGATGCCCAGCAGTTCATCGAGGTGGAGACGCCAATCCTGATTGGTTCTACCCCCGAGGGTGCTCGCGACTTTGTCGTACCTTCTCGTATGAATCCTGGTCAGTTCTATGCACTGCCACAGTCTCCTCAGACACTGAAACAGTTGCTGATGGTTTCAGGTTTCGACCGTTACTTCCAGATTGCCAAGTGTTTCCGTGATGAGGATCTGCGTGCCGACCGTCAGCCAGAGTTCACCCAGATCGACTGTGAGATGTCGTTTGTGGAGCAGGAGGATGTGCTTCAGATTTTCGAGGATCTGGCTCGTCATCTGTTCAAGGAGATCCGTGGTATCGAGTTGCCTGCTTTGCAGCGCATGACTTGGCATGAGGCTATGCGTCGTTTCGGTAGCGATAAGCCCGATCTTCGTTTCGGCATGGAGTTTGTTGAGTTGATGGATCAGCTCAAGGGTACAGGTACCTTCCCTGTATTCAATGAGGCCAACTATATTGGTGGTATCTGCGTGCCAGGTTGCGCTAACTATTCTCGTAAGCAGCTCGATGAGTTGACCGAGTTTGTTAAGCGTCCTCAGGTAGGTGCCAAAGGCTTGGTTTATGTCAAGTTTAATGAGGACGGTACTGTTAAGTCAAGCATCGACAAGTTCTATACACCCGAGGTTTGGGCTCAGGTCAAGGAGGCTATGGGTGCCAAGGATGGTGATCTTGTCTTGATTCTCAGCGGTGATAATGCCAACAAGACCCGTGTTCAGCTTTGTACGCTCCGTTTGGAGATGGGCGATCGTCTTGGCTTGCGCGATAAGGATAAGTTTGTTTGTCTGTGGATTGTCGACTTCCCACTCTTTGAGTGGAGTGATGAGGAGCAGCGCCTGATGGCTACGCACCACCCATTCACAATGCCAAATCCCGACGATATTCCACTGCTTGATACCGATCCAGCCAAGGTTCGTGCCGTAGCCTACGATTTCGTTTGCAATGGTGTTGAGGTTGGTGGCGGTTCACTCCGTATCCACGATGGTAAGTTGCAGGCGAAGATGTTCGAGATTCTGGGCTTCACTCCCGAGCGTGCCATGGCTCAGTTCGGCTTCCTCATCAATGCCTTCAAGTATGGTGCACCTCCTCATGCAGGTCTGGCTTTCGGTCTTGATCGTTTTGTAAGCCTGATGGCAGGTCTTGACAGCATTCGTGACTGTATCGCATTCCCCAAGAATAACAGTGGCCGCGATGTGATGCTGGATGCACCTGGTGAGCTGGATCCTAAACAGCTGGAGGAATTGAACTTACAGGTTGACATACGTCAAGAATAATTTGCTTTGCTGCTAAAATTTCTAAAAATTAGAAAACTTGTTTGAAAAAAGAAGTATTTTTGCACACGAAAATTAACAGAAGTTTATAACTTCATATAGTGTATTAATTTTTTAGAACTATGGCAGAAAAGAAAGCAACAGCTAAGAAGGCAACCGAAACAAAGGCAGCCGCAGCTAAGAAAACAACCGTTAAGAAGGCAGCTCCAAAGGCCGCAGCGAAGACAGTTCTCGCAGTAACCGCTGAGAATATTGGTTTTAAGGCAGGTGATGTATATCAGGCACTTGCAGCCGCTGGCAAAGCATTGACTGTAAAGGAGATTGCGAAGGCCGCTAAGATTTCTGAGGAGGAGACACTTCTCGGTTTGGGTTGGCTCTTCAAAGAGGGCAAACTCGTTAATGAGGATGAAAAAGTTACATTGGCATAAGCCATATTAACGAATGATAGAAAAAGGGTCGGTAAACACTTTTACCGGCCTTTTTTTAGATTGAATGACGTACGACAAACAGATATTGAGTATCCTAACGAGTGTGGGTGAGCGTGGCATCAGTGTCATGCAGGTATCCAAGCATGTGTATAATATGAATTTGAGTTTCTTCTATACACCTGATTTTAATGAGATTCGTGCCTATGTACAGCAATATCTGCTTAAGAATTCCAAATCACCGTTGTCATTGATTGAGTCAACCGGCCGTCGTGGTTATTACCGTCTGAATACCAGTAATAATGCCGATGCGCGTCAGCTGATGTTGGAGTTTGGCGATTCCAATTCTTTATAGACAGTTTCGTAGAGTTTGAGCAGTTGTTCTGCCGTTTGTCGCCATGAGAACAAACTGGCTCGTTTTAGTCCTACTTCCTTTTGGGTGTTATAGTAGTCTTCGTCATTTTCCAGACGTAGCATTTGTTCTGCTATTTCATCAGGTTTCTCTGGGTTGATGAGAATCGCTTCCGTGCCGCCAATCTCTGGCATCGACGAGGTGTTTGAGGTGATGACAGGTGTGCCGCAGGCCATGGCCTCCAGCAGTGGGATGCCAAAACTCTCTCTGAGTGAGGTATAGAGAAAGGCGAAGGCGCTATGATAGATGTAGGGCAGGTCGCTGTTCACGATATAGCCTGGCATCACGATATACGGTCTGATATTCTCGATATGGTTGCGCTCTATGATGCCATTCAGGTATGTCTTGTCCAGATCAGCCATCAGCAGCTTGCGCTTCACGGTCGATGCCTGCAGGTATTTCGAATAGGCTATCAGTGTTCGCTCTGTATTCTTCTTGGGGTCGGTGTTGCCTAAGAAGAAGAAATAGCCTGGCTTGTCGATATACGATTGATAGATGTCAGCCACATCCCTTAGCGGCTTGAACCACTCGTTATAGCCATTATATATCATGGCTATCCGCTTTTCTGGTATTTGTAGCTTCTGTACGATGTTTTGCTTTTCAAAGTTTGACACGGTAATGATGCGTAGGCATCTCTGCAGAATCTTTGGTACCACTTTCCGCCTGTAAAGCCATCCCATGTTCTGGTAGAGCGACTTGTTGTTCTTGTCTCTTGGCTCCAGAAAGATGATGTCGTGCAGTGTGAGTATCAGGGGCACATGGCAGAATATCGGTGCAGTGTTACTGGTGCAGTGTAGCAAGTCCAGATTATATTTTTTTACAGCCCTGGGCAGCGTGATCTGCTCCCACACAGGGTAGAAACTTTCGCCTATAACGATGATATGTACGTTTTGGGTATCTTTCAGGCATTTGTCCACACCTGGGGCTACAAACACGAAATACTCATTCTTGGTATCCAGTTTCTGCAGCTCTTTGATTTCCTGCAGAACCACATAGTCCATACCGTGTTTGTTACGGCGGAACACCCGCTGAGCCTCGATACCTATTCTCATAGCTGTCTGATTATTTTGGCTGGCACCCCCGCAACCAGCGAGTGGGGTGGCACATCCTTGGTTACTACAGCGCCAGCTGCCACCACGCAGTGGGAGCCTATGGTTACGCCGGGCAGAATCACGGCGTTGGCACCTATCCACACGTCGTCCTCTATCGTTACGGCATTGGTACTGATGCCTTGCTCATCTATCCGTTTGTTGGTGTCGTCAAAATTGTGGTTCAGTGCTGTCACGGTGATGCCCTGCGCCAGATTCACGTGACTGCCTATCTTCACAGGTCCGATAATCGTGTTGTGTAAGCCTATTCTGGTGTAATCGCCAATAATCACGTCGCCCACCGCGTTATTGATACAGGCAAACGACTCCACGACCGAGTAGTTGCCGAGTGAGAATCTCCGGTAGGGCGGGGTGTCCATTCTGGCAGACCGGTGTATCACGGCGTGCTTTCCTCTGTGCTGATACAGTGGGGCCAATAATCTTACAAACCAGCGTGGTCTTGTTTCCACTTGGTTCATAATCACCCAGTCGATAAACTTCTTACACTTGGGATTATTTTTAAACCTTGATCTTACGCTTTCGTTGTCCATCACTTTCTATCAGCGTCTTCCATTGTTCTGCAATCACGTTAACGTTGAATCGTTGTGAAATCATGATAGCCTCGTTCGACTTGAGCTGCCAGTCCATAACGGTCGCCTCCTCCAGTCGTTTGGCCAGTTCGTTCACATCCCCGTTCTTAAAGTAGATGCCGAAATCACCGAGGATCTCTTTGCTCGATGGCAGGTCCGACGAGATAACAGGCAGTCCGTGGGCCATCGCCTGTACCAGCACCAGTCCAAAGTTCTTCCATCTCGAGCTCGATACATAAACGCTGGCCTGCGAATAGTACATCTGTATGTTCTCTGTGAAGGGGTGTATCTTGACTCTTTTGGTCAGATGGCGATCCTCAATCATTTGGTTCAGAGCCTGCTTCTCCGGTCCGTCGCCAACAATATCCAGATACCAGTCGTTGTTGTTCTTGGCAAACTTGTCGAAAGCCTTGATCAGCAAGTCAAATCCCTTGTGTTTGGCAGTCAGTCGTCCCACTGCCAGGAATCGCTTGTTTTTCTCAGTGGCAGGTGCGCCAGGCTTGATGGTTAGCGGGTTGGGTATCACAAATGGCGAGAATCCGTAGGCGTGATAGTACATCTCCGAATCGTTCAGGTAGAGCAGCACCGTCTCGTCCAGTTTCTGTAGTTGTCTGCCATAGTGATATTTCAGTTCCGTACCTAAGTATGGCGACGCCTCTCTCAGGAATGCATTGAATGAGTTGTATATCCATCCGATTGCTTTCACCCCTCCCAGGTCCCTTTTGATGGTAGCCAGTCGCATGGAGAGGTAAGAGTTCACGGCGATGATGGTGTCAAACTGGCCTTCTTTCAGAATCTTTACCACAGCCTCGCGCATCTGCCTGGGAAACGAACTGTGTGCATACAGATCAGAAGTCAGGGCTGTCCTAGGTAGGATGTTTTTATAGAGGCAGCTATATACATTGTACAGCATGCTTTTCCATTTTCCTGTTTCACGGAAATGGGTATATACCACTTTTACAGGATAGTCTTTCAATCCGTACATGGACAAGTCTTCTTGCTCAGGACTTTCAAAACTGACGATGGTCACATCATAACTTTTCGACAGCTCCTCAGCAATCACGGCCGTCACTCTCTCCATGCCGCCCGACTTGAAAATACTATCTGTGATAAAGCAAATTTTCTTCATAAATGTATATTAGCCAAATTCCGTTGACAAAATTACAAAATATTTTGGATTTTCCCAAATATTTCGCTTGATTTCTTAAAAAAGAAACTATTCAATCAGTTTTTTCCACTGGCCAATGATATGCTTAATGTCAAATCGCTTGGCTATTTCCAGTGCCTCTTTCGATTTTGCTTCCCAATCCATGTGTGTGGCATCCTCCAGCTTCTGTGCCAAGTCGTTAACATCACCATTCTTGAAGTACAGTCCAAAATCGCCCATGATCTCTTTGCTTACAGGTAAATCCGATGATACGATGGGCAGTCCGTGAGCCATTGCTTCTACCAGCACCAGTGGCATTCCCTCCCATCTGGAACTCAGCACATACACCTGGGCGTTTGAATAATAGTCTTGAATATGGTTGGTAAAAGGGTGAATGGTTATTCTGTCTTCCAAATGATAGTGTGCTATCTGCTTCTTAAATGAAGTTTCTTCAGTTCCTTCCCCCACAATATCCAGGTGCCATTCCTTGTTTTTCTGTGCGAAAAGCTGAAAGGCTTCTATCAGCAAGTCAATACCTTTGTGCTTTGGTGTAAATCGTCCGATGGTAAGGAAATGCTTGCTGGTTCCTGTCGCTAAATTACCTCGTAGCAACGTTAGGGGATTGTATATCACTGTGGGCTTAAACGTATCGTCGAAGGTTGAAAAACGATTGGCGTCGTCCTTACACAGCACCACAACGTCATCCAGCTTTTTGAATTGGTGGATATAGTGCCTGCGTCTTTCTGCCCCAATGTAGCGTGATGTCTCACCAAACAGGGCTTCATACGAATTATGTAGCCAGCCAATACATTTGATATTTGGGAGTTCTTTTCTGAGTGTTGCCAATCTGGCAGCCAAGGGGGCATGCACACCTATAACCACTTCAAAATCCCCATATTGCAATGCTGGTAATAAGGCTTGTCGCAATTCATAGGGAAAAGAACTGCGGGCATATAGATTCGAACACCATTCTGCTCGTGGTTGTAGTTTTACGTATAAGCCGCTAAAGGCCTTGCAGATATATTTCTTTAGCTTGCCAATTGGGGGATAAGTCAGAAACAGATAGTCAAGCTTAGCTTCATCAAGGTGATAGAGTGAACGGTCTGCTTGTTCATGTTTGTCGAATGTAGCAATGGTCACATCATAGTCCTTTGCCAATTCCTTGGCAATCACCGCAGTCACTCTTTGCACGCCTCCGATGCTAAAAATGCTATCAACAACAAAGCAGATTCTCTTCATAAAACCATAAAAAACATGATTACGTTGACAAAAGTACGAATATTTTTGGATTATTCCAAATTTTAGCCTATATTTGCAGAAAATATATGATGAAAATGGCAAAGCAGTACGATTATCTGATAGTAGGTGCCGGCATTTATGGTGCTACATTTGCATGCATGGCCCATCGCCAAGGGAAACGTTGTCTGGTAATTGATAAACGCAGCCACTTAGGTGGAAACATTTATTGTGAGAATATCGAAGGTATCAATGTTCATAAGTATGGAGCTCATATTTTCCACACATCCAATAAAGAGGTCTGGGATTTTGCCAACTCCATTGTTGAATTTAATCGCTATACCAATTCACCTATTGCCAACTACAAGGGTAAACAGTACAATCTGCCTTTCAATATGAATACCTTCTATCAGATGTGGGGTGTCCTCACCCCCGCTGAAGCACAAGCTAAGATAGAAGAACAGCGCCAGGAAGCCTTGGACAAGATGAAAGCCGAAGGGGCTACCGAACCGCGCAACCTGGAGGAACAGGCCCAACTGCTCATCGGAAAAGATATCTATGAGATTCTAATCAAAGGTTATACCGAGAAACAGTGGGGACGTAAATGTAGCGAACTGCCTGCCTTTATCATCAAACGTCTGCCTGTCCGATTCGTTCATGATAATAACTATTTCAACGATCGTTTCCAGGGCATTCCCATTGGCGGCTATAATAAGCTCATCGATGGTCTGTTAGAAGGCGTTGATGTTAAACTGAATGTTGATTTTTTTAACGACCGTCAGTATTGGGAGAGTATTGCTGATAAAGTATTATATACTGGTAAACTTGATGAGTATTTTGATTACCGTTTCGGAAAACTCGAATATCGTACTGTTCGTTTCGAAGAAGAAATCCTCGATACCCCCAACTACCAGGGTAATGCAGTGATGAATTTCACTGATGCCGAGGTTCCTTATACGCGTATCATCGAGCACAAGCATTTTGAAATGTTTGGTGATGATGTATATAAATGCCCCAAGACCGTTATCTCTCGCGAATACTCCACTGAGTGGCAAGACGGCATGGAACCTTATTACAGTGTCAACGACGAGAAAAATATGGCGCTTTACCAGCGTTACAAGGATTTAGCAGATCAAAATCCCAATTTGCTCATTGGTGGTCATTTGGCAGAATACAAGTATTACGACATGGCACCTATCATGGAGAAAGTCATGGGATTATTTGGACAACTATAAGAACTGTAGAACTTTGAAAAGATTAGCTTTCCTATGCAATAACATGAAGTCGACCAATGGGGTCGAGCGTGTATTGGCCCAGCGGTTAAGT
>JAEEGF011099383.1_pt1 | contig 12599 bp, 8 predicted proteins | sample 9134171 | NCBI WGS metagenome assembly JAEEGF01 (sample SAMN16246542, study PRJNA631951) | gut metagenome | biome: gut microbiome; feature: rumen; material: AP-attached | host: Bos | place: Iran: Karaj | collected 2018-10 | reverse complement strand
CAGTCACCACCGACCACTTGTTCCTCGGTATCCTGCGCGACGGCGACAACGACGCGATAGACACCATTAAGACATTCGGGGGCAATCCCGACAACATAAAGGCCGAGATCGAGAGCGTTATCGGCACCCAGCAGTACATCCCCTACGACAAAGCATCGAGCGTGAAGGTTTCGAAGGACATCGAAGACGTGTACCGCAACCTCTCGACCGAACTCATCGAATGCAACGCCGACACCCCGAAGATGACGCACCTGCTGCTTGCCATCATAAAGGAGTCGTACAATACTGTCACCCCTGTACTGCGCCGCTATGGCATCACCCACGAAAGCGTTCGCAACTATGTGATGGCCGGCAACATTGAGGGGAAAGCAACGTCCAAAGACGAACCTGCAGCAGCGAAACCTCAACCGCAAGCAGCACCCAAGCCTGAGAAGAAGGGCACCGCCACCCTCGACAAATACGGCATCGACCTCACGGCCGAAGCCGTCAGCGGCAAGCTTGACCCCGTCGTATGCCGCGAGAAGGAAGTGGAGCGCATCTTCCAGATTCTCTGCCGCCGCAAGAAGAACAACCCGGTGCTGATAGGCGACCCCGGCGTTGGCAAGTCGGCCATCGTAGAAGGCCTTGCACAGGACATAGCCAACAAGAAAGCTCCCCTCGCCCTGCTGGACAAGAGGATTGTCAGCCTCGATATGAGCGTCATCGTGGCCGGAACTAAATACCGCGGCCAGTTCGAGGAGCGTCTCAAAGCCGTGCTCGACGAAGTGAAGTCAGCCGGGGACGTGATCCTTTTCGTGGACGAGGTACACACGCTTGTAGGAGCCGGAGGCCCCGCAGGCTCGCTTGACGCCGCAAACATTCTCAAGCCTGCCCTGGCCCGCGGAGAGATACAGTGCATCGGAGCCACCACACTCGACGAATACCGCGAAATCATAGAGAAGGACGGTGCGCTCGAGCGCCGCTTCCAGAAGGTAATAGTGGACAAGACCGACTTCGACCAGACCCTGCTCATCCTGCAGACTCTCAAGCCCAAATACGAAGCGTTCCATAATGTCGAATACACTCCTGAGGCCCTGAACGCCTGCGTGGTACTGTCGAACCGCTACATCACCGACCGCAGCCAGCCCGACAAGGCCATCGACGCGATGGACGAGGCGGCCGCCCGCTACAGCGTAAGGAAATATGACAGCCAGACTTCTTCCGAGATGGATGCCGTCAACGCAAAGCTCGAGAAGATAAGGCAGGAAAAGAGGGATGCCGCTAACGGTGAAGACTTCAAGAAAGCGGCCGAGCTGCGCAAGGAAGAAGTTGCACTTGAGAACGAGCAGCAGGCTCTGGCTGCACCTGCCTCGGAGCAGCAGCGACCGGTCGTCACAGAGCAGGATATAGCCGGCGTCATCTCTATGATGTCGAACGTGCCCGTCAGCAAGGTATCGGAAGCCGAAACCGACAAGCTCATACAGATGGCACCGCGCCTGAAGACCAAGATCATCGGCCAGGACGACGCCGTTGACAAGGTGGTAAGGGCCATCCAGCGCAACCGCGCCGGCCTTCGCGACCCCAACAAGCCCATCGGCACCTTCATATTCCTCGGCCCTACCGGCGTCGGCAAGACGCAGCTGGCCAAGAAGCTTGCCGAATATATGTTCGACAGCAGCGACAATATGATCCGCATCGATATGAGCGAATATATGGAGAAGTTCTCCGTGAGCGCACTCATCGGAGCACCTCCGGGCTATGTCGGATACAACGAGGGCGGACAGCTCAGCGAGCGCGTGCGCCGCAAACCCTATTCAGTGGTGCTGCTCGACGAGATAGAGAAGGCTCACCCCGACATCTTCAACATACTGCTCCAGGTGCTTGACGAAGGCCGTCTGACCGACAGCGCCGGACGCCACATCGACTTCCGCAATACCATCCTCATTATGACATCCAATATAGGAAGCCGCGAACTGAAGGATTTCGGCAACAGCATAGGTTTCAAGACCCCTTCGACGGACCGCAACCAGCGCAACAACGAGATTATCGAAAAGGCCCTGAACAAGAAGTTCACCCCGGAATTCCTCAACAGGATAGACGACCGCATACTCTTCAATTCGCTCAGCGAGGAAGACATCGAGAAGATATGCGACATCGAACTCCAGGAACTGCTCGGCAGGATGAAGGCTATGGGTTATGAGATCGAGATCAAGCCCGAGACCAAGAAGCTCGTGTGCGAGCAGGGTTATGATCCCGAGTACGGAGCCCGTCCGTTGAAACGCGCCATCCAGAAATATATCGAAGATCCGCTGGCAGAGATGATCATCGCAGGCCAGCGGCCGGAGAGCATTTAATCAGAATCCTGCATCTATTCCCACTCAATAGTTGCAGGGGGTTTCGAACTGATGTCGTAAACTACGCGGTTGACGCCCTTGACACGATTGATGATCTCGTTGGAAATCTTTGCGAGGAAATCGTAGGGCAAGTGAGCCCAGTCGGCGGTCATACCATCCACAGACTCCACGGCGCGCAGCGAAACGACGCTTTCATAGGTCCTCTCATCGCCCATCACACCCACGGAACGTACCGGCAGCAGCATTGCTCCTGCCTGCCATACCTTGTCGTAGAGATTGTTGTCGCGAAGGCCGCGGATGAAAATGTCATCGACTTCCTGAAGGATGCGGACCTTCTCGGGAGTGACATCCGAAAGGATGCGGATGGCCAGGCCGGGGCCCGGGAAAGGATGCCGGCCAAGCAACTCCTGCCTCATCTGCAACTGACGGCCCACTTTGCGCACTTCATCCTTGAAGAGCAGGCGCAGCGGCTCCACGAGCTTCAGCTGCATATATGCGGGAAGCCCTCCGACATTGTGATGAGACTTTATGGTGACGCTCGGGCCCTTGACCGAAGACGATTCAATCACGTCGGGATAGATGGTGCCCTGGGCGAGCCATTTCGCATCCTTTACGAGCGCAGCCTCGGCATCGAAGACCTCTATGAAAGTCTTGCCGATGGCCTTGCGCTTCGCCTCAGGATCGCTTACGCCGGCAAGCACCTTGTAGAAACGATCCTTCGCATCAACACCCTTGACGTTGAGGCCCATATCGTGATATGATTCGAGAACCGAACTGAACTCGTCCTTGCGCAGCAGTCCGTTGTCCACGAAGATGCAGTGCAGGTTACTGCCGATGGCCCTGTGGAGCAGCATCGCAGCCACTGATGAATCCACACCGCCAGACAGGCCGAGGATGACCTTGTCGTCTCCCAGTTTTTCCTTCAGTTCCCTGACGGTAGTGTCTACGAACGAAGCCGCAGTCCAACCCTGGTCGCAGCCGCAGATGTCCACTACGAAATTGCGCAGGATGGCCAGACCGTCCACGGAATGGTGAACTTCGGGATGGAACTGGATGGCGTATGTTTCTTCATCGTCGATCTTGAAACCGGCATACTTGACATTGTCGGTCGAGCATATGCAGCGGTAATTGTCGGGAATGGCCTCGATGGTGTCGCCGTGACTCATCCATACCTGCGACCGGTCGCTTACGCCGCGCATCAGCGGACAACTGCGGTCAATGTACTGGAGGTTCGCACGGCCGTATTCCCTGATCTTGGACTGCTGCACTTTGCCGCCTCCCCATCTCGCGAGATACTGCGCACCGTAGCATATGGCAAGCAGCGGCAGTTTGCCTTTCACTGCAGCAAGGTCAGGCACGGGAGCGTCTGCCGCATTGCAGGAATATGGACTTCCTGAGAAGATCACGCCTTTGACGTCCGGCGTAAGCTCCGGAAGTTTGTTATAGGGATGGATTTCACAATAGGTGTCCAGTTCCCTAACCTTGCGGGCTATCAACTGAGTGTACTGGGAACCGAAGTCAAGGATGATGATTGTGTCCATTGGGGGAACTTATGTGGATTATTTCAGTTTGCGGTTCTTGTAGGTTTCGATGCAGGCGGGAATCATTCTCTCGTAGCCCTTGTCGGTAAAGAGGGGAGAAGAGATGATGAAGTCTGCTGAAGACCGGTTGGAGGCATAAGGGATGTTGTAGAGCGATGCAAGCCTGCTGAGGCCCAGCACGTCGTTCTGGTGCCCTTGTACTATGAGGTTGTCGCAGAAGAACACAAGCATGTCGAGCCTGCCTTCGGCTATCATTGCGCCGACTTCGGCATCGCCTCCCAGCGGACCGCTGAGAAGTGCGTTGACTTCCGGGCACTCGTCACCCAGTTTTTCGACGAGGGCTGCCTTGATGAGCCTTCCCGTCGTGCCTGTACAATACAATGTACAATGCTTTATTGTTTCTGCATTGTATTTCACCCAGTCAATCAACTCCTCTTTTCTGGAGTCGTGGGCTACAAATCCTATGGTTTTGATCATCTGTTTTTCTTTTTTGTTTAGTCGAGACCGCAGCGGTCAGCGAGATATTCCCTGAGGTCTTTCCATTTATAATAAGGCCCGTCAAAAGTGGGGAGTCCGGGAATGACTGTCTCCTTCTCGTTGCGGAGCATCTTGACGATAACGTCACCCTGACGGTTCTTGTAGAATATCATCTGGAGATTGGTGCCCATTGGGATGTATTCGTATGCAGGCCACTCTGCATAGGCATCCCTGAGCGAGGGAGTAGTGTCATAGCCTTCTACGCCGATGGTTCCAAGCAGCGGGCCGATGCCCGAGTCGTGACCGAAGCGCAGGTCCGCACATTTGGTGCTGTTCGGCTTCAGGGCCTCGTCAGCCTTCTGGATGAAGTCGAGAAGCAGCGGAACGCCGGTGATGGTGTTGTTAGGGTTGCCGCATTCCTTGCTCCTGTGGAAAGAATACATAGTCTTTGCGTTGTATATCTTGCCATAGGCATAGATTTCATCTTCGGTAAAATGCGAGAAGGGGTCTACTGTGATGTCGAGGCACTTGGCGATGGAACTCTCTTCGAGCAATGTGTACATAAACCTGGCGAAGGACTCGTCACCGAGTATCTGTTGCACTTTGTTCCTGTCCTTGAAAATCCTGTTGCCAACCTTCGGGCCTGAAAGCAATTCTCCGCGCATGTCTTCAAGCACAGCATTGCATATCTCGGCGAGAGGCGCCTTGATCGAGTCGGGAACCGAACGGGCCAGATAATCGCCGTATCTGTCGCCGCTGTAGAGTTGGAACTTGAGGTCAGGCTCCAGGCCTTTCAAGGTGCCTGTAAAGTTGAATGCGCTCTGCAGGACGCGGTGCACGGGAGTGGAAACCACAAGCACGTCCCTGCGTTTCTTTTGCTGGAACACTTTCTTTGCTCTCTTGTAGAGACGGCTGCTGATGCCCTGGTGTTCGCGGCTTCCAACCTGTGTGAGGATGCCGTCCTGTCCTGCGTGGGCTTCCTTCATTGCCTGAAGATCCCGGCGCAGTGCTTCTCCTTCAGCAGTCAGCAGGCCTGCTTCGTGCAGTTTGTCCATCATTTCGGTAGAATGCGTATAGCGCGTCGAACCTATGAGGTAGCGGCTGCCGTGGCGGCCATAGTGGCTGACATAGAAAGGGGTATAGCCTTTCGGAGCCTTTGTGTCAGAATATTTGGGCACCGGATATGGATGATAGTTGCCAGCTGCATTATAGGGATCGGCCTTTATGGCATCGCGAAATGGATCAGAAGCCGCTGTGGTCATAAAGACGATGGCGGCCAGTGTTGCAACGAAAGTAAAAAAGCGTTTCATCGATTGTGTTTTAGTTTCAGCCGCAAAGATAAGAATCTGTTGGAAAAACTGCGTAAATTAGCCCCTATGAAAGAGAACGCACAAGAGTATGTATACAAGCTGCGCCTGAAGGTACGCGACTATGAATGCGACATAGAAGGCGTGGTCAACAATGCCAATTACCAGCACTATCTGGAGTGTGGCCGAAACGAATTCCTGAGATCAATAGGAATCGAGTACAGAGAATGTACGGCCAACGACTACCTGTTTATGGTATCACGCATAGAGATGCGCTTCAAGACACCGCTCAGGGGCGGCGAGGAATTCGACGTGTGCGTGAATCTGAGGCGCGAAGGCGTGCGATATGTTGTCTATGAGGATATAATAAGGGTATCAGACGGTAAGGTCGCCGTGAATGCGGTGGTTGAGTGTATAGCAGTGCACGGGGGACGTGTCGCCAAGGAAACTCCCTATGACTGTCTTATGGAACCATACTATATGCAGGATTCCGACTAAATGCTCTCCGGGCGCTGGCCAGCTATGATCATTTCTGCCAGCGGATCTTCGATGTACTTCTGGATGGCGCGTTTCAGCGGACGGGCTCCGTACTCAGGGTCATAACCCTGCTCGCACACGAGTTTCTTGGTTTCGGGCTTGATTTCAATGTCGTAACCCATCGCTTTCATCCTGCCGAGCAGTTCCTGGAGTTCAATGTCGCATATCTTCTCGATGTCTTCCTCACTGAGCGAATTGAATAGGATGCGGTCGTCTATCCTGTTGAGGAATTCCGGGGTGAACTTCTTGTTCAGGGCTTTTTCGATAATCTCGTTGTTGCGCTGGTTGCGGTCCGTTGACGGTGTCTTGAATCCTATGCTGTTTCCGAAATCCTTCAGCTCGCGGCTGCCGATGTTCGAAGTCATTATAAGTATGGTGTTGCGGAAGTCGATGTGGCGTCCGGCACTGTCGGTAAGCCGGCCTTCGTCAAGCACCTGCAGCAGGATGTTGAAGATGTCGGGATGTGCCTTCTCAATTTCGTCGAGAAGCACGACTGAATAGGGTTTGCGGCGCACTCGCTCGCTGAGCTGGCCTCCCTCGTTGTAACCGACATATCCCGGAGGCGCTCCGATGAGCGCGCTCACCGAGAATTTCTCCATATATTCGCTCATATCGATGCGGATCATATTGTCACTGCTGTCGAACATATATTCAGCAAGCTTCTTGGCAAGCTGTGTCTTTCCGACACCGGTAGGACCGAGGAAGATGAATGTGCCGATGGGCTTGTTGGGGTCTCGCAGCCCGGCGCGGTTGCGCTGGATGGCTCTCACCACTTTGTCCACGGCGTCGTCCTGCCCGATGATCTTGGTCTTCAGGCGAGGGGCCATCTGGATGAGCTTGTCGGTCTCTGCTTCAGATACCTTGCTTACAGGAACGTTCGACATCATCGAGATCACGCCGGCTATGTCCTGTTCGGTGACTACGGCTTTCTGCTGTGCCGTGGCCGGTGTAGCCAGTGCCTGCTGCTCGTTTTCAAGTGCCACCTCTTCCTTGCGGAGTTCAGCGGCCTTCTTGAAGTCTTCGCCGTTCGCCGCGTCTCTCTTGTCCTGTCTTACCTTCTCGAGTTTTGCGTTGACCGCATCCATCTCGGAAGAAGTCTGGCTGTCATATTTCCTGACGCTGTAGCGGGCAGCTGCCTCGTCCATCGCATCGATGGCCTTGTCGGGCTGGCTGCGGTCGGTGATGTAGCGGTTCGACAGCACTACGCAGGCGTTGAGGGCCTCCGGTGTATATTCTACATTATGGAATGCTTCGTATTTGGGCTTGAGGGTCTGCAGGATGAGCAGAGTCTGGTCGAAATCGGTCTGGTCCACGATGACCTTCTGGAAACGGCGCTCCAGCGCACCGTCCTTCTCGATGATTTCGCGGTATTCGTCGAGGGTCGTGGCTCCGATGCACTGTATTTCTCCACGCGCCAGAGCGGGCTTGAGGATGTTTGCGGCATCGAGTGAGCCTGCAGGACCTCCGGCACCAACCAAAGTGTGCACCTCGTCTACGAAAAGGATCACGTCACCTGCGGATTTCACTTCGTCCAGCACGGCTTTGAGACGCTCCTCGAACTGGCCGCGGTATTTTGTTCCGGCAACGATGGCGCTCATATCGAGGCTGACAATTCTTTTGTCAAGCAGTGCAAGGGGAGCTTTCTTGTTGGCTATGTCCTGTGCAAGACCTTCTACGATGGCTGATTTGCCCACGCCGGGGTCGCCTATAAGCACAGGGTTGTTCTTCTTGCGGCGGCAGAGGATCTGGAAGATGCGTTCCACTTCCTTCTCGCGGCATACGACAGGGTCAAGCTTGCCGCTTACCGCTTCGGCAGTGAGGTCTATGCCATACTTGTCGAGGGTTGCAGTGCCTTTCTTCTCGGGTTTCGGAGCTGCCTGGGGCTGAGGTTTTGCAGCAACCGGTTCGTCCTTCGAGGCTTCTTTTCCCTCGATATTGCCGGCCATCACATAGTTGCGCACACTTTCGTGGGTGATGCCATAGCGGCGCAATACCGGGGTGACTGTATTGTATGACTCCTTGATGATGGCAAGCAGCAGGTGCGTCATCTTCGGGGTATCGGCGTTGCATTCGATAAGTTCGGTGGATAGGTTGCGGTACACGTCCTCGATGTCCTTCGAAACCTTTACGCTGGAAGCTTTGTCGTAGGGTATGTACTGCTGGGTGCCAATCACGCTCTCGATCTCGGCCTTTATGTTGTCGGGATTGCCCCCGAATGTCTTAATGGTGTCTATCGCGTCGTTGTCGCCGTCGCGCAGGATACCGAGGAACAAGTGGTCGGTGGTGACTGTGTTGTTGCCCAGCCTTGCGGCCTCTTCCTTGGCGTATGATAAAATCTTCTGAAGTATCTTGGTAAAATCCATCTTTTCTTAAATCTTCTGCTACAAATTTAGAAAAGTTTTAAAATTGAGGTTGCAACTTAGAAAAAGTTGACTACCTTTGCAATCCCAATCGGGAATGCTTCCTTAGCTCAGTTGGTAGAGCACGACACTCTTAATGTTGGGGTCCAGGGTTCGAGACCCTGAGGGAGCACGAAAAAAACGGCAGCGATTCGCTGTCGTTTTTTTGTGCTCCGGGAGCACAGTTTCTACGGGGCTCTGCCCCCGGACCCCTGCGTCGCGACGCGACGGGATAGTCCTAATAAAAAAGGCAACCGAATCGGCTGCCTTTTTCGCATTTACCTATGAAGGCTATACCTCGATAGGTTTGTACTTCGGAACGAGAGATTTCATTATGATCCATCCAATCAGATAAGCGACGGCGCAGTAGCAGAAGATTACGAAATATCCTGCGGGCTTGCCTTCGAAGCCGAGGAAGGTGAAGGCTGAACCGGCGTTTTCTGCATATGTGAAGAGGTTACCTGCAACTTTCTGGACAATCATTGAACCAATACCTCCGGCCATGGTGCCGATACCTGTGATCGATGCGATGGCACCTTTCGGGAACATATCACCGATGGTAGAGTAGAGGTTTGCTGACCAAGCCTGGTGTCCAGCACCTGCCAGACCGATGAGGATAGCCGGCCACCAGGGGCTGATCTGTCCGAGAGGCTGGGCAAAGAGCGCAGCGATGGGGAAGAAGGCAAAAATCAGCATAGCGAGCATACGGCCGGGATAAGGGTGCATTCCTTTCTTCTCTACGAACAGTTTCGGCAGATATCCTCCAAAGATGGAAACTACTGTAACGATTGCGTAAAGAGTGAAGATGAGAGCCTGGCCTTTAGGGCTGGATGCTTTGATTCCGAACTGGTTTGCAAAATATGAAGGAGCCCAGAACAGGAAGAACCACCATACACCGTCAGTAAAGAACTTGCCGGTGATGAAGCTCCAGGTCTGTTTGTATTTGAAGCACTGCAGGAAAGAAATTGATTTCTCTTCTTTCGCGGCAGCGGCGGCTTTTGCAGCTTCGGCTTTTTCTTCAGCGTCGTCCTGGTGGATATATTCGAGCTCAGATGAGTTCACATATTTGCTCTTCTCGGGTTTGTTGTAGAGCCATGCCCAGAAGAACATCCATACGAAACCGATGGCACCGATGATGATGAATGCCATTTCCCATCCGAGGTTCTTTGCGAGAGCGGGGATGCAGAGAGGAGCTGCGAGAGCGCCTACAGATGCACCGGCGTTGAAAATAGAAGTCGCGAAAGCCCTGTCCTTCTTCGGGAAATATTCGGCAGTCGTCTTGATGGCGGCCGGGAAGTTTCCGGACTCACCAAGGGCCAATATGCCTCGACAGAACAGGAACATGTAGACGGATACCGTCGATATGGCTAGCGCGACGTTGCTTCCGGCTTCAACTGCCCTGAGGGCTGCAACGCTGTCGACACCGTCAACGAAAAGGGTGGTGGCCCAACCGCAGGCGGCGTGCAGGACGGCACCGAATGACCATACTCCGATGGCGATCAGGTAGCCCTTCTTCGTTCCCATCCAGTCGATGAACTTGCCGGCGAAGAGGCTGACGAGCGCATAGAAGATAGAGAAGAAGCTAGTGATTGTACCGTAGTTTGCATCAGTCCAGTGGAATTCCGGCTTGATGAATTCATCGTAGGTCAGTGAGAGCACCTGACGGTCCAGATAATTGACCGTTGTCGCCAGGAACAGCATGGAGCATATCACCCACCTGAAATTTGTAGCTTTTGTGTTAGTCATATAGTGAATTTTATAATCAGAAAATTCGCAAATAATCACTCAAATTTATGAAATAAAATTGAAGAAACCTATCATCCGGCATCAGAATCCGCTCGAATAGGCTTGCTGGGGATTTGCGTAAACCTTGCCGATCTTGTGGTCCATATTGTTTATCTCCATATCGATCTGCCAGTTGCATCCCTTGTCAATATAGTTGTCGATGAACCACATCACTGCGTCGAACTGCTCCATCTGGAACCCTGCGACCTCGTGCGAATGGTTGATGAAAGTGGCGAAGCAGTAAGGATATCCGGCATCCTTGAAACCTGCAGCCAGCGGCTTGCTGCCGAACATTCCAAGACGGAAGATCTGTATCTTGTTGTAGGGTACCAGCCTGTCGGCGTCGCCGTGCATAAAGAATGTGGGGGCGGGGTCGTGGACTTCGTATTTGCATTCGCCCTTGCTTGAGAAGACTCCTCCCGAGAAAGAAATCACGCCGGCAATGCGGAAGTCGGCTGGCATTGCGGCCGTCATCGGGGTGCGGTTGCTCAGTTCATAGTTGGCCTGAAGCACGGAAATGGCGCCGGCGCTGCTGCCGCAGAGTATTATCCTGTCCTTGTCGATGCGCAGCGCTTCGGCGTTGCGGAGGATATAGTCAATCGCAGCAAAAAGGTCTTCTGTGGCGATGTCGATGGAATTGCGGACAGGCTCCATCATCTTGAGTATGCTTCCACCGTGGAAATCCCTGAGGCCGAGACGGTAGTCGCTTGCAACCGTCACATATCCCGCTTCGGCCATGGCGCGGCAGAACTTTGTGTAGAAGGGGCTGCGCTGGTTGTTGTCAACGAAGCCTCCGCCATAGACGAATATCATGCACGGCCTGAGCGAGTCTGACTTCTGCTGATGCTGGGGAAAATAGAAATCAAGTGCGAGGGTCTGTGTGTCGCGGACTGCAAAAACCTGGGAGCTGTCCCAGGGGTCGGCTTCCTGGGCCATCGCGTCATATGTGCAGAATAATGCGGAAACCGCAAGTAAAGCAATGAAGAACTTTTTCATAATTATGGTTTTATATATTGTTTCAAGTATTTCAGGCTGCCGAAGTTTCTGATTTTTACTCCTCCGCAGTCGGGCGTGCGCTCCCGGGCAAAAGTGACGGGATTGACCCAGAAGGTCACCGGTTCACGAAGCCCTGCCTCGTGGAACCCCATCCGTGAATAGACCGAGCCGTCTGACCACTCCAGGTCGGCATAGGTCATCACTTCATCCGGATTGGTGTCTTCGACGAAACGGACAAGCATTCGGCTCATCCCGCCGGAAATGCGGCTGCCGGAAAGGCTGGCGTAGCGCACCCATTCGAAAGAGCGCAGCGGCACCTGCCTGCCTTCGATGTCCCTGGGAATGGTGCGGGGGGATGAGAACAGCGACACGGCCACGAGTTCGCTGCCCAGGAACATACCGTATTTATATTTTGCCTTTGCGGTGCCGTAGCTGTGGTGGCAGTCAAGGAATGCGGCGGCCGAGACGGCGTCTATCCGCTTTATATCGCATTTTCTTGCGAAAACCTTTCTGTAAATGCCAAGATGCGCCAGTATCCTTTCCCTGATATACTGCCCAGATGTCCGCCATCTGTCCTCATAAAGATAAATGGTTCCTTTCTTGCGTTCCGGACGCTCGAATCCGTCGATGGGGACAAGCCTTATGTCTATTCCCTTCTCGGGAAAAGAAAAAAGCAAATCCTCTCTGCTGCAGGATATTCCCTGGGCGGCTATGAATCCGGCGAATTCGTCTGCGAAAGTCATGGTGTAAAGGTATGAAAGTTCTTAGAATCTGTTGATAGATTCTTCTTGCCCCTTATAAATATTTTCGTATCTTTACCCGATATTTGAAGAGAAGTTTTTAGATGGATTTTGAAGAAAACAACATTGTAGAAGAACCCACCGAGCGCCTGATTCCAATTAGCGTTGAGTCGGAGATGAAAAGCGCCTACATAGACTATTCTATGTCGGTGATAGTTTCACGTGCCCTCCCGGATGTCCGGGACGGTATGAAGCCCGTTCACAGGCGTGTGCTGTTCGGAATGGAAGGGTTGGGCGTCGGCTCAAGCGGAAGCACCAAGAAGTCCGCCCGTATCGTAGGTGAGGTTCTCGGTAAATATCACCCTCACGGTGATTCCAGCGTATATGACGCCATGGCCCGCCTTGCGCAGCCCTGGAATATGAGATATCCCCTTGTCTTCGGACAGGGTATCTTCGGAAGCGTAGACGGCGACCCAGTCGCTGC
>JAEEGF010547365.1_pt1 | contig 12599 bp, 10 predicted proteins | sample 9134171 | NCBI WGS metagenome assembly JAEEGF01 (sample SAMN16246542, study PRJNA631951) | gut metagenome | biome: gut microbiome; feature: rumen; material: AP-attached | host: Bos | place: Iran: Karaj | collected 2018-10 | reverse complement strand
GCCCAGGGCACGATGCTCGACATCGACTTCGGCACCTATCCGTTCGTCACCTCCTCCAACCCCACCTCCGGCGGCGCGTGCATCGGCACAGGACTTTCCCCGCGCGACATCGACTGCGTCGTCGGCGTGGTGAAGGCGTACACAACGCGCGTCGGCGAAGGCCCGTTCCCCACCGAGCTCTACAACGCCGTCGACAAGCAGGATCCCGACGGACGCACGATGGCCGAGCGCGGGCACGAGTTCGGCGCCGTAACGAAGCGTCCCCGCCGCACCGGCTGGTACGACGTCGTCGTTGCCCGCTACGCCCAGCAGGTGAACGGAATCGACTACTGGGCGCTCACGAAGCTCGACGTGCTCGACACGCTCCCGAAGATCAAGATCTGCGTAGCGTACGAGCTGGACGGCAAGCGCATCGACTACATGCCGAGCTCATCCTCCGAGCTCGCGCGCGTGAAGCCCATCTACGAGGAGATGGACGGCTGGATGTGCGAGACCTCCAACATCACACGCATCGAGGATCTTCCGCCGAAGGCCAAGGCGTACGTCGATCGTCTCATAGAGCTTTCCGGCGCCAAGCTCGGCATTCTCTCCATCGGACCCGCCCGCGAGTCAACACTCAGGATCGCGCTGTGAACCCGACATTGAAGAGAACGTTGTGCGGGCTCGCGGTTGGCGCGGCGGTTGTCGCATTTTTCCTGTACTGTCCGCTGAAGGTGGTGCCGATCTTTCTGCTGGCGATTTCGCTCTTGGTGCAGCTTGAATTCTACCAGATGGCGCGCAAGTACGAGCCCGTGACGTGGTTCGGGCTCATGCTAGGCGCGGCATGGATAATCGCCACTGCTGCGTTTCCTGGTCCGGTGGGATTCGCCGGCGGCATGGTGGGGCTTTGCATGGGTGGCGTGCCGATCATGTTCCTTCTCTCGTGCATCGTTCTGTTTTCGCCGCGCTACACTAAGCCCATCGGCACAATCGCAGTGACATTGGCCGGCTTCCTCTACGTGCCGTTTCTTCTTTCGTTCTTTCTGCGCCTTGTGCAGCTCGCGGGCGACCCGGACGTGTTTCTCTTCTCGATGCCCGATACCCGCGTGGGGCTCTACACCCTGCTCGCCGTGATCGCGCTCGCGAAGTTCTCGGACACCGGCGGCTTCGCATTCGGCATGGCGTTCGGCAAGCACAAGATGTGCCCGGCGATAAGCCCCAAGAAGTCGTGGGAGGGGCTTGCGGGCTCGATGGTCTTCGCCACGATCACGGCGTCCGTTTTCCTGGCTCTCGCGCGCAAGTTTGGATGGGGCGATCACTGCCTTCTCTGGAAGTACTTCACATGGCCGCTTGTGGTGCCTGCGGGAATATGCTTCGCGCTCGCGGCGACGGCGGGCGACCTGATCGAGAGCAGGTTCAAGCGCGAATGCGGCGTAAAGGACTCCGCCACTTTCATGCCTGCCGGCATGGGCGGCTTCCTCGACATGCTCGACTCTATCATCTTCCTGCCGGCGCTCGTCTATCCCGTTGAACTCTATCTTTTCTGGGGGTGACGATGAGGCTTTTGATGCTAGGCGACGTGGTTGGATCGCCCGGACGTCGCATCCTGCGCGAGAACCTTCCGCGAATCCGCCGCGAGCTTGGCGTGGCGGCGGTGGTGGTGAACGCCGAGAACGCGGCCGCAGGATCTGGTCTCACCGTGGCGCTCGCGAAGGAGATATTCGACGCTGGCGCTGACGCGATTACGCTAGGCGACCATGCGTGGGGACAGAAGGAATTCGCCTCGACGATAGGACAGCTTCAGAATGTTGTGCGCCCGGCGAATTTCCCGCAGTCCGCTCCCGGGAAGGGCTGGACCCTCGTCACCACGCCCATCTGCCGCTTCGCGTTGCTGAACCTGCAGGGACGCGTCTTCATGGGCCCGATGGACTGTCCTTTCCGCGCGGCCGACGCCGCGATCAGGGAGATGCCGAAAGACGTTCCCGCGTTCGTCGACTTCCACGCCGAGGCGACGAGCGAGAAGATCGCGCTTGCCCACTATCTCGACGGACGCGTCACCGCAGTCGTGGGCACGCACACGCACGTGCAGACTTCCGACGCAGTCGTCCTTCCCGGCGGCACTGCCTTCCAGAGCGACCTCGGCATGACCGGCCCCTGGTATTCTTCGATCGGACGCGACTTCAAGCCCGTGCTGCAGAAGTTCCTCACCGGCATCCCCGCCCGCTTTGACGTGGCCGAAGGCCCCGCCACGCTGGAAGGCGCCGTGATCGACTTCTCGCCCGCCACGCGCAAGGCAACAGGCATCACCGCCTTCCGCTACCGCGAACCACTCGCATAAAACATAGCCTAATTTCATAATGCCACATTGACACAATTCCAACGGCACAGCCCGATCCTCTGTCCTTTGTCATTTGTCGTCTGTCCTCTCAATGCCCGGGAAGTTGTTTTTCCTGACGATATGTCCTGAGAAGCGATTCTTGCCAAGTGTCTTGTCCGCCGACGTGCCGCCTACGTAGTACGCGCCGTCAAGCTTGAGAATTCCAACGCTTCCGCCGCATTTGTGATAGCGTTTGTACGACGAAAGGTCTTCCGGGCAGGCGAGCACGCCGGATGGATTCTCCTTGTCGCCGTAGATGCCGAAGTAGAATTTGCCGTCCTCGTGCGCCGCGGTCTGAATGCCCATCAGAGTGAAGCCGGTCTCGAGGTCGTGGCGCTTGACGAGCTTGAAGTCGGGGGTGTATTCATAGACGTAGTTCTTCTTGTGAGTGGGGGGAAGTCCGCCGACCACGTAGAAGCGGTCGCCTTTCCAGGTGATGCCGCCAGCGCCGTGGGGCACGTCGGGAAGGGGAACCGTCTTGATGGGCTTGAGTGTCTTGGCGTCATAGGAGGTCACCTGGCTCACGGCGCCCGTCTCGGTGTTGAAGCGTCCGCGGTTCACGGCAACATACAGCACGCCGTCCTTGCAGCAGAGATCGCCCTGGTGCGACGGCGCCTTACGCGAGACGAGGATGTTGCCTGAGAGGTCGGTCTTCACCACGGCAACGGTGAAGCTCCAGTAGATGTTCGTGCCGTCAGTGGCCACGCCCTGGAGGTGTCCGCCATAGCTGCCGGCGCAGGCGATCTTCTCAGGCAGCTGCGCCATGGCGGCGCATGCCGCGAAGAGTGCGAACGTTGCCAATGTCATCAGATTTTTCTTCATGTCGTCTCCTGTTGCTTTCAAGTGGCCGTGCTGGAATCCATCTCCCGCAGACGGCATGAATATACCACATGATTCCCCGCATGGCAAGTGCCATTTCCCAGTTGGTCGGTTGATTGCTCGCGCTGCTGGCGCTTCTCATTTCGTGCAGCGCGCCTTCTGTGCGAGCGGTCAACAGGTCAGCAGGACAACTGGTCAACCGAATACGGCACCAAGTATCACGCACTAGGCACCAGGTACCTTTTCCACTTGAATGCGGAATCGGATTTTAGTACACTATTCTTGCTCTGCTGAAAAGCTGAGCGACAGATTGCCCGCGCAGGGGTAGGGTCACGCGTCCCGCGTGACCGCAATCCGCAGCAGGTCTGAGAGATGAAAGGAAAACCATGCCGGCAACAGCGAAAGCCATGATAGATGCGATGACCACGGACGAGAAAATTCGTACCGTGCGTTATATCGTGACCATACTTGGGGAAGAATTCAGGCATAGTTTCGATGGCCCGGTCGCAGATGAGGACGTGGCCGCGCAATTGTCGGAGTGTTCGCGCTTCTGCAAGGAGAATTCCAAACGCATGTCGCACGAAGAGGTGTTTTCCGGACTCCAGGAGATTGTCGATGCTGGGCGACAAGTTTACACTTGAGTATTCGCCGCAGTTCTACGACGAAATCTCTGATGCCATTCGATACATCACGTTCAAGCTGCGCAATCCAGAGGCGGCACAGCGTCTGAAAGACGATGTGGAGAGTGCCATCCTTGATCGTCTTGACGCGCCGCTTTCATTTGCGCCGTATTACACGGATGCGGCAACTGGGGATGTCTACTACCGAATCAACATTCGCAACTTTGCCATCTACTATGTGGTGATTGGCAACATAATGGAAGTTCGCTGGTTTCGCTACTTCCGTCGCTTGATTCCATGATAGGTGCTAGAATACAATCTCCTATTGTTCCAAGGTTCAGCTGATCTGTTTATTGCTCATGACGTGGGCGCTTCTCATTCCATGCAGAGCGCCATCTGTGCGAGCGGTCAACTGGTCAGCATACCAACTGGCCAACCGAATACGGCACTAAGCACTAGGCATTCCACACAGGCACATGCCAACGCCAGCCTTGCGCTCCATAATCAATATATGCTATAATGACAATGTCAAATGAACGGAGGCCACGTCGGCAGTTGATCTTGGCAACGGACGTTGCGGTGGAGACTTGCCGGCGGGGTGTGGTTTGCAGGAATCAAGGTCACGAAAGGAAAAGCAAGATGTCGCGAACGAAAAAGACTGCAATTGCGCTGACTGCGCTTGCATTGGCTAGCGCGTCATGGGGCATTGAGTACGACACGTCATGGATGAGCGCCTATACCTGGACGGACCGCTCAGACCGGCTTGAGGACAATCCGTTCGGGCTCGGACCAAATGAAAACCGTCCGCTCCACTTCACCGGAATCGACTACATCACTCTTTCCAACCAGGCGCACTTCCAGCCGCTTGTACTCGACGGCACGATCTATCTTAGCGGCGGCAATCGGCTCTCCGGCAAGCTTACGGCCGTAATAAGCGGTTCCGTTCGTGCGAACAACACTTTGTGGATTGGCGAGAACAACCAGGTACTTGACGTCGCGAACGCGGAGTTCTACGGCGCGGACGGCATCGCCATGGCAACGGGATCCTCCACGGTCGGCTGGACTATCAACCTCTACGACGGCGCCGTGTGGCGCATGCCTTTCACCATCCAGAACTCAAACGCAAATGTCCTTGATCCGGTGGTGAACGTCTTTGGCGGCACGTTCGCGCCCCCCAGCATAAACTGCAATCAGCCCAACGCCAATCTCGTGCGGAAGATGACGGTGAACTTCCACGACGGCGCGACCTTCGACGGTCTTACGAACGCGCGCGGATGCGTGCCTTTAGTCGTTGCGCCAGACGCACACGTCACCTTCAAGACCGCTGCCGAAGTGCGCACTCAGCAGACGCCTCTTGAGCTTGGAGCCGGCAGCGTCACGGAGATCGTGAAGTTCAACGGCAACGGACCCGACCGCAACCGCATCAAGATCGAAAACGGCTCCATCTCCGGATCTGGACAGGTCGTGGTGAAGGAAGGCGCGGGATTCGATCTGCGTCCTGTGACTGGGGAGGCCTTCACGGGAACCATCATCGTCGAGGAAGGCGCGCTCTTCGGCTTCCCCACCGTGCAGGCCGTCCAGTCTTCGCCTGACATGACCGTCATCTTCCGCGGCGGCTCGCCGAGCGATACATTGTACGGCGGCAACGACAACAAGCTTGCCTACTACCGCGGCCGCATCGAGATCGAAAGCTGGGCGCCGCGCGCCGGCTTTGCCTTTGGCGATTCGCCCGCCGCCGTAGTCCTGAAGGAAGGCTGCAACTTCGCCTACGACAAGATTTCCGATCTTGCGGAGCTCACCGGCGGCGCTGCAGGGGGAACGCTTACGGTGGAGAAGGGCACTGCGATTCATGTTGCGCTGCCAGCCGACGCCGCCTTTTGCCCGGCCTTCTTCGGTTCGCGCACCACGTTCCCGTCCGACGGAAAAGTCTCGCTCGTCGTAGAGGTCTCGGTTACATGCGATGCTGTGTACACGCTTGGCACGGGCGCATACACCCAGGCCGCGCTCGACGCGATCGAGCTCGTCCTGACGGGCGCCGCCGCCGCGAGCGCAGAGGCGGCGCTGCGCGTCGAGAACGGCGACCTGCAGCTTGTTCTCACGGCGCAGGGCGCAATCGCCCGCGTGACGGGAATCATTCCGGCCGAAAACGGCGGCACCACGTTTCTCAACTACACGATCGACTCGCTGGGACGTGACGCCACGCGGGCCGACCTCGTGCTTGAATGGAGCGCGGACGCGTCCTTCGCGTCGCCGCTCGGCACTAAGGCGCTCTGCACCTTCACCGAGACCGGCAACTTCACCGTCGACTTCCCCGCACTTCCCCTGCCGTCGAGCGTCTTCTGCCGGATCAAGACGGTGAACGACCGCGAGGTCGAGATGACGAATCCCGCCCGCGCCGTCGGCCTTGCCCTCTGGCGGCCTGCGGACGCCGCCGCCACGTGGGCGACGGCGAGCTGGGATGTGGGCGCGGCGGGCGGCCCCGCGCTTTTCCTTGACGGCCTCTCGGCGCGCTTCGACGGCGCCGAAACGGCTTCTCCCGCAGCCGTCAGCGTGCCGGCGGCAGTCGAGGTGGACGAGCTTTCCGTTCGTGCCGACTGCGACTACGTCTTCGCAAACGCCGGCAATCTCTCGCTTTCGGCGTTCGTGAAGAAGGGCGCGGGCACTGTGACGCTGCAGCAGGATTCCGGCAAGGCGTTCGAGCTGCCGAAGTTGACGATCATTGAAGGCGGCACGATCGCCGTGAAGGGCGCATCCGCCACGGACGGTCTCTCGCTCCCGCGCGAGGGAACGATTGAAATCACGAACGCTCTCGTCAGGGCTGAATCGTCTGGCGCTTTGCGCACCGTCAACGCCGATGGTTTTGCCGGGACGACGGTCAATCTGAGGGACGGAGCCGACTGGCAGCTGTCGATACTGAACGAAGTCTCCGATCCCGCCAAGACGAAGGTGTTCGTATATCCTGGCGCGACGTTCGGCCCGGCGTCATGGCCGCGCTCCGGCTCCACCATGAGGGCGTCGCATCTTACGCTGAACCTCGCCGGCGGCACGTTCGCCGTCAAGAACATGGGCGACAGCGGAACGGGAAGCAGCATTGCGTGCAAGGCTCTGGAGGGGACTACATCCACGATCCGCGCCCAGGGCGGCGGCGTGCAGGTTCTGTACGGCACATTCGAACTGCCGGCGGACGCCACGGTCAGGATAGAGAAACAGAACGACAATGGGCTTAACGTCAACCGCGTCAAGCTGGAAGACAACGTCTTGACGGGCGAGGGAACGTTCGTCGTGACGTCCGGCGCCACGCTCGATCTGCGCCCAACGCGCACCGACGAATTCTCCGGCAGCGTCAATGTCGAAGAAGGTGGCGGCTTCCACTTCCCCTCGTCGCTGGCAATAATGTCCAGCACCGACATGACGGTGAACTTCAACGGCGGCGGAGTCGGCTCCTCGGGCTATGCCGGTAACAATAACGGACTTCGCTACTTCGCGGGCGTCGTCAACATAGCCGCCATCTCGCTCGACTATTCGCTGAGCGACACGATGCCGTTCAAGTTCGACGCCTCGCCAGCCACGGTCAACATCGTTTCCGGCGGCTCGCTGGCGTACGACGATCTCGACGACCTGGCGTTGTTCACGGGCGGCGCAAGCACGGGAACGCTCAATCTCGCCGCGGGGTCGACGCTTGAAGTGCCGATAGAAAAGACGCCGGAGGAGCTGCCGCAGTTCCTGGGCACGCGCACCACGTTCCCCGCCGAGGGAGTTGCCACGCTTCGCGTGCGTCTGTCAGACGAACTTCCGCAGTGGAAGGCATACGTGCTTGGCACGGGATATTCGTCTTCTGTGCTGGGCCATGTGAGGGCGATCTGCAGGTCGAACGACGGAAGCGAGCGGCGCGCAGGTCTGCGCGTGGTGAGCGGCCGGCTCGAGCTGCTGCCGCGTTCCGGCATGATGGTTTTCATCCGCTAACAAGATCAAAACAAGGAGGGCAAAATGAGAATGCAGAAAGCAGGATATGGCTTCAGAGGCATGATGGCGACTGCGGTTGCGCTGGGCGCGGCTTGGGCGGCGCTTGCGGCGAACGTCAACGTGCAGGTGGCTGCTGGGCAGGAGGCGTACGGCAAGGTGTCCGGCGGCAAGGCAGGCGCCACGAAGGGCACCACGCTCACCTTGAAGGCGACCGCCGCCAAGGGCTACGGCTTCGCCGGATGGTTCGACGGCTCCACTCGCGTCTCCTGGCACTCCAGCTGGAAGTACACGGTGGAGAACGCGAACAAGACGTTCACCGCAAGGTTCGTGGCGGCGAGCGCCGACAAGCTCAAGCTCACCAACCTCAAGCCGTACGGCTACAAGTTCGCAGATCTCTACGACAATCCCGTGCCGGCCGAATTCATGAAGCTCGAGTCGAACTCCGAGGCGACGCTTACCATCTCTGGTATTCCTCCGGGAATCAAGGCGTTCTACGGACTCTACCCGGATGTCAACGGCGGCGTGGACTTCACGGCGGCAAACGGACGCAAGCCCGGCGTCTTCTACGTGACCATCACGGCAAAGAACGCCAACGGCTACACGCAGTCCATCACGCAGAAGTGGATCCTCGGCGACGTCGACCCCGACAATGGCGACTTCGACGACATCGGCATCGGCATCATCGGCGACATGGACGCCTGGTCTGGATACGGCAGTGCGCAGGCGTTCCATCCTGAAGAGGTGAAGAAAATCACAGCCAGCGGCATTCCGCCCGGCTTGAAGTTTTCATATTCTGGCTACACCGCCACCTTGGAGGGATATCCGTCGAAGCCCGGCAAGTACACCGTCAATTTCACGGCGAACATGGTCGACAATACGACCAAGAAAGCGCGCAAGACCATAATCGTCAAAGATCTCGGCTCTCGCTATCTCACTTTCGTTTCCGTCTCTCCCAACGCCTATGGGGAAGTGAAGGGGTCCGGCGTCTACAAGGTTGGCGCCAAGGTCCCGCTCTCTGCCAAGCCGGCAAAAGACTATCTCTTCGCCGGATGGTTCACCGACCAGACCTGCACGACGCCCCTCACATCGTTGCTCGGCTCAATGACAACCGCCAGCGGCGACCACCGCAAGGCGAGCGATTCGATGACGCTCTACGGCGATATCGCAGACATGGTGAATGTCATATTCGCGAAGTTCATTCCAAAGAGCAACGACTTTATTTCGCTCACCACCGACCTTGGCAGCAGCGACTACCTGGAAATCGGTTCTATGCAATACGACTCGACAGGTGGAATCGACTACATGGACTACTGGGTGTCAAGCGGCACTCTGCCCACTGTCACCGCGAAGAAGCTGCCGCCCGGATTCACGCTCGACGCAAAGTCGAACTGCATCCGCGTGGACCATTCTAAGGTAAAGCCCGGCACCGTCTATGAAGGCGTACAGCTGACGGCGAAGAACCTTTCGGGCCTCACGGCGACGAAGGAGTTCACCGTATATTTGGGACACTTCGCTTCCGAACTGGCGACGAAGATCAAGACAGATTCCGATGCGTACTGGGTAATGGTGGGGCAAGCCATCGACAGTTCGGATCTCCAGAGCGATCTTAGTCTGGACACAAGTTTCGGCACGGATTGGCATGTGTCGGCGTCCGGACTGCCCTCCGGCGTCAAGTTCTCGTATCAGGGCGACAAGATTGCGCTCTCCGGCGTGCCCACGAAGGAAGGCAAATACGTTGTGGTGTTCACATTCACACGCGGATCCGGCGCCGAGAAGGTGACGAAGAAGGCGTCGTTCACGCTCAACGTCTACGAACTCTCCGGCTCGCCGCTTGTGGGCACGTTCACTGGTCTCACCTGCTGGAACAAGTGGAACGAGGAAACCGGCGAGCAGCTGTACGACGACATCCGCCCGGAATCGCGCGTTGTCACGCTCACCGCTGCGAAGAACGGCAAGGTGACGGCCAAGGTGGGTAAGCTGTCGTTCACGGGCAATGGGTGGCGCGAGTGGGGCTGGAGCGGCAATGAATGGTGTATCGAGCTTGTCTCCGGCAACGTGAAGGAAGGCCCAACGAACAGCGTCTACACGATGAGCGTATTCGCGTCCAGCGTTCCCCATATCTACGGCGAGCTCGACATGACGGGATACTTCATCCGCGAGGCGACGGTTGGCCCCCACACGATCATCGACGGCATGGACGGGCAGGACTGCGACTTCTTCGTGAACCGCAGCGCCTTCGGCAAGGAATCGTTCGCCGACGAACTTCTTGCGCAGGTCCTTGCGCAGGTGGGCACGACAATGTATCTTGATTCCGAAAGCGCCGGATACTACAGTCCCTACACCGGCGCCATGTACTGGCTCATTCCAACCCCTGGGAACACCAAGGCTCCGTTCAAGATGACGCTTGACAAGAAGGGCGTTGTCAAGGTCTCCGGCAAGTTCAACGGCGCGTCCTTCAGCGCATCGACGACGCTTCTTGTGGAGTGCAACTTCGATGATCCCAACGACTACTTCTCGCTGTCTGGATTCATGCCGGTCAAGGCTGGCAACCGCAATCTTCTGCTGAACGTGGAGTTCTACTGCCCTTGGGAGGAGGAAGAAGAAGACTACCTCTACGCCGGCCATCCTACATTCCGGCTCCACGTCAAAGACCCCGAATGACCTAGGCACTAGGCACTCTTTCGGATTGCCTTCTCCCGTAATATTTGATATACTTACCTCATTCAAGCGCCGGTATAGCGTAGTGGTAGCGCAGCGGTTTTGTAAACCGCTGGTCGGGGGTTCGAATCCCTCTGCCGGCTCCAGTTGAGACGACTTTATTGCGTAAAGACGGTTGAGTTCATCCGCTAAATCGCTTCGCGATGGTATAATGAAAAGGCAGTCATCGTAATGGAAAGATTCTATCCGCTGACTTTTGCAGAGAACCGCCACAACGCGTTGTGGGGTTCCGAGGCGTGGGAGATTTCAGGCCATCCCTCGTCGCCCTCAGTAGTGGCCGAAGGCGCGTTCGCCGGGCGCACGCTTGACGACATCGCGGCCGAGTTCGGCCGCGCGTTCATGGGCGAGCGCGCGCCTTCCGCGACTTCCTTCCCGCTGCTCTTCAAGGTGATCGACGCGCGCAGCCGTCTCAGCGTGCAGGTGCATCCAAGCGAGGCCACGCAGCCGCTCACCGGCGGCGAGCCGAAGACCGAGATGTGGCGCGTCATCTCGGGCAGCGGGCCGATCTTCGCCGGGCTCAAGCCTGGCACAACTTCCGAGACCGTCGCCGAAAACGTGCAGAACGGCAGGTTCGAGGAGTCGCTCGTGCGCCATCAGGCGCGTCCCGGGCTCACGCTCTTCATCCCTGGCGGCCTCGTCCACGCCATTGGCGAGGACGTGGTTCTCTACGAGGTTCAGCAGAGCTCCAACACCACGTTCCGCCTCTACGACTGGGGACGCGTGGACGCCAACGGCAAGCCGCGCGAACTGCACGTCGCCTCCGCGCTAAAGGCCATTGACTACACGCTGCCTACGCCAGAATCGCGCGAGACGGTGACGTGTCCCTTCTTCAGCTTCCGCTCTGTGGAGGCAGACGGCGAAGTGAAGGTGGCCGCACGGCCCGATACTTTCACCGCGCTCTACATCGTGGGCGAGCGCAGAAGCGTTCTCGTGCCGGCGAACTGCGCCGCCTCCATTCCTGCGCGCGGAACGGTTTTCGTGACAACGCTTGGAGAGTGACAGATGGACGCGCGCGAACTTGCAGAGAAGGACCGTACGGCCCGCGAATGGTGCGCCGATCCGCATCGCTATTTCAAGGCGTTCAGCCGCACGGCCAGGCGCTTCCAGCAGTCGCACCCTTCGCCGCGCTACCGCGTGATGACGCTCGTGGGAGGGGCGCAGGACTTCCTGCCGCGGCGCCCGCTGCTGCTAAACATCTTCGGCCGCACCATGCCGGTGGACAACTGGGCCGAGGTGTTCGCGTACATCGCAAGCGAAGTGGTGGCATCGTGTCCATCGATAGTTATCGCCCTTGAACGCGCTGGAATGCTGCCGTGGATGGCGAACCTCGCGCCTGCGGGAACGGGCATCGTGGAGGCGTTCCGCACGGGCCAGGCATCGCTCAACTTCGCGACGCTCGAAGAGGGCTTCAATTCCATCCTCTGGCTTCTTGCGATGGCGGACGTCAAGTTCAACGAAGTGCTTGTGCAGGTGGATCCGTATGCCACCGACGCCGAATGGTGCGCGCGCGAATCCGCCATCCGCGCCAAGCGCGAGGAGGAGAACCGCGTGCTTCGCGAGATCGACGAGGCACGCCGCCGCTACGCCGAGGAGCATCCCGAGGAGATTGCCGCGAAGATCGACGAGGCTACAGCCAACGTAAAGAAAGAGGAGGCGCTAAGATGGGAAATCTGATTGGAGCAGCCGTATCCTGCCTGTGGCAGGCGGCGGTGATCGTTGCTGATGTGATAATCCACGGCGCCGGAATAGTTGGCGGCCTTGGAACTTGACGCGCATGATAGGGAGGGTTTCTGACATGACAATCAAGCTGTGCAGCCAGAGGGTTGTGGCTTTTGCTATATGCATCGCGGCGTGCGGCGCCGCGTTTTTCGTTAATGCGGGCACGAAGAGCCCTGCCGAACTTGCCGACACGCGCTTCGGGACTGCGCGTTCGTACGGAAGCGACATCCTTGGGCCGAGCCTTCCGCACGGGTCGGTGCATCCTTCGCCCGACTCGCTGTGGCCAACGCAACATGTCCGCCCCAAGGGCGCGCGCCACGGGTTTGGTCCGCCAACGAGCGGCTGGTGGCCGGGCGACAAGGTGGTGGGCTTTTCGCAGCTGCACGCGCAGGGCACGGGCGGCA
>JAEEGF012425937.1_pt1 | contig 12600 bp, 9 predicted proteins | sample 9134171 | NCBI WGS metagenome assembly JAEEGF01 (sample SAMN16246542, study PRJNA631951) | gut metagenome | biome: gut microbiome; feature: rumen; material: AP-attached | host: Bos | place: Iran: Karaj | collected 2018-10 | reverse complement strand
CCTTGATGGTGAGGTTAGATACCTTTCACTTAAGCTCAAGAATCCTGAGAGAGCTGCTAAGCTCAACGCTGCTGCTGCAGAGCATGCTAAGGAGCACAGAGCTTACCTTGAGAAACTCGTTACTCTTTATGGTAAGGATTGATTCCGTTAGGAATTGAATAAATGCTAATAATAAAGGAGTCGGTTCAGTAATGAACCGGCTCCTTTTTGTATGAGAAAAAGCATTCAGGCAACAAAAAAGACAGGAGAAAAATCTCCTGTCTCTTAGATGCGTTATCAGATCTTGGAAAGTGCCTGTACAGCGTTGTCCTTGACCAGTGTTGTGTAGTGCTCTGTGAGGTACTGTTCCTCAGCTGTACTACCGATTTCTGTCTTGCCATACTCTGTAAGAAGTGAACAGATATTGGCGAATACATTATCTTCGAGATCACCCTGATGAAGGATCAGGTAGAACTTACCATTTGCTTCATTCTTGTAAAGGGTGTTGATACCATTGAATTTCCTGCTGACAATTGCGGCGAATCTAGTAACCTCATGAAGGGAGTCGAATGAAAAGATTCGTGAACCCTTTCTGCTAGGCTGGCCCTTCTTGCGAGGATTAGTAGTTTTCTCCTTAAGCTTTTTGGAATCTGCGAAAGGACTGCTCATTGAGGAATCAAGTGAATCTCCAAGATTACTATGCTGTAATCTTCTGAAGAGTCCCATTACATCCTCTTCCTCATCCTCCTCATATTCTTCATCCTCATCATAGTAGTCATATTCTTCTTCATCATCTTCTTCGTGAACAGATGGAGCGAAATTGGAAAAACGTGTATCAAGCTCTTCCGGATCCTCTACCTTGGTGATGACAAGAACAATACATTCTGAATTGATGGGGATAGCCTCGATCATAAGAGGAGTATCCTCTGCGTCAAAACCATATTGTAAATTTGCTTGCTGCATCATATCCTGAAACAACTCTTTGGCCTTTTCAGTTCCATATGCAAGCTCTGTAATCTTAAGGTCGCGCTTCGCAAGGTCATCTTTGGTAAGTGTGCATCTAATCTGGTGATCATTGACTTTTTCAATTTTCATGATGCTTACCTCCTGACTTTGGAATACATAGATACTAAGTTATTGAGTATTCTATGTCAATAGAGTTATCGTCAGATTTTACAAAAAAATTAAATTTTATACAATCAAACGATAAGGAAAAAGGAAATTATTTTCAATCTTAAGAAAATCTTAAGAAATTTCGACGGTAAATCTTAAGAATTTCCTGTTACCATAAATTTTGTGAGGCGCCTGCCTGGACATCACAGTCCGGAAAGGAGGCGAGAATCAGAAACATAATCGTTTTATTTCTTTTTTTCATTGTTTCATACAGACGTATGAAATGTCTTACTAAGATTTTTTCGATTTAAGTTTCTTAAATTAATCACAACAACAACAACACTAATTGCATAGACAACTTATGGTATTTTCCTAACTTTATTATACCATATTTGGTGAGCTCGACACTCATCAAAACCAAGGACTAGGCAAGTGGCGCCTCAAATATTAAAAAACGTCAATAATAAGAGTGTATTTTTTGTAAATGCTTCAGAATTTATCACATGGAAGAAACCTTTTGGTTGCGTGAAATACACAATTTGAGAAGTCAAAAGTGGGTAAAAACTATCAATCTTTTAACCAATAAATTTATGTAAATCGAGAGGACCCCGCCTTGACATATACAATTCATGATGGCTTTTTGCCCATAGACTTTGATAATGACGTAAACTTAATAGTCTGTTATAATATAGAGCGATTGTAAAGGAGCTAGAGCATGAAAAAGAAAGTGATTCCAGCGATTATTATAATCGCTCTTATTTTAATTATCGGCGGAATATACGCCGGACAGATAGTTTATCAGCATTATTCCTATAGTACTGAGAGAGCTGATCTTAATAGTTACTTCGATATTAGTGGAGATACAGACGTAGCCATTATCCTTGGCAATGAGAGGATAGAAGAGAGAGCCAGACTCCTCGATGGCCACTATTACATGGATTTTGCATCAGTTCAGAAGTATCTTAATAGAAGATTCTATTACGGAGAGGCAGACAATACCTTATTCTATACAACAGCTAGCAAAGTGATCATGGCTGAGATTGGATCTTCTCTTATGACAGATTCTACAGGTTCATCTGAGGATCTTGGTTATGTGATAGCCAGAACAGAAGGCGAGGAGCTCTATGTGGCTCTTGACTATGTTAAGAAGTTTACTAATTTTTCTTATGAAGGCTTTACAGAGCCTAATCACATGCAGCTTACTACAAGCTGGGAAGAGGAACAGGTTGCTACTATTAATAAGAATACACAGCTTCGATTAAGGGGCGGTGTTAAGAGTGAGATCTTAGAGGATCTTGCCAAGGACGACACTGTTGTTGTTCTTGAGGTGCTTGAGAACTGGTCTAAGGTCAAGAGTGCCGATTCCTACATCGGCTATGTAGAGAATAAGAGGCTTTCAGATACTACAACCAGAAGCCCTATTCCGGTAACTGATTATGTGGAAGAGGAGTATACATCTCTTAACAGAGGGCACAAGATCAATCTTGGTTTCCACAATATTGGTGGTCCGGCTGGTAATGATACACTTTCATCAGTTTTAGCACAGGCTAAGAGCCTCAATGTTGTTTCGCCCACATGGTACAAGCTTAACTCAAGCGCTGGTGACGTAACCAGCTTTGCATCAAGTTCATATGTTAAGGCAGCTCACGATAAGGGGCTTGAAGTATGGGCTCTTTTTGATAACTTTACAGGTACTGGAGATTTCTCAACATCTGAGTTCCTCTCACGCTATAGCAGCAGACAGAATGCCATCAGTCAGCTTATGGCACTTGCTGCAGAGAGTGGTGTAGACGGTATTAACCTCGACTTTGAGCAGATCAATACAGCAGATGGACAGGCTTATGTAGAGTTTGTAAGGGAATTATCAATTGCCTGCAGAGCTAACAACCTTGTTTATTCTATAGATGATTATGTACCGCTTCATTTCAATGACCACTACGACATTGCCGAGCAGGGCGTTGTTGCTGATTATATTATTATCATGGGCTATGACGAACATTATGCAGGTTCTGCAGAGGCTGGTTCAGTAGCTTCTCTTAGCTATGTAGAAAATGGACTTATCAGCACAACTGCCAAGGCAGATCCTTCCAAGGTTATCAACGCAGTGCCATTCTATACCAGAATATGGCATACTTCAGGCGGAGCGCTTTCAAGTGAAGCTGTATCAATGCAGACAGCCAAGGAGTACATCTCCAACCACAGCATTCAGATGAACTGGGATGCAGAGGCTGGACAGAACTATGGAGAATTTACTTCATCTGATGGTACGCTTAACCAGATTTGGATGGAGGATGCAACTTCTATCGGACAGAAGATAGATTCTATGAGAGCACAGAACATTGCTGGAATAGCAGTATGGTCTCTTGGCATGGAAACAGCAGATGTCTGGGATGTGATTGCAAGTTATATCGAGGAATAAAGAAGTGGAAACAGAAGTAATAGTAATAGAAGAAAGTGATATGGATGAAGAGGCCCTTGAAGGCCTTAAGAGAGCTGGACAGATAATCAGAGACGGCGGTCTTGTAGCCTTTCCAACTGAGACAGTTTATGGTCTTGGTGGAGATGCACTCAATCCTCTTTCATCCAAGAAGATATATGCAGCCAAGGGCAGACCATCTGACAACCCACTGATAGTGCATGTTGCCAATATGGATGATCTTGCAGATATTGTAAAAGAGGTTCCAGAAGCTGCAAGGAAACTGGCTGATGCTTTTTGGCCAGGCCCTCTTACAATGATAATGAACAAAAACGACAAGGTGCCTTACGAAACAACAGGTGGCCTTGATACTGTAGCAATCAGAATGCCTAACAACAAGATAGCTCTCGAGCTGATAAGACAGTCTGGGGGCTATATTGCTGCGCCTTCTGCTAATACATCAGGAAGGCCAAGCCCAACAGTTGCAAGATACTGTGTAGAGGATCTTTCTGGCAAGATTGAGATGATAATTGATGGAGGCCAGGTAGGTATCGGCCTTGAGTCAACTATTGTTGACCTTACAGCTGAAGTTCCTATGATATTGAGACCAGGCTACATTACAGCACAGATGCTGGAAGATGTACTTGGCAAGATCAGTATCGATAAGACCATCATTGATAGCACATCTACTGAGAAGCCCAAGGCTCCTGGTATGAAATACAAGCACTACGCACCTAAGGGCGATCTTATGATAGTTCAGGGCGCTCAGGACAATGTTGTTTCATATATTAATGATAAGTCACAGCAGGCTATGGCAGAGGGAAAGCGTGTTGGCGTAATAGCTACAGATGCTACCAAGGCCATGTACAGAGCTGATGTTGTTAAGAGCGTTGGAAACAGAGAGGATGAGAGCACTATAGCTCATGAGCTTTTCAAGGTTCTACGTGAGTTTGATGATGAACAGATAGATATAATGTTCTCAGAGTCTTTTGACGACAGTGGAATTGGTCAGGCTATAATGAACAGACTTCTCAAGGCAGCAGGACATAATATTAAGTCGGTATAGCATAATATGATATACGAATTGCTTCATGACTTACGTCATTTTCGCAATTCTACAAATATTCGGAAACCGCAAATTTACTACGTAAATTGGCTAATTCCTCATATTTGTTAGGGTCATAAAGTCAAAGTGCTTAACATGCAAGCATGTATGCACATTTGACTTTTGACACCCATATCATATATGTTCAATATTGCGTAAAAACATTATAATATATAAGGAAAGAGGAACGAGAAATGATAGCATTAGCAAGTGATCACGGCGGATTCGAACTTAAGGAATCAGTTAAGAAGCATCTGGATGAGAGAAAGATCGAGTACAAGGACTTCGGTACTTATGGTCTTGATTCCTGCGATTATCCTGATTTTGGAGCTGCAGCAGCTAAGGCAGTAGCAGCAGGCGAGTGCGAAAAGGGAATCGTGATCTGCACTACAGGAATTGGTATTTCAATTGTTGCTAACAAGATTAAGGGAGTAAGATGTGCTCTTTGCTCAGAGGTTTCAACAGCTAGACTTACAAGAGAGCATAACGATGCTAACGTACTGGCAATGGGCGGCGGATTTGTAGGCCCTGTACTTGCTAACGAGATTGTTGATACATTCCTTGATACACCATTTTCAAATCTTGAGAAGCATAGCCGTAGAATTGCCAAGATTTCAGAGCTTGAGTAATTAAGGCAATAGCAGATCCTAGGATCTGTGCGATAAAAATAATACTAATAGCATTTTAGGAGGCATTTATGGGAAAAGTAGTTATTATGGATCATCCACTGATTCAGCACAAGATAGGTTATATCAGGAGAACTGATACAGGAACTAAGGACTTTAGAGATACAATCGGAGAGATCGCAACACTTATCTGCTACGAGGCAACAAGAGACCTTCAGCTTCAGGACGTAGAGATCGAGACTCCAATCTGCAAGACTACTGTTAAGGAGCTCAAGGGTAGAAAGCTCTGCGTAGTGCCTATTTTAAGAGCTGGTCTTGGTATGGTGGATGGTATGCTTGCTCTTATTCCAGCAGCAAGAGTTGGCCATATCGGTCTTTACAGAGATCCAGAGACACTTAAGCCAGTTGAGTATTACTGCAAGATGCCAGCAGATGTTGCTGAGAGAGAAATCTTCGTAGTTGATCCAATGCTTGCTACAGGCGGATCATCAGTTGCAGCTATTCAGATGCTCAAGGACAGAGGCTGCAAGCATATTCACTTCATGTGCATCATTGCTGCTCCAGAGGGACTTAAGGCAATGCAGGAAGCACATCCAGACGTTGATATCTACGTTGGTTCACTTGATGAGAAGCTCAATGACCATGGTTATATCGTACCAGGTCTCGGCGATGCAGGAGATAGAATCTTCGGAACAAAATAAGGATTCAAGGTTACAGGAGGATACATGAAAAGAGAAGACTACATATCTTGGGATGAGTATTTTATGGGAGTTGCCAAGCTTGCAGCCATGAGATCCAAGGATCCTAACACACAGGTTGGAAGCTGCATAGTAAGTGAAGATAACAACATTCTTTCTATGGGATATAATGGCTTTCCTAAGGGATGCTCTGATGAGGAATTCCCATGGGAAAGAGATGGTGAGGATGAGCTTGGAACCAAGTATCCTTTCGTTACTCATAGTGAGCTCAATGCGATTCTCAACTACAGAGGCGGAAGCCTTGTAGGTGCCAAGATTTATGTTTCTCTTTTCCCATGTAACGAATGTGCCAAGGCTATAATACAGGCTGGAATTCGTACCGTAGTGTATGATAGTGACAAGTACAGCGCTTCTGCAAGCACACGAGCATCCAAGAAGATGTTTGATGCTGCAGGAGTAAGGTACTATCAGTATCAGCCAAGTGGCAGAAATATTAAAATTACCATTTGAGACAAATATGAAGAAGACTAACTGGGGTTATGGTAAAAGAATAATAGCGATTCTTGCTGCTATTACAATAGGTGCTACAGCTGTGCCTTCGATAAAGGCTATTGCGACAGAGTCCACCAGGAAGCAGTTGGAGGAAGCTAAGGAAAAAAAGGAACAATCGCAGAACGATCTTGATAATACCAAGGACGACATCGCCGAGATGAATGAGGAGAAGTCGTCACTTCAATCTCAGCTCAGTACGCTTAACAATCAGCTTTCTGAAGTCAGCAGTAATCTCGAGGACTTGGAGGAGCAGATTGATAACAAGGAAACTGAGATAGAGAATACGCTGGCGGAGCTGGAAATTGCCAGAGAGACTGAGACTAATCAGTATGCCAGCATGAAGAAGCGCGTTCAGTTTATTTATGAGAAGCAGAACTTTGTGCTGTTTGATATGCTCCTTGGAGCCACAAGTTTTGCGGATTTCCTGAATCAGAATAATTATATCGAGCAGTTATCTGCCTATGACAGGAAGATGTTCCTTAATTATATTGAGACCAGGAAGAATATCGAATCCAAGGAAGCCAGGCTGGAAGAGGAAAAAGAACAGCTTGATGAATACAAAGTAAAGGCTCAGGCGGAGCAGAGCAGAGTTTCGGGACTTGTCAATCAGACCTCTGGAACTATCAAGCAGTATGCTAATGATATTTCAGATGCTGAGGCCAAGGCTCAGGCGCTAGAGGATCAGATCAAAGCTCAGGAAGCGGATATCAAGAAGCTTGAGGCCAAGCTTGCAGAAGAAATGAGATTATCCAAGCTGGCTGCATCTTCAGCTTGGAGGAATATTTCAGAGGTTCAGTTTGCTGAGGGAGACAGATATCTTTTGGCAAATCTGATCTACTGCGAGGCGGGATCAGAGCCCTATGAGGGCAAGGTTGCCGTAGGAGCTGTTGTTATCAACAGAGTGCTGAGTTCAGTTTATCCGGATACTGTTGTTGGAGTTATCTACCAGAATAAGCAGTTTTCTCCAGCAAGCAGCGGAAGACTTGCGCTTGCACTTGCTGAAGGAAAAGCAACAGCAGCCTGTTACCAGGCTGCCGATGAAGCTATGAAGGGCTATTCAAATGTTGGAAACTGTGTTTATTTCAGGACACCGGTTCCAGGACTTAGCGGAATAAATATAGGTGGTCATGTTTTCTACTGATCGTTGTTGTCGATGAGTTTTTCTATGGGCTCAGCCAGTTTTTCTATACCACCTTCGTACAGATCATTAAGGAGCTTGTTCAGAGAGAGCAGGCTCTTTTTCAGAAGGGCTTCGTCAATCAGGCGCTTTTCGAAGGCTTCGGATAATTCGTCCAGGTCAACAATGCGCTGACGTCCGTCTGGATATATTTTTACATCGGCTAGAAGGTCTATTACTAACAGGGAATTTTTATCAGAATTATACTCGCAGGTTATGATATCGCAGTACCAGCACAGGAGAGATCCGTCAGAGCGCAGAAATTTGCTGATCTTATAACCGCGATCAAGATAATAACAGGAATATCCTTTGGCCAGATCGCATCTGGCATGAATGGTGTTCCATTTAGTTACAATTTGTTTATTGTTACATTCCAAAATGATGTCGTCCTTTAGTTCAAGGCATTCATCAGGAATGAATCGTTTGCGGTACAAGATTGGATGATCCATATTCTCTCCTTTCGAGAAAACTGCAAACAACCTAAATTGTATTATCAAAATCTTACTATCATTCAAATTGAAAGTCAATTATGCAGGGAAAATCAGTCAAACTTACTATTTTTAAATCTATATATGCTGTATTGATCTTTGTAATTGCTGTATTGATCATCAGTAAACTTTCAACTGGTGACAATGCGGATATGACAGCTCACATGTCAGAGGCTACGCTTCCAACAGTAACCTTTATCAGCAATTTTAAAGAGGTGAATCCGCTTCATGGATATCTGGATGAAATGGACATAAGCCATGTCAGAGGCACAGTATTTCCCATAGGGAGCGGTAGAGATATTAACTACAAGATCAATACTTATGGTCAGAAGGTTTCCAATCTGAGCTTTGAAGTCAGAAATGTCGATGGCTCAGGACTTGTTGAGAATACGATGCTTCAGGACTACAGGGAGACTTCGGATACCATAACAGGCTCTTTTCAGTTAAAAGACCTTATTTCCTCCGGTTCAGAGTACATGCTGGTCATGCTCATGGATACAGAGAGTGGCAGAGCCAGATTTTATACCAGAATTGTTTGGACCAATGACGATCACAGATATCATTTTGATGAAGAGGTGGATTTTGTCAGAAATTTCTGCCTTGCAACCTTTGATAAGGAGACTGCTTCTGAGTATTCAAGATATCTGGAATCTAATTCAGAAGGTGACAATACTACTTTTAACAAGGTAAATATTCACAGTAGCTTCAATCAGGTTACCTGGGGTGATCTTCAGATAGTAGAGCACACCGATCCTGAGATTTATGTTACGGATATACATGGACAGACGGGAAGCTTTCTTTTGAGATATAGGATCAGTATCAAAGAAGGAGCTCTTAATAAGGTTTATAACGTATGTGAGGCCTATAGACTCAGATACACCAGTGATAGAATTTACCTTCTCAATTTTGAGAGAACAGTTAATTATATTTTTGATGTTAAGTCTTTTTCCATTACCAAGAATGTTATAGGACTTAGTATTTCTGATCCAGAGCTTCAGCTGGTTGAGAGCAGCAGTGGTAGCGCCTTTGCTTTTGTTTCAGAGAATAGGCTCTATATGCTCAACAACTCAGAGAACAGGCTGGCTTATCTGTTTGGCTTCTATGACGATAGCAACAATGATATCAGAACCAGATGGGATCAGAACAGGATCAAGATACTCAAGGTTGATGAGGCAGGAAATGTTAAGTTTGCTGTGGCTGGCTACATGAACAGGGGTATGCACGAGGGTCAGGTTGGAATTGCTGTTTATGACTACAATGCCACAATAAATGCTGTCGAAGAGCAGGTATTTATTAAGAGTAAGAGTGATCCTCAGATTCTGATGGAGTATGTGGATACAATTGCTTATGTAAATAATAGTGATGTCTTTTACGTCATGCTGGATCAGAATATCTACGCTATAGACCTGCATGACAGAACCTATTCTTCAGTTGTTGATGATATTGGCTTGGGTGAGTACAAGATTTCTGAGTCCATGAATACCATCGCCTGGCAGAGTGGAGATCTTAAGAGTCTTAACATGATGAACCTTGGAACCAAGACTATTTCTGAGGTTACAGCCGATGAGGGAGATTTTATAAGAGTCCTTGGCTTCATGGGAGAGGATATGGTATATGGTCTGGTTCATGAGAGCGATGTCCTTAATGACCAGATGGGCAATCCAGTCTATGCTATGTACAATATCAAGATTCAGGACGGAGACGGTAATATTCTGGAGAATTATCATCCAGAGGGAATATATGTAACTGCTGTTTCTATCAGCGATAACCAGATCAGACTCACAAGAGTTGTCAAAGATGAAGAGGGAACTAAGTACGTCAGCACTTACGATGACCAGATCATGAGTACTCTCAAGTCTGAGAAAGGTAGTAACGTAGTTTCTACAGTTTCTGTAGATATATATGAAAAGATTGTTCAGATTTCTGCTAAGAGTGAGATCAAGACCAAGCAGATAAGGGTGCTTACTCCTGCTCAGACTCTTTTCGAGGGAGACAGAAATGTCAGCATCGACTCTAAGAGAAATATGGACGAGAAGCCATTTTACTATGTATATGGCCTTATGGGAATAAACGGAATATACAGCGATCCTGCGGAGGCAGTTAAGCTGGCATTTAGCGCACCAGGAACGGTTGTAGGAGACAATAACAAATATGTATGGATAAAGGGTAATCTCCTTAGATCCAATCAGAATATGTCTGTTACAAGAGCTGCTGAAGTATATTCCGATATGACAGGCAAAGATCCTGTGTCTGTATGTCTTGACCTGATATTGACTTATGAAGGCGTCAACAGAAATGTGGATTCACTGTTGGAGGCAGGTGACAGTGTTTATCAGGTTTTGGAGTCATCACTTCCAAAGGCGCGGATTCTTGATCTTGATGGCTGCCCAATGTCAGCAATGCTTTACTACACCAATCAGGATATACCTGTTATGGCGATGCTCAACGATGGCACAGCAATGCTGATTATTGGTTTCAATGATCTTAATACAGTACTTATGAACCCAACAACAGGTACTGTTTACAAATATGGAATGAATGATTCAGAGAAACTTTTTGAGGAGAACGGTAATCATTTTATTACCTACATTATGGAGGAAAAATAATGGAGAGATTTGACTATTCTTATATTGCAGATCCTAAATTTTTTAAAGACAATGTACTTCCTGCCCATGTCGATTTTGTGAGCTTTGCCACAGAGGATGAGCTTGCAGAGGGAGATACATCTCTTAGGATTTCTTTAAATGGACTTTGGAAATTCCACTATGCCAAGAACTACAGAGCAGTGGTTCCTGGTTTTGAAAAAGAGGATTATGACTGCAATTTCTGGGATGATATCCGCGTTCCTGCACATATTCAGATGGAGGGCTATGATATCCCTGCTTATATCAATGTTCAGTATCCATGGGATGGACACGAGAAGATAGAGCTGGGACAGGTTCCAGAAGAGTTCAATCCAGTTGGAAGCTATGTTAAGTACTTTAATCTTCCTGCTCAATGGATTGGACAGGACGTTCACGTTGTATTTGACGGAGTAGAGAGCGGCTATGCACTCTGGCTCAATGGTCAGTATGTTGGATATAGCGAGGATACCTTCACTCCATCAGAGTTTGATCTTACACCTTTCCTCAAAGAGGGAACTAACAAGCTTGCTGTTCAGGTATTTAAATGGACATCTTCAAGCTGGATGGAGGATCAGGATTTCTTCAGATTTTCTGGAATATATAGAAATGTCTTTTTACAGGTAATTCCAGCTGCCCATCTAGAGGATGTTAAGGTTAGAACTGTGCTAAGTGACGACTTCTCTGAGGCAGAGCTTGAGCTTACTCTTAACACAAGTGGCAAGAATATGGGAGAGACTGAGTTTGTTCTCTATAGGAATAATCACCCTGTAGTGAAGGGCACAATCCCTGCAGGTGCTGATCAGGTGGTAAAAGAAAAAGTGCAGTCTCCTATGCTTTGGAGTGCTGAGGATCCTAATCTTTACCAGCTGATTCTCAAGGTAAAAGATGCAGATGGAAATGTATGTGAGGTTGTAAGCCAGAACGTTGGCTTTAGACGTTTTGAGATGAAGGATGGCCTCATGCTGATAAATGGTAAGAGAATCGTGTTCAAGGGTGTTAACCGTCACGAGTTCTCCTGCGACAGCGGTCGTGTTGTTTCCTATGAGGATACACTTAAAGATATCATCACAATGAAGCGTAACAATATCAATGCCATCAGAACCAGCCATTATCAGAACTCAGCAGCTATCTATGAGCTATGCGATATATATGGCCTTTATATGATTGCTGAGAATAACTTAGAGTCTCATGGCAGCTGGTCTCACCTTGGTAATGAGCCTGCAATTCCATTCGCAATTCCTGGAAGCCGCGAAAATTGCATGGATATGATGCTTGATAGAATCAATTCAACCTATCAGCTTGATAAGAATCATCCTTCAGTTCTGATCTGGTCAATTGGTAACGAGTCTCACGGAGGCAAGGTGCCTTATGAGATGTCACAGCTCTTTAGAAAGCTTGATCCAGACAGACTGGTTCACTACGAGGGAATCTGTCACGACAGAACCTACAATGATACAAGTGATATGGAGAGCCAGATGTATCCACCAGTTAAGGACATTGAGAAGTTCCTTGCTGAGCATCCTGACAAACCATTTATCTGCTGCGAGTATTCACATGCTATGGCTAACAGTATCGGTGGCATGTTCAAATACACTGATCTTGCTGACAGAGAGCCACGTTATCAGGGCGGATTTATCTGGGATTATGTAGATCAGACTATCAGAACCAAGAACTGCTTTGGCGAAGATTATCAGGCTTATGGTGGAGACCATGGCGAAAGACCTACCGACTATAGCTTTAGTGGTAACGTAATCGTTAATTCAGAGCGTGAGCCTTATGCCAAGATGCAGGATGTCAAGTTCAACTATCAGAACATCAAGGC
>JAEEGF012154284.1_pt1 | contig 12600 bp, 8 predicted proteins | sample 9134171 | NCBI WGS metagenome assembly JAEEGF01 (sample SAMN16246542, study PRJNA631951) | gut metagenome | biome: gut microbiome; feature: rumen; material: AP-attached | host: Bos | place: Iran: Karaj | collected 2018-10 | reverse complement strand
CTTGATGTTGCAAAGATAGTAACTATTCCTCTAATTCCCAAGGCCCTCGGCTTGCCGAGGGCTATTTGTTATTCGGGACTTCATTTTGGGCCCTGCAAAATTCGTTACTCGGAAATGAAAAGAAAAAATTTCCCTTTTTTCTTTTCATTTCGCTCGCTTATTCGTACCTTTGGCTGGCGCCGAAGGCACTTTCGCTTCCATATAACAAAAATGCTGTTACTCGGGGCTTCATTTTTAGGTATTGCCTAATTCATTACTCGGAAATGAAAAGAAAAAATTTTCCTTTTTTCTTTTCATTTCGCTCGCTTATTCGTACCTTTGCACCCAAATTGCAAAAATATACACATAATCATGGCAAAAGAACTGAAAGATTTGACAAAAAGGGCTGATAACTACAGCCAGTGGTATAACGATTTGGTGGTGAAAGCCGACTTGGCTGAGCAGAGCGCCGTGCGTGGTTGCATGGTCATCAAGCCCTACGGCTATGCCATCTGGGAGAAGATGCAGCATGAGCTCGACCGTATGTTCAAGGAGACGGGCGCTCAGAACGCCTATTTCCCCCTGCTCATCCCGAAGTCGTTCCTCAGCCGCGAGGCCGAGCATGTGGAAGGCTTCGCTAAGGAATGTGCCGTGGTGACCCACTATCGCCTAAAAGCTACGGAGGACAAAAGCGGCGTCGTGGTAGACCCTGCCGCCAAATTAGAGGAAGAGCTGATCATCCGCCCCACCAGTGAGACCATCATCTGGAACACTTACAAGAACTGGATTCACTCATGGCGCGACCTGCCCCTGATGTGCAACCAGTGGTGCAACGTGATGCGCTGGGAGATGCGCACACGTCCGTTCCTGCGCACTTCAGAGTTTCTGTGGCAGGAGGGACACACGGCTCACGCCACTCGCGAGGAGGCCGAACAGGAGGCACAGAAGATGCTGAAGGTCTATGCCGACTTTGCTGAGAACTGGATGGCTGTGCCCGTCGTACAGGGTGTGAAGAGTGAGACCGAGCGCTTCGCCGGAGCCCTCGACACCTACACCATCGAGGCGATGATGCAGGACGGCAAGGCCTTGCAGAGCGGCACCAGCCACTTCCTCGGCCAGAACTTCGCCAAGGCCTTCGACGTGACATATCTTAATAAAGAGAACAAGCCCGAATATGTCTGGGCCACCTCATGGGGCGTCTCAACACGCCTTATCGGTGCTCTCATCATGACGCACTCCGACGACAACGGCCTCGTGCTGCCGCCGAAGCTGGCTCCCATACAGGTAGTGATTATCCCCATTGCCACGAAGCCGGAACAGATGGAACTGGTGAACAAGGAAGTTGCACCCATCATCGAAGGTCTGCGCAAGAAAGGCATCAGCGTGAAGTTTGACGATGCTGACAACAAGCGTCCGGGCTTTAAGTTCGCTGACTATGAGCTGAAGGGTGTGCCCGTGCGTCTGGTCATTGGCGCACGCGACTTGGAGAACGGCACCATTGAGTTGATGCGCCGCGACACCTTAGAGAAAGAGACGCTGCCGTTGGAAGGCATCGTGGACCATGTGGAGAAGTTGCTGGATGACATCCAGAAGAACATCTTCGAGAAGGCCAAGGCCTATCGCGATGCCCATATCTTCGAATGTGACAACTACGAGGAATTCAAGGAGCGTGTCAAGGACGGCGGCTTCTTCCTCTGCCACTGGGACGGCACGGCTGAGACGGAGGCCCAGATCAAGGAAGAAACGCAGGCCACCATCCGCTGTGTGCCTTTCGGCGTGGAGCAGACGCCTGGCGTCGACATGGTGAGCGGCAAGCCCTCGAAGGCCCGCGTCATCATAGCCCGCAGCTATTAAGACTCTTCAACATAGACATTGATACAAGAAATACAACTTCGCGTGCTGCCTGAAGTGGCAGCCGACACAGCCCTGTTACGCCAGTATGTGGCTGACGAGAAGGGACTGGCACTGAGTGCGCTGAAGGGCATCCGCATATTGAAACGCTCTGTGGATGCTCGTCAGCGTACTATTTTTATTAATCTGAAAGTGCGCCTCTACATCAACGAGCAGCCTATGGACGATGAATACGTTCATACCGACTATCCCGATGTCTCTGACAAACCGCAGGTCGTGGTGGTCGGCGCCGGCCCCGGCGGACTCTTTGCCGCCCTGCGCTTGATTGAACTGGGGCTGAGGCCTGTCGTTCTGGAGCGCGGCAAGGATGTGCATGAGCGCAAGAAAGACCTGGCCGCCATTGCCCGCACGCAGCAGGTAGACGGTGAAAGCAACTATTGCTTCGGCGAGGGTGGGGCAGGGGCCTACTCTGACGGCAAGCTCTATACCCGCTCAAAAAAGCGCGGAAACATCGAGAAGATTCTCAATGTGTTCTGCCAGCACGGTGCCTCGACGGCCATTCTGTCAGATGCTCATCCGCATATCGGCACCGACCGCCTGCCGCAGGTCATCGAGGCCATGCGCCATACTATTATAAGATGTGGCGGTGAGGTACACTTCCAGACCAAGATGACCCGTTTGATGATGAGTGACGAGCGGGGTGAGGGGAGAAATGACTGTCGTGTCATCGGAGTCGAGGCCGAGGTAACCTCTCAGCCCTCAGCCTTCACCTCTCACCTCTCGTTCATGGGGCCCGTCATTCTTGCCACTGGCCATTCAGCACGCGATGTTTACAGGTATTTGGTTAAAGAAAAGGTTGAACTGGAGGCCAAGGGCATTGCCGTAGGTGTCAGGCTGGAACATCCGTCGAAATTGATTGACCAGATACAGTATCACCGTAAGGAAGGCAGGGGCCAGTGGCTGCCCGCTGCAGAGTATAGCTTTGTGACGCAGGCCGACGGCCGAGGCGTCTATTCTTTCTGCATGTGTCCCGGTGGCTTTGTCATTCCTTCCGCCACAGGTCCTGAGCAAGTGGTGGTCAACGGCATGAGTCCAGCCAGCCGCGGTACCCAGTGGAGCAACTCAGGCATGGTAGTGGAACTGCGGCCGGAGGATGTAGAGGGCGACGATGTGCTGCGTGTGCTGCGCTATCAGGAAGAGCTGGAGCGTGTGTGCTGGCAACAGGCCAATAGGAAGCAGACGGCGCCTGCCCAGCGCATGGCAGACTTTGTCAACGGTCGTCTGAGTTACGACCTGCCCCGCTCATCCTACGCACCGGGCCTTGTCTCATCGCCCCTCCATTTCTGGATGCCCAAGCCCATTGTCTCCCGATTGCAGCAGGGCTTCAAGGCGTTTGGCCGCCAGGCTCACGGATTTCTGACCAACGAAGCGGTGATGATTGGTGTGGAGACACGCACATCGTCACCTGTCCGCATCGTCCGCAACAACGACACCCTTCAGCACATCCGCCTGCAGGGCCTCTTCCCCTGCGGCGAGGGTGCCGGCTATGCAGGTGGCATCGTCTCAGCGGGCGTCGACGGCGAGCGCTGTGCCGAGATGTGCGCAGCATGGATGCGGGGTTGAGCATGATAGATGAAGTGACGCCTCAGTCGTGGAAACATGGCTGAGGCGTTATTGTAATGGCCGTTGTTTTGCTCTTGCATGGCTACCCCCAAAAAGTCCGAAGGCTTCGGACGCTTTGTCCGAAGGCTTCGGACTCGTTGTCCGAAGGCTTCGGACTGTCTGTCCGAAGGCTTCGGACGAACAGTCCGTAATGTAAAGAAAAATTACGGACAGCTTTGAAATGGCAAAAACGGATTGCCGACGAACACATGCAGGCTATTTGGGCAGCGATGAATACTGAGTTTTACGAGGTGGATGCCGAAAAGTAAAAAAAACAAAAGCCACAATAAATAATTTGCTTTTCACTCTTCTGTTTTTCCTTTTTTTTGTAATTTTGCAGCCAAATTGGAGAAAGCTTTTTTTTATTATGGAAATTGGTAGCAAATACGACCCTCGCGAAGTCGAGGGTAAGTGGTATCAGTATTGGCTTGACAACAAATTGTTTGCCAGCAAGCCAGACAGTAGAGAACCTTATACAATTGTCATTCCGCCGCCCAATGTGACGGGAGTGCTTCACATGGGCCACATGCTCAACAACACCATCCAGGACATTCTGGTTCGCCGTGCCCGCATGGAGGGCAAGAACGCGCTGTGGGTGCCCGGCACCGACCATGCCTCCATCGCCACCGAGTCGAAGGTGGTGAACAAGTTGGCTGAACAGGGCATCAAGAAGCACGACCTGACCCGTGAGCAGTTCCTCGACCATGCCTGGGACTGGACGCACGAGCATGGCGGCATCATCCTGAAGCAGCTGCGCCGTCTGGGTGCCTCCTGCGACTGGGACCGCACCGCCTTCACGATGGACGAGCTACGTTCCAAGAGCGTCATCAAGGTCTTTGTCGACCTTTATCGCAAAGGCTACATCTACCGCGGCCTGCGCATGGTGAACTGGGATCCGAAGGCCCTCACCGCACTCAGCGACGAGGAGGTGGAGCACAAGGAGGAGCAGTCGAAGCTCTATTATCTGAAATATTATGTGGCTGGCAGTCCTATGGTAAGTGCTACCGCTGCCGAGGAAGGCAATGTCATTCACAAGGACGAGAAAGGCTACTACGCTGTCGTGGCTACCACACGTCCTGAGACCATCATGGGCGATACGGCCATGTGTATCAATCCTAAAGACCCGAAGAATCAATGGCTTAAGGGACAGAGGGTTATAGTGCCGCTGGTGAATCGTGAGATTCCCGTTATCGAAGACCGCTACGTGGAAGTGGAGTTCGGCACGGGCTGTCTGAAAGTGACGCCCGCCCACGACAAGAACGATAACATGCTGGGCAAGACCCACAATCTGGAGACCATCGACATCTTCAACCCTGACGGCACCATCAGCAACCAGTCGCCCATCTACGTCGGCATGGATCGCTTCGAGTGCCGCAAGCAGATTGCCAAAGACCTGGAGGCTGCCGGTCTGATGGAAAAGGTGGAGGACTACACCAACAAGGTGGGCTACTCACAGCGCAACCCCGATACGGCCATCGAGCCTCGTCTTTCGCTACAGTGGTTTCTCCGCATGAAGCATTTTGCCGACATTGCCCTGCCTCCAGTGCTCAGTGGCGAGTTGAAGTTCTATCCGGAGAAATACGTCACCACCTATCGTAACTGGTTGGAGAACATACAGGACTGGTGCATTTCTCGCCAGCTGTGGTGGGGACACCGCATCCCCGCTTACTATTACCCCAGTGCGTCGAGCGATGCTGCCGCCGAGGAGAAGTTCGTCGTCGCCGAGACGGCTGAGGAAGCACTTGAACTGGCACGTAAAGAAAGTGGCAACAGCAGTCTGCAGCTGAGCGATTTACATCAGGATGAGGATGCGCTGGACACTTGGTTCAGCTCATGGCTGTGGCCTATCTCGCTGTTCGACGGCATCAACAATCCCGGCAATGAGGAAATCAACTATTACTATCCCACCAACGACCTCGTTACTGGCCCAGATATCATCTTCTTCTGGGTTGCCCGCATGATCATGGCTGGCGAGGAGTACATTGGCAAGATACCGTTCAAGAATGTTTATTTTACAGGTATCGTGCGTGACAAGCAGGGACGCAAGATGTCGAAGCAGCTCGGAAACTCGCCCGACCCCATCATGCTGATGGACACCTTCGGTGCCGACGGCGTGCGCATGGGCATGATGCTCTCGGCTCCTGCCGGCAACGACATCCTCTTCGACGAGGCTCTCTGCGAACAGGGCCGCAACTTCAACAATAAGATTTGGAATGCTTTCCGTCTGGTCAAGGGCTGGCAAGTCAGTGACAGTGCGGTGGGCAGTTCTCCCGCCAACAAAACCGCCGTCGCCTGGATGGACGCCAAGCTGAAGCAGGCCAACGAGGAACTGAAAGACCACTTCTCGAAGTACCGCATCAACGATGCCCTGATGACCGTCTACAAACTGTTCTGGGACGAGTTCTCGCAGTGGTACTTAGAGATGGTGAAGCCCGCATACATCGACGGCAAGCAGCAGCCCATCGACCGCGAGACCTACGACGCCACGCTGCGTTTCTTCGAGACGCTGCTCAAGATGCTGCATCCCTTCATGCCGTTCATCACCGAGGAGCTGTGGCAGGCCCTCTACGACCGTCAGCCCGGCGAGAGCATCATGCGCGACCAGCTGGTGGTTGACAGCCTGACAGCTGAGGATGCGAAGCTCATCGCCGACATCGAGCAGGTGAAGCTGATTGTCTCTGGCGTCCGCACCGTCCGCAGCCAGAAGAACATCGTCCCCAAGGAGCAGATGGACCTGCAGGTGGTGGCCCAGAACCGCTATGAGGCTTACAACGACATCGTGATGAAGATGGCCAATGTGAAGACCATCAGCGTGGTGGAGACGAAAGACTCGATGGCCAGCACCTTCATGGTTGACACCGACGAGTATGCAGTGCCCCTTGGCAGTCTCATCGACGTGAAGGCCGAGATTGAGAAGATGGAGGCTCAGCTGCAGCATTTGGAAGGATTCCTGGCCGGTGTGATGAAGAAGCTCTCCAACGAGCGCTTTGTGCAGAACGCCCCCGAGGCTGTGGTGGCCATGGAGCGCAAGAAGCAGAGCGATGCCGAGGAGAAGATTGCTACTTTGAAACAGAATATCGCAGCCCTTAAGAAATAAGCTATGGAGTGGCTCACACAACTATTCACCAACAGTGAGTCGGTGGCGCATATCGCCCTGCTCTACGCCGTCGTCATCGCCATCGGTGTCTATTTAGGCAAGATCAAGGTGGCAGGCGTGTCTTTAGGCGTCACCTTTGTGCTTTTCGCCGGCATCGTGGCCGGACACATAGGCTTTACGGCACCTGTCGACATCCTGACATTCGTGCAGGACTTCGGTCTCATCCTCTTCGTCTTTATGATAGGCTTGCAGGTGGGACCGGGCTTCTTCGAGAGTTTCGGCACGGCCGGCATCAAGCTCAACGGACTGGCGGCCACTATGATATTGCTTAACATTCTCGTGATGTTCGGCTGCTATTTCATATTCTTCGATACCTCCGACAATACCACCCTGCCCATGATGGTGGGTACGCTCTATGGAGCCGTCACCAACACCCCGGGCCTCGGTGCCGCCAACGAGGCTTTAGGCTCTGTCTACGGTGACAACGCTCCGCAGATTGCTTCTGCCTACGCCTGCGCCTATCCCTTAGGTGTGTTAGGCATCATCGGCGCCATCATCCTCATCCGCATCATCTGCAAGATCAAGCTGGAAAAAGAGGAAGAGGAACTGACGGCACGCGAGGGAGCCAATGCCAAGCAGAAGCCTTACAAGATGCACTTGGAGGTGACGAACAAATACTTGGAGGGCAAGACGTTGCTGCAGGTTCACGACTTTCTGAACCGCGACTTCGTGGTGTCCCGCCTGGTGCACGAGGGCGAGCTGTCCATCCCCAACCGCAACACCGTGTTCCACTTAGGCGACCAGATGCTCATTGTCTGTGCCGAGGCCGACCAGGAGGCCATCATGGCCTTCATTGGTCCGAAGCTCGACATCGACTTCGAGCAGCAAGATCAGCCGCTGGTGTCGAAGCGTGTGGTCGTGACCAATCCTCACATCAACGGCAAGTCCTTCGGACAGATGCACTTCTCGAGTGTCTACGGCGTGAATGTCACCCGCGTCACCCGTCACGGCATGGAGCTGTTTGCCTCGCCGTCGCTTCCCCTGCAGGTAGGCGACCGCATCATGGTCGTTGGTCCCGAGGATGCCGTCGACCGTGTGGCCAACAAGATGGGCAACAGCGTCAAGCGCCTCGATGCGCCCAACATTGCCACCATCTTCGTGGGCATCATCATGGGCATCGTCTTCGGCTCGCTGCCCATCGCCATTCCCGGCATGCCGGTGCCCCTGAAGCTGGGCATTGCTGGCGGTCCGCTGATCATCGCCATCCTCATCGGACGCTATGGCTACAAGATCAAGCTCGTCACCTATACCACCACATCGGCCAACATGATGCTGCGCGAGATAGGTCTCGTGCTCTTCCTGGCATCGGTGGGCATCAAGGCAGGAGCCGGATTCTACAACACGGTGGTCGAGGGCGACGGTATGCTCTATGTCTTGGCAGGCTTCCTCATCACCATCATCCCCATCCTGATTGTAGGCCCCATTGCCCGCATGAAATTTAAGTTCAACTACTTCACCATAGCAGGCATGGTGTCAGGTACTTACACCGACCCGCCCGCTTTGGCCTACAGCAATAGCATCTGCTCGAAGGAGGCACCTGCCGTAGGCTACTCGACGGTCTATCCGCTGTCGATGTTCCTGCGCATCTTGACGGCACAGCTCGTTGTGCTCTTCTTCTGTCAATAAACATACATTATTATAATAATACACGTAACCATAATGAATCACTTAAAACTACTGATTGGAGCGTTGCTGCTGACAGCCTCGCAGACGGTGATGGGCCAGGGAGCCAAGAATATCGTCATCAGCGAGGTGCTGACAGGCAACACTTCAAGCATCGTGGATGAATTTGGCCAGCGCAAGGCTTGGATAGAGTTGGAGAACACATCATTCTCCACCTACAACGTGCGCGGCATGTTCATCACAACCAACAGAAAGGTGCTTGACGAGAGCCTCAGTGCCCCCGAGCGCATCAGCCTGATGAGCATGATTCCCAGTGGCGACGAGCGCACCGCCATGGGAGCACGCCAGCATCTGTTGCTCTTCTGCAACAGCAATCCTACTCAGGGCAAACTTCATCTCGACGTGCAGGTTCCCGACTCGGGCGAGGTGTGGATAGCTCTCTACAACGGCAATGGTGTGGAACTGATTGACTCTGTCAGCGTTCCCGCCTTAACGACTGACTATTCTTATGCCCGACAGGATGCCAAGACTTGGGCAGTGGTAGAACCACTGAAGTCTACGCCAGGCATTGAGAATGCTGCCGGAGCAAAGAAGCAGACTGGCGTAGACAAATTCAAGGAGCGTGACCCCTACGGCTTTGCCATGGCCATCATGGCTATGGGCATCGTGTTCCTCTGTCTGGCGTTGCTTTGGCTGTTCTTCTCTGTCTTCGGCATGGTGATGCGCCATGTTGACACGGCGAAGAAGGTGGCCAACACCCAGCCCATCAAGCCCATCACAAAGACGGTAGAGAAGACCGTTGAGATGGCCCATAAGACGGGCAACATCATGCAGGAAGGCCTTGAGATGAAGGGCATCGACATGGAGGTCTACATGGCCGTCATTGGTTTGGCCCTGCGTCAGTATGAAGACGACGTGCACGATGTGGAGAGCGGTGTCATCACCATCAAGTCGAAAGACACTGACTGGGACGACGAGTACAGCCAGATGACTCACTGGCACGACCCCTTCCGACCCTCTGACCACAACGCGCCATCTATCCCCAAAGCCCCCGAACTACATTAACCCATAAGTCTTATAAGTCTTATAAGTCCTATAAGTCCCATAAGACCTATAAGACCTATAAGTCCTAACAACAACAAAAAGCCATGAAAAAATACCAATATAAAGTAAAAGGCGTTGACTACGAAGTAGAAATCGCCGCAGTAGAAGGCAAGATAGCCAAAGTCAATGTCAACGGCATTCCCTTTGAGATTGAGATGCAGAAACCCATCAATGCTGCCAAGCATCCCGCTTTGGCCGCCGCCCGGCCACAGGCCGCTGTGGTAACACCGGCTGCTGCCGCTCCTGCAGCTGCCAAGGCAGCCCCGCAACCCGCTGCCCAGCCCGCCGTTCAGCCTGCTGGCGCCGGCAACCAGCTGAAGGCGCCGCTGCCCGGCACTATCACCGAGGTGAAGGTGCAGGTGGGACAGCAGGTCAATGTTGGCGACACCGTCTTGGTGCTTGAGGCCATGAAGATGCAGAACAACATCGAGTCTGAATACGCCGGTCAAGTGACGTCCATCTTGGTCAAGCAGGGTGAAACCGTCATGGAAGGCGCCGTGCTCTTGACCATTGGTTAGCGCATAAGTAGTTAGAGAAGTCACAATCCCTTTTTTTTACTTCTTTTTAATCCTTCTAACTCCTAAAAAAAATATGTTCGACTTCATAGCAGAAAACTTCAACGAGTTCCTCACCTACACCGGCTTTGCCAATGCCACGGCGGGGAATATCATCATGATAGTGGTGGGAGCCCTTTTCATCTATCTTGCCATCAAGAAGGACTTCGAACCGCTGCTCCTTGTGCCCATCGGCCTTGGCATTATCCTTGGCAACATCCCCTTCCGCAGCGACGCAGGGCTGGAGATAGGCCTCTATGAGGACAACTCCGTGCTCAACATCTTCTATCAGGGAGTGCGTCAGGGCTGGTATCCGCCGCTCATTTTCCTCGGCATCGGTGCCATGACCGACTTCTCGGCCCTGCTGGCCAATCCGAAGCTGATGCTCATTGGCGCTGCCGCACAGTTTGGCATCTTCGGCGCTTATATGATAGCCCTCGCCTTGGGCTTCGAGCCCAACCAGGCAGCAGGTATTGCCATTATTGGCGGTGCTGACGGCCCCACAGCCATCTTCCTCAGTTCAAAGCTGAGCCCCAACCTCATGGGTGCCATCGCCGTGTGCGCCTACTCTTATATGGCCCTGGTGCCGCTCATCCAGCCGCCCATCATGCGCCTGCTCACCACCAAGAAGGAACGCGTCATCAAGATGAAGCCGGGACGTGAGGTCAGCCAGACGGAGCGCATTCTCTTCCCCATCATCGGACTGCTCATCACCACCTTCATCGTGCCGTCGGCTCTGCCCTTGCTGGGTATGCTGTTCTTCGGCAACCTGCTGAAAGAGAGCGGCAAGACCACCCGTCTGGCCAAGACGGCCGGCAATGCTTTGAACGACATTGTCGTGGTGCTGCTGGGTCTCACCGTGGGCTGCTCCACGCAGGCCTCCGAGTTCCTCACGCTCAACACCGTGTTCATCTTTGCCATCGGCGCCTTCGCCTTCGCCATCGCTTCGGCCTCGGGTGTGTGCTTCGTCAAGGTGATGAACCTGTTCCTGCCGAAGGACAAGAAAATCAACCCGCTCATCGGCAATGCCGGTGTCAGCGCCGTGCCTATGGCAGCCCGCATCAGCCACAACATGGGCTTGGAGTACGACCGTCATAACTTCTTGCTGATGCATGCCATGGGACCCAACGTGGCCGGTGTCATCGGATCGGCTGTCGCTGCCGGTGCACTGCTTGGATTCCTCTCATAGCACACCGTCATGAGCAAGACAGCTGTTTACACCCTTGCTTCGGTTCTGCACAACGCCGAGCAGGTGAAGATGCTTACACAAGAATTCCTCAGCACTGTCCGTCTGGATTATGTGCTGAGGAATTCTGATTTTTCCGACTATGGCACCCATGCCCTCGATGTCATCTATGTCTGCACAGGCGGCACAGAGGGCATTTTCCAGCAGCTGCTGCCCTCCCTGCTCCAGCGCAGCACCCGTCCCGTCTGTCTGCTGGCTTCTGGCAACAGCAATTCGCTGGCCGCTTCGATGGAGATCCTGTCCTATCTGCAGCAGCATCACGTGAGTGGCGAGATTATTCATGGCGATGAGGAATACGTGAACCGTCGCCTGCACCTGCTCGAACAGGTGGGTGAGGCCAGGCGGCGGCTCAACGGCTGCCGTCTGGGCATCATAGGCGAGCCTTCCGACTGGCTCATTGCCAGCCATGCCGACCGCGAAGTGGTGAAGCAGCGCCTTGGCATCAGTCTTGTCGACATCGCCATGCAGGAACTGTTCAATGCTATGCCCGGCGACAACAGCATCTATGCCGCCTTGAAGACAATCATGGAAGCCCATCAGCTGCAAGGGTTCACCCTGCGCTGCTTCGACCTCATCGGCCGTCTGCACGACACGGGCTGTCTGCCCTTGGCGCGCCTCAATGCTGCGGGCTATGTGGCAGGGTGTGAGGGCGATGTGCCTGCCATGCTCTCCATGGCCATTGTGCGTGCGCTGTTCAACGTCTCAGGCTTTCAGGCCAATCCCGCCACCATCCATCCTGAGACGGGCGAGCTGCTCTTTGCCCATTGCACGATCCCCCTGAACATGGTGGAGCGCTATGAGCTGGACACCCACTTCGAGTCGGGCTTAGGCACAGGCGTCAGAGGCTTTATGAAGGAAGGCCCTGTCACCGTGTTCAAGGTCTCAGGCGACCTGAAGCGCCATTTCATTGCTGAGGGACATCTGGTGAGGAGTCTTGCCAAGCCCAACATGTGCCGCACGCAGCAGGTCATACAACTCACCGACCGCTCGCAGGCATCCTATTTCCTCAATGCTCCCATAGGCAATCACCACATCATCCTTCCCGGACACCACCGAGAAGAACTGGAAGAGTTTCTGAAATAAGCCATCTGCCTTGCACCAACGTCCGGGAAAAATCCGCTTGTTCAGTGGTGCCAGCAACTCGCAGAGTAGGACAAGAAAATCGAAGAACTTCAAGCCTCACTACCATGACGACCGCCTTTGCTTCCGTAATCCAGGACTGCTGAAGCTGCCTGTAGAGATGCACCTGCAAATGCATCTGTAAAGCTTAACAAAACGCAGATTGCTATTGTTAAGGCAATGATATAGCAGTTGACCCTTTACAGAAAGGATTTATGCGCAGCCATCCCCTCCCTTCAAGGGGAGGGGCAGGGGTGGGGTCTGTAATGTCAGTAATGTTCTTTGCTGCCACTCCTTCGCTGCCA
>JAEEGF011301791.1_pt1 | contig 12602 bp, 21 predicted proteins | sample 9134171 | NCBI WGS metagenome assembly JAEEGF01 (sample SAMN16246542, study PRJNA631951) | gut metagenome | biome: gut microbiome; feature: rumen; material: AP-attached | host: Bos | place: Iran: Karaj | collected 2018-10 | reverse complement strand
GCATATCCATGGGAAAGAAAATATTCTATCGGTTGGATGGGATGCATGCATATGATAAAGGGAGCACCTTCCGAAAAAAGAGGAGTGTTTTCCACTTTTGGTCTGTGCAGATGCACTATAAATTCTGTCTTCCTGTCACCTGTTTCGATCTTTATCCTGATCAGATCACCGCCAATGACTTCGAAAGGATTTTTAGGATCAGCTTTCTTAGTATCCGGGCCTAGCAATTCATAAGAAACGTTCTCCCCTTTTCTCCATATGCCATACATATTCTTTTGATAAAATTCACGGATTTCTTCTTTTTCCATTATCTCCTATTGCTCCAATTCTTTGATGTCTTCCTCAGTTAGCACCTGGAGTTTTCTATAATTCCTATTCCCCTAATTTTTATCCTTTTGATAATGTCAGTATCATATCCGGAAGGACAACTGTACGCCCATAATCATACTGATTCTGCTGCTCCTTGGTGCGTCCAACCAGCGCAGCACCTGATGCAGAATTATCCGAGACCACAAGCAGTGCTATACCAGGTACTTCAAACAGATCTGTCATCAGATAAAAAGAACTGGTTTCCATTTCAATAAGATCAGTATCAAAAGACTTGATTTCATCAAGATGTGAATATTCCAATGCAATAGACGGAGTACAGAAGACGCTGGCCTTCCTGATATCATAACCTTTGGTCTTACCAATATCTATTACAGTGTCCACATAATCCATATCCGGGAACACCTTTGTAAAAAGCATATTTTCCTTAATGGAACCCTTCATCAGATAAGTATCAGCATAACTGCCTGATACAGAATATGATGGTGTGCATACATCACCCAGATTGAATTCAGGCTTAAGGCCGCCAACCGCGCCTATAAAGATCAGTTTCTTTATTGAAAGTTCAGCACATAACGCCATATGATCGATCAAGTTGCCTGCTGAGGATCCAATCTTTATCCAAGCTATATTCAGCCCGTCCTTTTCTACCAGATATCCGCCTATATATGCGCCTTCTTTCAATGTTGTAACTTTGCAGGTATTGTCCATGCCAAGCTTATATGGAGTGAAACTTGGCGCTACCACTAAAGCATCATAAACTATGTCTTCACTAAATCCAAAAGCCTGCGCGGCCATGTGTTCTGAATTATATTTATGAAATGTATCTACTATATTCTTTAACTTTTCTTTCATGTTCTTTCCTTACTCAATACGTATTTTATTTATAATCAGCAGAATTGATTTTCGTTCCATAGCATCGCCTCCTTAGGTTATTAGGGGTCTACAGATTTTTCATAAAAAATCTGTTCATGGTACTATGAACTACCTCTTTAGGACGCACTATCTCTTTATAACCTTTCTTTTCATAGATATGGATAGCGGCCTGAAGGTTATTATGAGTCTCCAAATATGAAGCTTTGTACCCTGCTTCTCGCATCTTGTTTTCGATAAAATCTATCATTTCATAGCCAAGTCCGGAACCTTTTGCCGAATCTGTAAGATATAGTTTTTGCAGTTCAGCGGTATCTTTCATCGGTTCAAATCTATCATATCCTATTCCACCAATGACTTCACCATTATCGTCTTCAATGACGTAGTAACTTCGCTCATCATTGCCATAATAATCACTAAGGTGGTCTAGTCCCTCATCAAAATATACCGTTCCGGGAATATCAAGATTAAATTTTTTCAGGTTATCTCTTACAAGCGCTGCAACTGCCACATTGTCAGACTCTTTCATTTCTCTGAATCTAAGTTTTGTCATATACATTCCTCAATAGTTGAATTGTTCTAGTCATATAGAACATTACTGTTCAACAGTATTCATAGATTTCAATTCAAAGAAAAGGATTATTGAAAATACTACCTCAGTCAGGGCAAAAGCTCCTGCCAAAACAGTTGCTGTAAAGATGTGTCCAACTATAAGAGCCATAATTGGAAGAAATATAGCAACTACTCTATATGCTATTGATCTGTATAACCACGAGTATGGCAAAAGATGCGCTCCAAAAACCATACCATATACCATAACCATCTTTTCAGGAACTGCATTGAATACCCACATGACAATCAGAATATAGAGAAACTGATTCAAGGTGAATAGGAAACCAAGATTCCCCAAAGGATTCTTTTTAGAAAATAAATCCACTTTTATGATTTTACTGATCAACATAGCTAATGGCATCAATGGACAAGAACAACAAAATACTAATAAATTTTTAGTCTGTAACGGCAGCTCTAGACACGTCACTATCAATATCAGTGTCCATATAATTACTGATGCAATAATAAAAGGAAGTCCTTTCTTCTGTTCTTTTGCAATGTCATTTCTTAATTCATCAATATTCATAAAACATGTACCCTTTCAGCCCTCACTTTAGTTCCCAAAATAGAAATGCTATATCAATTGCATTTCTTTTCTAAAATCAGATGATTATAAAAAGCAATCTTTTTGAATTCATCCATTGCATCAGCTTTAGTTTCAACTGTCACTAATCTGATCATATTTACCTCAACTCTTTTTTATATCGAATCGGTATATAAATACCTCTCGCTTTCCTTCTGCATACATTTCATTGTCTTCAGGTATGTCAGTTTTTTCAATAAAATTGCCACCGGCGAGTTCGCATGTTCTTGAAGAAGCTGCATTAGTAGGATCACATGTGATGATCAGATAATCCAGATCATGTTTTCTTGCCTGTTTAAAAAGAAGTTCGCATGCTTTAGCTGCATAGTGATGTCCTCGATATGGCCCATCTATGCTGTATCCAATGTTTCCACCAATATAAGTCTTCTCATTATGACCAATGCGAAGATCGCACTTTCCAATCTTGGTTCCGTCTAAAAGGCATATATCAAAATAATATGCGGGAAGCCACTTTTTCTCGGGCTGTGCCTCACATGTTTTTTCAAGTTGCAAACATATTTCTTTTGTTTTCAAATCAGAAATGTCATAGAACATATCAGTCCTCCCGGAAGCTTTATTATTTCAATAAATCTTCTCTTAATAATATCTTTTTTCAAATAATAAATAAAGCCATAAATACGCAATTTCTGCATATTTATGGCTTATATGATACCTGAAACCGGACTCGAACCGGTGACCGTCTGCGTATGAGGCAGATGCTCTGCACTACTGAGCTACAACAGCGCAGTGCTCCCCACGGGGGTTGAACCTGTCTTCCCGTGAAGGAAACCTCTGATTAGCAATCAGGTGCCTTACCGCTCGGCCATCACGGCTAAGACTTGTAAATCGCCTGCGGCGTAGCAAAGCCGAACACATCCTGCAAGTCCCTGACAGACATGCCTGCTGCCACTCGTAAATCTGTAATTTTCTGTCCCGTGGCGATCATGTTGATTGCTGGAATATTCTGTGTCATTGTCTTTTCCTCTCTAGTAATAATTAAGTTTTTATCTAAAAACTATCGTATTTTTTCAATAGAATTATCCTTATATTGAATAAAAAAAACCGCTTGCCTCATCTAAGGTAAGCGGTACGAACTTCATGTTAATCTATAAGCCAGATCCTATCTCTTCAGAATCCTTGCCATAACAACATTTTCTCGCATTGTCCAATCCTTAGATGAGCGCATGAAACTAAACATGCATTCAGATTTACTCTGGAATGATGATTCATAACTTTCACTATAGAAGTAATAATTGCGATTCATTGTTGTCATGTCTTTCTCTGCCATTTTAAAACGCCCTCACATATCCAATCTCTGTATAAACCATACCATGCCTGCCCTGCTCGGACTTCATCAGTGATATACCATTAACTCGCATTTTTTCTTCTACAACTTCATCCGGCAGTATCGGGATATCTTTAGCGCCGGATGCGTTTCTGACAAGAGTTATATGGGACATGAATTTCTTTTTATCAAAATCAATGTCATTATCCGAAAAAGCATGCCTAAGGCGCTTCACATAATCATTAAGACTTGGATTATCTTCTACATTGGCAAATACCATGTCTTTAAAGCGCCTCATCCCTGATACCTTTATGATAAAAGACCTAAGCGGCACATCCCGCATTATTTCTTCTATCTTTTCAGGCTCATCGCTCTCTCCTATGAACACCAGGGTCATGTGAAGGTTCTCTTCGCGGGTGAAATTACCGTTTATACCGCATCTCATGAGATCATCCTGCATCTCTATAAGAGCGTCAGTCATGTTATCATCAAATTTAATCGCTATAAACAGGCGCATAATGCATTTTCTCCCATTCAGCTTTATAGTCATTAGCCTCTATATAGAATACACTTTTAAGATAAGGATAATACTCTTCTACCGCTACAATTCTGGAGCCCTTCTGCTTATTGCAGTTCTTGCAAAGCGGAAGCAGATTTCTTTCATCATCCGCTCCGCCCCTGTATTTGGGCACAAAATGTTCTATTGTTACCTTTTCAAAAGGAACAACTTTTCCGCAACGTGCGCACACGCCATCAGTCTTGCTTAGAACCATTTGTTTAATCACAGCTTTTCTTTGCTTTTGTCCCCTCATACTCATTTCCCCCAGCGTAGCTATTCCAAAGGCTCCTATCTAATTTTTAGTGAAAGATGTACTTATATGTTCTTCTCGTCTGCATTATCACATTTATTACACGATCTTTTACTTCTTGGCTATAATTATCTGCACTGTTCACAATCTTAAATACATCATCATACCCATAATAGAACTTCTTTATTCGACAGGACTAATGTCCATTCTAATCGCATCATCAAATCCGCCATCATCAAGCAAGTCAGATATGCTGTATGCATCTTCAGCCGATTTTCCTTCAGCATCAAACTTAATCATATGATATAATTCCACAATAATATAAAAACTATTATCAACCTTATATAAAAGTGTAACTTTATCATCTTCTCTGATAACTTTATAAATCTTCGAGTCAATTTTTACCTCTTCTAAGCTATCATATTTCGAATAATCATCCTCTATTCTATTATCTGTCATCACATAATAAGCAATACTACAATCTCCATGTAATTGTTCACTTTTCCAATCAACATATGTTAAAAAATCAATATTTCCACTTGGATGTCCTGTTGATGGACTCATAAAAGTCACTTTATATTTCCCTGGGTACGTAGTAGTCATGCTTTCAAAGCTACCAGTTTCAGCTTCATCCAGACTTGCTGTGTTATTTTTCGAACAACCAACACACCCCAATAGCATGCAAACAACGCTCAAAAAAGTAATAAACCTTTTAATTATATTTCTCATATACACGCCTCCTCGTATTTACTCTATCAAAGATACAAATTAACAGCAAATAATCATGGCAAAAGTATAAGATCTCCGCTCACTCTGTCAGCAAGCCACTGAGCGTATCTCTTTGTAAACCCTGTCTGTGATGTGTAGATAATAAGTGTTTTCATATCAATTTCCTTTGTGTTCATTTTCCCACTAGTTCCTAAATGTATAAGTATTATTCATTCCCTTTTCATCATTCATCCAAAAACATCTTAAAAGATTCACTTCAAAGACATCACATAGATCTGACAGGGATTTGCCTCATCCCAAAGTAGTGGGAATACTTCGAACTCCTTGAATCCACAGCTTTGGTAAAACAGATTTGTCCTGTCATAATCCTCATACATGCCCATCTTCACAGTCTTGACCTGCATGAACTCATATCCCTGAGCCTTGGCAGCTTCTTTCGCCCTCTCTACAAGTTGCCGGCCTATTCCGCTCCTGTGAAATTCTTTTAAAACTCCCATAACTGCCAGTTCAACAGTGGCCTTTCCTGTTTCTTTTAAGCAAAGAAATCCTACAGCCTCATCTTCTTCCTTCGCCGCAAAGAATGTCCAGTCGGCACTGCCCGAGATGTATTCCTCTCTGCTCTCTTCTATCCCGAACCAATCAGTTAGAGCTTCCAGCACTTTTCTTGCGATAGCCTGTTTTTCATTTGGATCTATAATCTCAACAATCATATTGCCTTTCCTCTTTACCCTTTCAAAATCCCATAGCAGCGGCCACAATCGCAGACAGCTTTTCAAGAACCGAATATAGTTCGTCAAAAGAGGCAGCCACATAATCAATATCATAATCAGTCATAGATTTCTCAATGTCCCCTGAAGGCATAAACCAGACGGAATCTATGGAAGCATTTATTTACTCCTGCTTAGCAAAGTAATGTTCCTTTGCGTAAGCAAACATCTCATTGAAATACTTTATTGCCTCTTTTCCTGTCGGATGCTCTGGTTCGCTCATATCAAATGCATGATACATTCCTTCGTAGACATCAACTTTCGCTTCTACACCTGCAGCCTTAAGATCATCTATGTACTTCAGTGCCTCACAATAGAAGGGCTCTGCTGTACATACAAAAGTATATGCAGGTGGAAGGTTTGAATAATCCGTTTGCCTTGAAGGAGCTGCATATGGAGACACTTCTTTCTTAGCGTCTTTTCTCAAATATACAGCCCAGGCCTGATGGTTTCTTCTGGTGTTCCAGACCTTGGCGTGATTATCCTTGGAGCTTTCTGTATCGAAATTATCGATCATTGGATACAGTGGCATTTGAAAAGCAATTTTCACTTCGCCCTTATCTCTTGCCAGCATTGAGATAGCTGCAGCAAGTCCTCCGCCGGCGCTCTCACCGCCAACCATTATCTGGTCCGGGTTTATTCCCAGCTCTTTTGCATGATCCTTAATGTACAAGAGCGTGGCATAGCAATCGTTAAGTGCTGTCGGATAAGGATGAAACAGCGACAGATGATACCCCGGAGCTATCACAACCGCGCCGTGATTTCTTACAAGATCGGCTGCCCTTCCGATATAAGCCATCTCCTTCATTCCGGTCATATATCCGCCGCCATGGATCCACATGACCCCGGGAGCGTTTTCCGGCTCAGTCAGAGGCTTTAATATCAAAAGAGGAATCCTAAGCCCGTTTGCCTCAATATGAATCCGCTTACTGCGAATCCCTTTAGTGTTAAAACTGTACATTCGGCAATTCACCTTTCTGCCATTTTTCTATATAGTCTGACTGCAATAACTACACTTACCACAGCCCAGAATGCAGACAAGACTTCAGCTGACCAAAGCGGAACAACGCCCCTTTGATATAACGCAGCGAAAGTATCCATCAGCATGTGCAAAGCAATTGCCAGCGGAAGATATCTCTTTTCCTCACTAACCACACCGTAAAATACAATGACTGTGAGTGAAATATGTAGAAGCATTGCAAGTAATCTCTCGATAACATTCAAGGCCATCATGCCGTAATCAAAGGCCGCAGCAGCCTTAACTGTAGGAAGCGCTGCTGCAGCGGTTTCTTCTGTGATATTAAGTGAAGCCAGCGTCACATCCAAAGGTCCGCTTGTGAACATAATTGCAACCACATTCTCTGTAGTTGAAGGCATCTTTTAAGTAAATAGGGGAGTCGATGGGAACGGTTCTGTGAGTCACTTCAGTTTTTCAATCATACCGGCTAAAGCCAAAAAGCTTTCAGATTTGACTATGGCAATTCCCTGTCCTTCATCTCCAAGGACAACCAGCTGGTCTCCGGGCGATATATCAAACAGCTTTCTGGCTTTGGCGGGAATCACTATCTGGCCCTTATCTCCCACTGTCACAAGACCAAATAGGTGCTTGCCCTTTGGCGGAACAGCAAATCCCAGATTGTCCTCAGGCTCGTAATTGGCCAGGTCATCTAAAGACACTCCGAAAATATCAGCAAGCTGCTTGCATTTATCAAGATCGGGAATACTCTCTCCGGCTTCCCATTTGGCAACGGATTGCCTCGTGACACCAAGCTTTTCCGCAACATCCTCTTGAGTCATCTGTGAGAATTTTCGCAACTGAACCAGATTATCCTTGAACATCTCTTATTTCTCCTTCTTAATTCCCAGCACTGCCCACCTGAAAAACGGTATCCGTGAAATGATTGCATACAGGCCATATCCGAAAAGAAATCCCGCTGCAAGGCTTAAGATGTAGCATGCAGGAGCAGGTAAGAGCCCCGGCTTTGCAATGATCAGAGCAACGGAAGAGATTCCAAGATAATGAAATACGTATAGTCCGAAACTGTGAGCTGACATCCATTTGGATAAAGATCCTGAGAAGTCGCCAAAGCGTGCCATTCCGGCCAGCATTGCCAGTGATCCTACATACGCATCAAGCGCATATAAGAAGCCTCTGTTGATCGGCTTATCTGCATAATTATCGCCGAAATTCATAGCCGCGAATACAACACATATAGCCACTGCTGCCACTATCAAAGGTACTGCTATCTTCTTCATTTTTTCGATCACTTCATCATTTGAAAACACGAAATAACCAAGCATAAAGAAAACAAAATAAAATGCGATTCTGTAAACTGAAACAATAGGAGTATTAAGAATCTGCGCTGCACCCCAGATTGGAAAAACAAACAGTGCGATCAGCCAAAGAGGAGTCTTAACACCGGCAGCCAATAGCTTTCCTTTTTCAATCTTTCTTATAACCACAAGTAACACGCAGTATATCCACAGAAGATGCATGTACCAGAGCACTCCGCTTCCGGAGGCAACCATTATCAGATAGATAACCGGTTTTGGAACTCCCGCTGACGCAAGTCCTTCAAATCCGCCTCCAAGCGACATGCTCACATACCCTTGAATAAATTGAAATACAAAAAGACCTATCGTAGATGGTACCAGAAGTTTTAATGTTCTGGACTTTATGAACTCCTTATCCGAATGTGAGTCTAAAGACAGTCTGGCACTTATTCCGGAAACTACAAAAAGAACCGGCATAAACCACGGATAAACCAGATACTGATATATGTCGTAATACTGAACCGAAAGATTTGTGATCTTTCCAAGACCGCCAAGAACGCCCTCAGCGTTATACATATAAAACACATGATAGATCACAACGATAACAACTGTGATCCAGCGAATGTTGTCCAAATAGTGTTTTCTCATACTTATCCCACCTTTGCAATTTATTTTAACATAATTCTATTGCACTGATAAATATGAGTCCACCAATCAAAATTAACATTTAAGAAGCATTTGTGTTAAGAATTGTTGCTTTAGTTTTCCTTCAGATTATATCTCCATCTGAACACGGCAACTCCGATGATCACAGCATAACCGATGAAAGATAAAACTGTCGGAACTTCACCGAGAAACAGCATTCCAAGAATTGCTGCAAAAATCACCTGTGTATAATCGAACACCGAAATCTCTTTTGCAGGAGCAAACTTATACGCGGAGGTTATTCCGAATTGTCCGACGGTCGCTGAAAGTCCCGCCATAACAAGGCATAGAAGCTGCCATGGCTTTAAGACCACAAAATTCATTGCTATAAACGGAATAGTTACAAGAGTTGAGAAAGCTGAAAAACAGAGAACAATGATCGGTGTTCTCTCGCCTTTCTTGCCAAGTCTTCTGACAAATACATAGGCTGTTCCTGCGCCGAAGCCTCCATATAATCCTAACAATCCTGGAACAAGCTGCATATTGCTACCTGACGGTCTGACGATCAGCATAGCTCCGAGGAACGCTATTATTACTGCCGCTATGTCTATCTTCTTTGGTTTTTCTTTTAGTATCGGTATAGAAATTAGAATCGCGAAAAAGGGCGATAGTTTATTGAGCATATTCGCATCTGCAATGTTGAGTCTGTCTATCGCATAGAAATTTGCTATTAGTCCACTGGTCCCAAACAGGCACCTGAAAAAGATATCTCCACCGCACCCCTTCTTTATGCTGATCTTCTCTTTTGTCCTCACTAGCATAAAAAGAGAAACGACGATAGCAACAGCATTCCTGAAGAATGCCTTTTCCATCGTCGGTATATCTCCTGATATTCTGACAAAAAACGTCATAAACGAAAAGCCAAGTGCAGCGAATAGAATACATATGATGCCTTTTGACTTATTACTGAGGGTGTTTGGTTTCTTTAAGTCCATCAATTATCATCCATCTTTAACGTGATCGTAACATCACCATTTGATAAAAGAGATTCTATCTCCGAGTCATCTTTATCAATTATATGCCCGAGCCTCGTATATGACCAGCTGTTTGAACCATAAAATACCACCATCTGATTACCTGAATAAAGAACAATGTCGCCGGATGCAGTTGTGGTCTGCTTGTCTTCTCTTGGAAGGCTCTGTCCAATTGAGCCCACCTGCTCAAAGCCGCCATACATTGACATGTTAATTGATAAAGGTCCGGATGAAACAAGCTCTTTTAACGCATCCACAGAACTGTTGTCTTCCCATGCCACGTTTACTTTTGTATCACCGATTGTCATTGTCATAGCTGTTTCTCTAACCTCCATCTCATCCTCTGAGCTTTCCACATCGACGTTTTCCGATGACGATGTTACTGATTTCATATTCTGATCTTCATATAGAGTTTTTCCATCATCCGAACAGGCACTTATGCTCAACATCATAGCGATACATATTACTGCTAATATCATGTTTCTCTTCATTGCACATACCCTTTATTTCAATGCTTTACCAAACTCATATGCTTCGTTTAACTCTTCGGTTTTCTTTGATGCCTCGCCCATATCGCCTATTCCGCCACAGAACAATGAATCTGCAAGCTTTGCCTTACCAAAGCAATCCACCCAGCCTTGAAGTCCACTGACAGCCTTTTCAGGCACGAACTCTTCATCCTCAGCTGCAACAGAGAGCATATAAACATTCCTGAACTTATAATCAGACGGATAGAGAGGATTAAGCCTGTCCAAAAGAGTCTTCATCTGCCCGCTCATCTCATAGTAATATATAGGTGTAGCAAAGACCAATGTATCTGCGTTCTTTACCTTTTCAGCAATTTCCACTGCATCATCATTTATAACACACTGCTGCGTTTTCTGGCAGGCAAGGCATCCGATGCAAAACCCAATTTTCTTTCCCTTAAGGCTTATGTGCTCAACATCATGTCCTACAGCCTTGGCACCTTCTATAAGTTTTTCTGTCAGTATATCGGAATTACTCTTTGCGCGAAGGCTTGTTGAAATCACTAATACTCTGCTCATATCGTCACCATCCTTATTTCAAGTATTCCTCAAAAAAGCTCTGCAGTTTGTCAAACGGGATGTAATCCTTATTTCCGCCATCATAGAGATCCGTGTGCACTGCATCCGGAATTATCATAAGTTCCTTGTTATCAGCATACTTGCTGTCTTTGATCATATCTGCATATGCATCTTTGGAAAAATAGCATGAATGAGCTTTTTCTCCGTGAACCAAAAGTACTGCACTTCTGATCTCATTGCTATATTTTAATATTGGCTGATTTACAAAAGATTCGCAACCTATCACATTCCATCCACCGTTGGAATTAAGGCTTCTGCCGTGATATCCTCTGGTAGTCTTGTAATAGTCGTAATAGTCTTTTACAAAGAAAGGTGCATCGTCAGGAAGAGGATCAACCACTCCACCGCCAAGCTTGTACTCGCCTGCCTTAAGGTCCTCAAGTCTCTGAGCACACATGGCAGCTTTCTTCTGATACCTGGCCTCTTCACTATCTTCAGAATCAAAATATCCCTTGGCATTTACTCTTGTCATATCATACATTGTCATAGCTGCCGTAGCTTTGATCCTGGTGTCAAGAGCTGCAGTATTAAGCGCCATTCCGCCCCATCCGCAAATGCCTATTATTCCGATTCTCTCCGGGTCTACTTTCTCGTTTAATGAGAGGAAATCAACCGCAGCCATGAAGTCTTCAGTATTGATATCCGGAGATGCCATGTATCTCACGTTTCCGCCTGACTCTCCCGTAAAAGAGGGATCGAATGCTATTGTCAAAAAACCTCTCTCCGCCATTGTCTGTGCATAAAGGCCCGAACACTGCTCTTTTACCGCACCGAAAGGTCCTGATACAGCGATGGCAGGAAGCTTTCCTTCAGCATTCTTTGGAACATACATATCTGCAGCAAGTGTAATTCCGTATCTGTTTACGAATGTAACCTTGCTGTGCTCTACATCCTCACTCTTTTTAAATGTCTTATCCCAGTCAGTTACAAGGTTAAGTTCTTCTTTTCTGATCATTTTCTTTCCCTCCAAAATAGTCATGCCACGCATCTTTCCACTTAAATTCTAAGCTCTTGACCTGAATTTCGCTAATGAATAAAATAAATATCATGATATTCATTTTTGGAATATCGCCTTATCTGTCTCAATAGAAAGGAGCTTTCATGGAAATCAGGAATCTCAAGTACTTTCTTGCAGTCGCAAGGGAAGAGAATATGTCAAAGGCCGCAGAGCAACTCCACGTTTCTCAGCCCACTCTTTCAAAGACACTCAAAGCTTTAGAAGAAGAACTGGGAAAAAAGCTTTTCACAAGGCACAGCTTTAGCATCTCCCTCACAGATGAAGGAATGCTACTGCGTGACCGCGCTCAGGATCTTGTCGCTATGTCAGATAAGATAGAGCAGGAATTCAATACTCTGGACGACATAACCGGTGGTGATATTTATTTTGGTCTGGCTGAGAGCTATCAGATCAGATATCTTGCGAGAGAGATCCATAAGTTAAAAGACAAATACCCTAATTTCACGTATCACATAACCAGCGGAGATACTGAGCAGGTAACAGAAAAGCTCGACAAGGGCATTCTTGATTTTGCCGTGCTGTGCGAAACACCTGACAGCA
>JAEEGF010360222.1_pt1 | contig 12602 bp, 4 predicted proteins | sample 9134171 | NCBI WGS metagenome assembly JAEEGF01 (sample SAMN16246542, study PRJNA631951) | gut metagenome | biome: gut microbiome; feature: rumen; material: AP-attached | host: Bos | place: Iran: Karaj | collected 2018-10 | reverse complement strand
TCTGAGCGACTATCGTTCACTCGAACAGAACTTCGACAACGTCGGTCAGGGTTACGAGGAGGCACTGATGGCTTTCGACAAGATGGAAGAGGAGAAGCAGAAAGTGCTCAGGGTTAAGGAGACTCTCGAGAAGCAGTCGTCTGAGATTATGGCCGCCAAGCAACAGCTTGAGCAGACATTGCTCAAGAAGAGAGCCATCATCGAGAAATATGCCGAGGGCATCAAGCAGAAGCTCGACTATACTCATCCCAATGCCGGTAACATTGCTGTGTTAGCAGATAGCATTCTCAACGTTGCCGAAATCGAGATGGAGCAGCCCATCCAGTGCGATGACAACGTTATGGCTCAGGACATCGCAGCACTGGCTATCCAGGAGTCAGGCATCAGCAACTTCCAGAAGGCCGACTTTAAATGTCAGATGGTTGAAGAGGCTCAGGCCACAATGGTATTCACCAACACCAAGCAGGCCGTCCGTGCTCTTGTTGCACTGCTCGACAATGCGATGAAGTTCACAGCCCAGGGCGAGATTATCCTGCTCATCAACATCGAGGGTTCTACTTTGGAATTCTGCGTTGAAGATAGCGGCACTGGCGTACTCTCTGACTATGCCGAAAAGATATTCGAGCCATACGTTAAACTTAACGACTTCTTCGAAGGCGACGGCGTTGGACTTACAGTGGCACGCAGTATTGCACGCCGCTTGGGTGGCGACATTCGTCTCGACACAGAGTATCGTGGCGGTGCACGTTTCGTGTTCTCACTGCCTATCTGATAAAATCCAAGCCCCTCTACAACTATGCGGAGGGGCTTATTGTATATATATAATAAGGTATCAACTAAATTCCCCAAACTGAAACCCTATGAGTTTTCGCTACTTAGCCCTCCCCCTTTTATTTTTCCTAGTCGCACCCACGGCTCAGGCTGACAAAACTGCCGACTTGCGCAAATCACTCCCCACTCTGAAAGGCCAAAAGCTGATTGACGCATACGGCAAACTATACATGCTCAGTCTTGAGACAGACGATATCGACTATCAGCTAAAGTGCGTCAACGACTATTTAGCCGAGACTCATCGCCAAGGCAACCAACAGGAAGAAGGAGAGGCAAGAGTGGAGAAAATAACATTCTTCTATAATGCCAACCTCAACGATTCAGTATACGAGCAGGTGCCACAAACACTGAAATTCTTAGAATCAGTAGGCCAATGGAAGAACTATTACGAAACATGGTCTCTCCTAATCAATACATATAATTTCTCCGGAAAAACTATTCTTGGCATGGACGAAGCAAAGAAAATGCTTGCAGATGCCGAACAGAGAAAAAACGACTTCGGAACCAGTTTGGGATACTACTCATTAGGTATTGTCTACGCTATGATGCATAATCACGAGGAGGCAGCAAATGCATATCAGAAATGCATAGAGATCATGAGTCAGATGAATCCTAAACCTCTATGGCTGGCTACAGCCTTCTCATACTACAGCGAAGTACTTGACCTGCTCAAGCGCTACGACGCAATGAATGCCTTAAACAAGCAGTGGCGCCAGTTCCTGATGGAATACTATAACTATGGCAAGAATGACAATGCCGGGCAAACAAAAATGCAATGGGGTTACTACTATCTTTCGCGTGCACAGGCCGAGTTGGGATTAGGACACTATCTAGAAGCGGCAAAAATGCTTGAAGAAGTACAAAATACAAATAGTGAAGATATCAACCTAAACAACCTGTGGATGTTCTTCCAAGCAGAGCTTTACAAACAACAGCAGCTATACGATAAGGCTCTGTCACTTAACGAACTCCGACTACAACAGTTCGACGAAGAGAGCGATCCTTCTGAGGTGATTCGCGTTCGCAAACAGCGTGGCGAAATCTTTGAGCACCTGGGCCGCTACCGCGAGGCTGCACAGATGTACCTCGACATATATAATATCAGCGACTCTGTAAACACCAACGACACCAAAAACAAGCTGGCCGAGATGAGCACCAAGTTTCATGTCGACGAACTCAAGATGCAACAAGCTGAAGAACGCGCCAGGCAACAGCGCCTCAGCATCATCATCATCGCTACCATCATCGTAGTGGCGCTCAGCATATTCATTTACTTCCGTCTGCGTTCAGCACGCCGACTCAAGATTGCCCACGAAAAACTGGAGACCACCCACCAGGAGTTGCTCACTGCCTACGACCAACTCGAGGAGACCACCATCGCTAAGGAGCGCATCGAGAGCGACCTGCGTATCGCCCGCAACATCCAGATGAGCATGGTGCCCAGCACCTTCCCCGACCGTCCCGACCTCGATCTGTACGGTTCGATGACCCCAGCCAAGGAGGTTGGTGGTGACCTGTACAACTTCTTGATTCGCGACGATGCACCAGACAAATTATACTTCGCCCTGGGCGACGTATCAGGTAAGGGTGTGCCCGCTTCACTGTTTATGGCCCAGGCCACACGATTGTTCCGTACATTGGCATCACAACAGAAGATGCCTGCAGAGATAGCCACCCAGATGAACGATGCACTATCAGGCGAGGATAACGAACAAGGTATGTTTGTCACTATGTTCCTCGGTGTTGTAGATCTCACCACAGGTCATCTGCAGTTCTGTAATGCCGGACACAACCCACCAATCCTCGGCACTGAGTTTATCGAAATGATACCTAACGCACCTATCGGTCTGTTCCCCGGCCTGGAATACGAAGGCGAGGAGATAGATGATATCCGCGGCCGTCAGCTGTTTATCTATACCGACGGACTTAACGAAGCCGAGAACAACGAGAAAGATCAGTTTGGCGATGACCACCTGCTTGATATCATGGCTACTCACCATTTTGCTGACGCAAAGGAAACCATCGAGTATCTCAAGGCCGAGGTAGAGAAACATCGTGAGGGTGCCGAACCAAACGACGACCTCACGATGCTCTGTTTCACTGTGAAGGGATAACGGTTACCTCCGTTTAAAGGTTGTCTCTTTATAGAGGCCCTCCCCTACCTCTGTTCTTAGCAGCATCTGCTGCTCGGTTAGTGTTACCACCTCGCAAACCTTACGTCCGGTGATATTCAGTTTTCGTCCGTCAAAGGTATAGCCTGCAGTAGTCACTGCGTTAGCGTCTTTTTTATCATACTCTGTTATGGTGCGGTCGGTCACCACCCAATATCCGGTACTCAGTCCTGGCTGGCTATAACCTTCGCCCTCTGCATAGTATTGGTTGCTGACGGCATCCCATGTGCCAATTATCTCTGGTGCTTCATAATCATTGCCGTCATAATCTACGCTACACGCTGTCAAACTTAAATTCAGGAAACCTGCCATCACGGCAGTCATCAAATACAACAAACTTTTCATAGGCTAACTTGTTTTAGGAAAGTAGTACTTTCATCGGCAAAGATATGGAAAAAAATCCAAACCTCCAAACAATTAGCCAATTATTTTTTAAGATTACAAAGCACCATACCAGCAATAATAAGTATGGACCCCATGAGGAACCATATTGTAATATTTTCGTCTAGCAGCCACCATGCAAACAGGATGGTGGTGATAGGATTAAAATAGACCCAGTTTGTTGCTACCACAGCACCAAGCTTGCCTATCACCCAGTTCCACATCACATAGCACAGCATACTAGCTACCACACCAAGGAAGAGCAAGTTAGACACGACCACTGGACGCAGCAGAACTTCTAACGGTGGGAAACCCGGCACTACCAGATAGTATGGCATTATGGTTACAATACCATAGAAAAACACCTTGCGTGTAATAAAAAACGCATCATAACGTCGCAGCACATCCTTCATCAGCAGAGAATAGAAAGCCCAACAAAGGCAAGCACCAAATGCCAGCATATCACCAAGCGGCGACAGATGCAACACAAACCGTCCATTCAGCACTACTATAGCCATACCCAGACAGGCAATCACCGAGCCTAGCGCCATCATCTTTGTGACACGTTCTGTTTTGGTATAAACAAGTTTCAACAGTAGCATAGCGAATAACGGACAGGTGCAAACTATCAGCGATGTATTTGTGGCAGTAGTGTATACCATCGATGCATTCTCTGTAAGAAAATATAACGAGCCACCCGTTATACCCAGCAGTACCATTATCAACTCATCTCGAACTGAGTTAGACAGCCATTTCACCTTTTGCCCCGCGACCCAAGTTACAACCTCCAACAGCACATAAGCCAAGATAAATCGCAGAGTAAATATTTGGGCCGGAAACAAACCATTTTGCAGCAGTATTTTTGTAAACACAAAAGTACTACCCCAAATAGCCACAGTCAAAAAGGCTACAAAGTGATATCCGAATACCTGTTTCATTTTATTGCGGCTGCAAAGGTACGAATAAGCGAGCAAATAAACAAATTTATTTAAGTTTTTTCGAGTGTGAGTACTTTCGGAGAAGCCAAAGATAGCAACAAATTTCCTTAAAACAAAATAAAAACTTGTTTTTATTTGGAACTTATCGATAAAAATCGTATATTTGCCGCTGAATTTAACAAATGAGTATCAACCCAGTAAAAAAAATACCATTATGATACAACGATTACTCAACCGTCTGTCACTATCCAGAATCTTTTCGATTCTAGTACTTTCACTCCTACTGCCTAGCTCAGCGTGGGGACAAACTTTTTCTACGGGAAAATTCCAAGTTACCGGAGACCAAAGCCCATACACGTACAAATGGCTTATTGGCACTGACGACAGTTACTATTGGGAAACAACTCTCAATAATGCTACATGTACCGGCCTGGATGACAACAGTCAAAGTGTACAAATCAGTGAGACAGCAGGAAGTTTCAACGCCCCCCTTACCTTTAATAATCCGGATAACGAGACAGCCACCTCCGTATCCTTTACACTTAACGAATCAAGACTTAAAAGTATCACATCGATAACTATCAATTTGGGAAGTATTAGTGAGGGTGTTAGCATTTCTGCCGGTGGGGAAAGCTTTACGTCGTTAATTACAGGTACAAATACTTTATCTTTTAGCCATCCACGACTTTGGGACAACGGTTTCTACATTAATATATCGCTACCTCAAAGCAGTTCTGTAAAAATCAGCTCTATAAGCATTACAACAGGAACTTATCTAGGAGTTACCGTAGATGGTATTGCCGTGACATCTGGTGTGAACGAAGGAGATGTTTTGGGTGATGGAAAGGTTTCATTTACCTCTGTAGATGGGGGGACACCAGCTACACTGACACTGAATAATGTTACTTTAGGAGCTATTATAAGCAACCTTGCAAATGAGCAACTAACGATCGATTTAGCCGGAACTAATATACTTAATGGATTTCTAAGTGATGAATCTAGTTCAGGAACATTAAAGTTCACTGGTTCCGGTTCTTTAGAGATTTCAAATAGCGATGGTACAATTACAGGTTACACTGCTGTTGATTTTGGGAACTTCAATCTTAAGTCAAACTCACCTGGAATCAATTATGGAGAAATCAGTGGGACTCAAGGTCTTTACCGGTTACAAGACTATAATAACGATGCCGTTGGTAACGTTACTATTACTAAAGAAACGGTTTATCCAATTTGGGTTTATGATGATGCTGGCGATTATAATAGGCATTTCCTGCAATTGACAGAAGAAAACAAAGGCAATGTTTTGGGAGACGATTATTCGTCTGTAAGCTATAACAGCAGTAACGACAGCGGGACTCTGACAGTAAAGGGAGCTCAGATTTCACATATGGATTATCCTTCTTTTGTTATCGGCAAGGACATTGCAGCTCTAACAGTTCATCTAGTAGGATACAACGAAATTGGCGGTAGTGGAAATAAGGCTTTCCTATTCCTTGGCAACAATACCACCTTAACATTCACAACTAGCGAGACACAGTCTGGCTACTTACAAACATATGGTACAATTTCTCAAGGGCACTCTGGAAATATCAGCTACAAGAACGGTCTTGAGCTGGATACCAATTCTAAAGTAATTACAGTCCCAGAATCCAGCAACAAACAAAGTACATATATTACAGGTAACGTATCTGTGATCAACGAGCAGGATGGCGCTTTTTACCTATATACAAATTCCACCGCCTATTATGCAACTAATACATCGTTGAAAAGCAGAGATAATCACGCTCCAACTTACGTAAAGGTTTCATCATCTACCGATGGAGGAACAAAAGAAGCTGGTCTCTGGCCAAGTCTTACCACAGAGCAAACGGTTCAGATAAACAAAGTAACACTGCAGTTTGACTGGGGAGATTGCATAAACAAGAACGTTACAGTACAGGTAAGAGGTATCAACGAAGAGGGTGAACCTGGTAATACTACATGGACAGCTGATGGGAAAATATATTCAGAGGCCATCTCATTAACAAATGCCGACGGTATTGTCGAGATACCATTGACAACTGAGGTAAGTTCCAATTACATTCAGCTATATTTAACCTCATCTGAAGAATTCTCTATCGTGCCACTGAGTGTAGGATTAACTAATGCAGCTCCCTACGACCTCGTAGTTAATAATGTTCCAGTTACTATTACAAATAGAGATAATGTATTAAATGACGGCAAAGTATCGTTTACCCCTGCCACAGAAACTACATCTGCGAAATTGACCCTGAATAATGGTGCGTCTGTTTCCAAGATTACCAGTGGACTCGCAGCATTAACTATTGAAATAAAAGGATCATCATCTGTTGGATATATTGAAACAAACACGGCAACTGAGGGGGACAAGACCTTGACTATCACAAAAGGTTCTGATAACAGCAGTTTAGCACTTACTGCCGCCCAAGAGCATTCTGTCATAGAAGGTTTCAAATCTGTTTCAGTTGGCGACGGTATATATGTGAAGTCTAACAATCCGTGTGTTTATAACACATCTAACAAGCAATATGAAACGACAGATGCTACAGTTCTCGGGGCTCTGACTTTCACCACAACTCCATATTATTCACTTTGGGTAACTCGCATGCAAAGTAGTGATCCTATTATTTTTCAGGTGAACGATGAGAACAAATCTAACATTCTTGACATAGATAATGCTTCTGTAAAATTCGACGGAACAAATACACTGACATTCCTAGAGGATGAAGAATTATATAAGTATTCCTGTGTTTTTGTTACGAGCGGACTTGATGCCCTTACCATTGCAATCAATGGAAGTTGCAAACTGAGTTCTTTTAATAAAGGTGACAATACACCTGCCATCACATCTGTAAATCCTAATGCTCCGCTCACAATTGCATTATCACAAGGGGCAACTTCAGGAGATTTAGCATTAATCAGTAATACAGGAAAAGCTATCAGTGGATTTAAATCACTTACTCACACAGGATTACTGAATCTAACTGATGGAGCTTCGTATAATACAGGTAATCTACAATGGAGTGCTAGCGAAGCCGCTCTCGCTTCAGAAATTAAGAAACCTACCATTGAGATTAATTATACAAATAAGTATTTCAGCATCAATAATCCGAATGCAAGAGGTTATGGAGGTTCATTGATGCGAAAAACAGTCAGAATGACAAATGGAGGTAAAGTAGAAGATGCAGAAGAATCTGTAACAGAACATAATTCTCAAGATTACAACAACAATATTGCCATCTGGAAATACTGGGTAAAGGCTAACGGAAATGTCAGTGATACGATATATGCATGCAGGTTAGGTTTGAAAGATGTCGAAGCCACTTACGGCGACACTTCGATTCCAACGCCAAACATATTGCCAGAATACATTGACGGCGTTTCTTTGTCTTATTCTACAGAAGGATACGGCACAGACGTTGCAGAAGCGGTAGACGGCGCCATCTCCATTAAAGCTACAGGATGCCAGTTTATTGATGCCACATTCAGCAACATCCCCGCTGGCTATACTTTTCTAACTGATGAAGAAAGTGGAACACCAGAAGCATCATTCTCTTTGATGGTGAAGCCCCAAAAACCGACATTGAGCCTCGAAACAGGTACTTATGTAGGAACACAAACTGTTGAAGTAGGAAACATTTCACCAAATGCGACAGCAAAGTACTATACCTATGAAGGAGAAAATGCTCCAGCTAATCCTGAAGTTCTAGATGTTCCTGAGAATAATAAGATTGAAATCGCCAGCAGTAAAACTTTGGTAGTCTATTCAGAGACCGAGTATGAACTTGAAAACAACACTGGTTATTTAAAAAGCGAGACAGAAAGTGCTACTTATACTATTAGTATAGACATTTCCGATTTCAGAGTCCTTAATAAGGAAGCAACAGCAGCTTTTGGAGCAACAGCTACCTACACAGGATCAGCTATCGTACCTGAGTTTAAGGTTGTGGATACGGAAAGTATCCCACTGACAGCAGACACCGACTATTCTGTCAGTTACAAGAAGGTTGGAGAAGGTGCTGCACTCACTGATGTGACTTCAATGGTAGACGTCGGCTCGTACAAGATTGTCATTACAGGTACAGGCAACTACGGCGGCAGCATATCGAAGGACTTCGAAATAACAAAGGGCGATGCAGATCTTATGTTTTATTATATAGTAGATGGTGAAAAAAACTATCCAGAAGTTGGGAATGCTGTTTATGGTTCATATTTTGATGCACCACTGTTAGAGAACCCCCATAATCTGTTAGTTACATATAGCAGTAAAGTTTCGGCAGAAGAAGGAGCAGATGATTCAGATATTGCCACCATTGACGCGACAACTGGTACGATCACTATACATAAAGCAGGAACTGCTATTATCATAGCGGCAACACAAGGTAATGACAACTATTCTGCAGGCACAGCTCTATACGAGTTGAATGTTGCGAAGGCCAATCTCAATACAGTGACAATTACTGAGATTGAGAACCAAACATATACAGGCTCTGCCATTGAACCTATAGTGACGGTGACTCTTAACGGCGAAGAAGTTAGCACTAACGATTATACCGTAAGCTATAGTAACAATACCGATGTCAGCACAGATACCCAAGCGACAATCACTCTTACAGCAAAATCTACAAGCACGCGATTCACCGAAAACACTTATAAGATCGTCACATTCTCTATTATTGCAAAATCATTGACAGAAGCTACGATAACGCTGACTCCGACAGAGTACACTTATGATGGAAATGCTAAGAATCCTAGCGTTACCATTAAATTTGAATCTGAGGGAGGCGATGGTACAAGCGGAGCCACTGGTAGTGTAACCACCCTAACAGAAGGTACAGATTACGATGTAACTTACAAGAAGGTTGTAGGCGAAAGCGAAGAGAGCATTGCAGCAAGCGAAATAATTACAGCTGGAACTTATAAAGCAATAGCTACAGCCAAAGGAAACTATACTGGCACAAAAGAAGCGACTTTTACTATTGCCAAAGCAAATATCACACCAAGAGTAGCCATCAACGGATGGGCATACGGAGCAACTGCAAATACACCTACTATCTCAGATAATACAGGAAACGGAAGCGTTACATATGAGTATAAGCTCCAGAACGAAGCAGATAGTAAATATAAAGCAGATGTTCCTACTGAAGCTGGTGACTATACAATAAAAGCAACGATTGCTGCAACTGCAAACTATGAAGCAGCGGTAGACAGCACGCACTTCACTATTACGAAGGCTAATATCACACCAAGAGTAGCCATCAACGGATGGGCATACGGAGCAACTGCAAATACACCTACTATCTCAGATAATACAGGAAACGGCAGCGTTACATATGAGTATAAGCTCCAGAACGAAGCAGATAGCAAATATAAAGCAGATGTTCCTACTGAAGCTGGCGACTATACTATCAAAGCGACTATCGCTGCAACTGCAAACTATGAATCAGCGGTAGATAGTACGCACTTTACTATTTCGAAGGCCATGCCATCGATTACATTCGATGAGGAGAATTACTCTGCTACTTACGGCGAAGCATTCACTGCACCTACACCTACTACAAGTCCTGAAGGATTGACCGTTGTGGTTACCAATTCATCGAACACGCAAGTGGCTACCATCACTAATGGAGTAATCAGCATCATAGGCGTAGGCGAAACCACAATAACAGTCAGTTTTGCAGGCAACGACAACTACAATGCAACAACAGCCACCTATAAAATAACAGTAGGAGCTGCTAGCATGGAGATCGTTGGCACGGGATACTCTGGTATTTACGATGGCCAGGCTCATGGCATTACGGTTAATGCTCCACAGGATGCAGTCATCAAGTATGGCACCACAGAGGGCACTTACAATCTTGAGACTTCACCTGAATACACCGATGCAGGAAACTACACGGTTTACTATCAGGTAACTCGCACCAACTACCAGACCGTTACCGGTAGCAAAACAGTTGTTATCGCAAAAGCAGACGTTTCTATCACATACAATGAGGATGGATATACGACAACATACGGTGAGGAATTCAATCCGCCTACACCGACAACGAATCCTACAGGGCTGACCCTTACGCCTACCAGTTCATCAAACACACAAGTGGCAACAGTCACCGATGGTAGAATCAATATAACGGGTGTAGGAGAGACTAACATCACCGTCAGCTTCGCAGGTAACAACAACTATAATGACACCACGGTAACCTACAAACTGACAGTAGAAGCGGCCAGCATGAGCGTTACTGCTGAAGGATTCAGTGGTGTATACGACAGTGAGGCCCACGGAATCACAATTACAGCTCCAGAAGTGGCCACTATCAAATACGGCACAACAGAGGGTACTTACAATCTCGATGCATCACCGGAATACACTGATGCAGGAAACTACACGGTTTACTACCAGGTGACACAGGAAAACTACCAGACCGTTACCGGTAGCAAAACAGTTATTATTTCAAAAGCAGACATCAACCCGACCATTGCGTTAGAGGGATGGACCTATGGTGCTACAGCAAACACTCCAGAGGTGAATGGCAATACTGGCAATGGCACCGAAACCATTACCTATAAGGCTGAGGGAGCAGAAGAGTTCTCATCAGAAGTTCCTTCAGAGGTTGGCACGTACATCGTGAAAGTAACAATAGCTGAGACCACCAATTACAATGGAGGTGAAGCTACTTCTACGTTCACAATTACTAATCGCACGATAGACCCAGCTGAAGACATCGAATTTAGCGATGGACAAAGCTATGCTTCGTTCTATAGCGCCGACGAGGATTTGGCTCTGCCAGAAGAAGGAATCGCAGTATTTATGATTACCGGTCTAGACGGCAACACGCTGACTACTCAGGCTGTGACATACATACCTAAAGGTGTGCCTGTTCTGGTGATGAAAGCATCGGGAACAACGCAGGCCATCGACCCGAGTGAGGTGAGCAACAATATGCTACATTATGCCACAAGCGATGTGACTGCCGACGGCACAACCTACATTCTCTATAACGGCGAATACGTAAGAGCCACTGGCACCATACCTGCCGGCAAATGCTATCTGAAACTGAACAAGCCTTCGGGGGCACGCGCACTCGCCATCGGCAACGGGACAACCGGCATCGACAGATTGGACAACACCGAATGGGCGACCGACAATTGGTTCGACCTGAACGGACGTCGCATTGAAAAGCCGACCAAGAAGGGATTTTACATCAAGAACGGCAAAAAGGTAGTAGTGAAATAATATATAAAGACAATGAAACAGACTAAAAAATATATCATCACGATGGCAGCACTGCTGCTGAGCGTAACAACCTGGGCGCAAGGTAAGTTTACCTACATTTACCTACTGAATGGATCAAGCAGCACAGCGACAGCTGCAGGTACCATCAGTGGCGAAATCAGCGAAAACGGAACAGCCACGCTGACACTGACGCCAGCCCAGGGCAATTACATCAATGCCGCCTATATCACAGTGGAGAAGACACTTAGTGGAGGTAACGCTCAGACACGTATAGGCACAGCTGAGAACGTAAGTATAACTGCCAGCAATGCCAATGCTGACCCGAGTGGAGTAACCACGTATACCTTCGCCGTAGAGGATTCGAAATACGATTATGAAGTGACGGCCAACTTCCAGAGTCGCACTAGTATCAGCAGTGCAACGGTTACACTAGCTACGACTAGCTACACCTACGACGGACAGGAGCACAAGCCCACTGTGAGCAGTGTAAAACTGGGGGGAACAACATTAGCCACAAATGACTACACCGTTAGCTACGCCGATGACTGCACTAATGTTGGCACAGTCACCGTTACTATAGCCGGTGCCCGCACCTATACAGGTACAGCTACAGCAACCTACTCTATCAATGAAGCCGCCATGACCGTGAATGCTAGTGGATATACTGGAACATACGATGGTCAGGCTCACGGAATTACAGTTACTGCTCCACAGGATGCTGTTATCAAGTATGGCACCACAGAGGGCACTTATAATCTTGAGACATCACCAGAATATACCGATGCGGGCAACTACACGGTTTACTATCAGGTAACTCGCGCAAACTACCAGGACGTTACTGGTAGTGCAACTATTGAGATCGCAAAGGCAGATCCTTCTATCACATTCGACAAGGAAAGCTACGATGCTACATTCGGAGAGGCATTCACGGCACCTACTCCAACTACTAGTCCTGAGGGACTGGAAGTTGTGGCTACTACTTCATCTAATACACAGGTTGCTACCGTCGCTAACGGAGTTATCACTATT
>JAEEGF012044871.1_pt1 | contig 12604 bp, 9 predicted proteins | sample 9134171 | NCBI WGS metagenome assembly JAEEGF01 (sample SAMN16246542, study PRJNA631951) | gut metagenome | biome: gut microbiome; feature: rumen; material: AP-attached | host: Bos | place: Iran: Karaj | collected 2018-10 | reverse complement strand
GTGCCAAGCGTCCTGCGTGCGTGCATGCAGAACGTCACGTCTCTCCGGCGCGTCTCTGGCGCATCCACGATCACGATGCAGGCGACGCGGCTCATCCTGCCGCATCCGCGCACGCTCGCCTGGAAGTACGTGGAGGCGTTCCGCGCGATGCAGACCGAACGTGCGCGCGACAAGATGTGGATCGTGTCCCAGTACCTCAACCGCGCGCCGTTCGGGTCGAACCTCGTGGGCGTTGAGGCGGCGGCGAACGGCTGGTTCGGTAAGCGCGCGAAGGACCTCGGCATCGGTGAGGCGGCGCTTCTCGCAGGCATGGTGCAGTGTCCCTCGCGGTTCCGTCCGGACCGCCATCTCGACCGCGCGCTGAAGCGGCGAGAGTACGTGCTGGGGCGGATGCTCGCGCTCGGCATGATAGATGCGAGCCAGCATGCCGCCGCCAGGGCTGCCCTGCCGGATATACGGCGCGGTCCGCGTCCGTTCAGCGAACCGTTCTTCTGCGACTGGGCGCAGCGGCGTGCCGAGCGCGCGGGAATCTCGCGGGGCGACGAACGGACGACTCTGGACGCCGACATGCAGGCGCGCGCGCGGCAGATCGTCGAGACCGCGTCGGCCGGCGGCGTCGCGGCTGCCGCTGTGGTGATGGACGTGCGGACGGGAGCCGTGCGCGCGCTGGTATGCTCGGGCGACTACTTTGACGCGAAGGCTGGGCAGGTTAACACCGCGCTCGCGCCGCGCCCTGCGGGCTCTACGCTCAAGCCGTTCCTCGCGGCGCTCGCGTTTGATTGCGGGCTCGTGACGCCGGAGGAGCGCCTTGCGGACGTGCCTAAGGCGTACCGTGGCTACGCGCCCGCCAACTTCGACGCGTCGTACCGCGGCGTGGTGAAGCTCTCCGACGCGCTCGTGCTCTCCCTCAACCTGCCGTTTGTGCAGCTGCTGCAGCGGACGGGCGTGCAGCGCTTCGGCACTCTCCTGAGGAGCCTAGGGCTTCACCATCTTTCCGACGCCGACGCCACCTTCGGCCTCGGCATGGCGATCGGCAACGTGGAGGTGTCGCTGCTTGAGCTGGTAGGTGCGTACGGCTGCCTGGCGCGTGGCGGCACGTGGATCGAGCCTTGCGCGCTCTCGAAGGAGGTGGAGGCCGCCACGAACCGTCCGCCACTGCGCGTGTTTTCCGAGGGCGCATGTGCGCTCGTGACGGACATCCTCTCGGGCGAGGAGCGCGCGTCCACGGCGCTGGGCCATTCGGCGGACGTGAGGGCGTCCCGCTTCGCGTGGAAGACCGGCACTTCGGCCGCATACCGCGACGCCTGGACGGTCATGTGGAATCCCGAGTACGTGGTGGGCGTGTGGTGCGGACACAAGGAGGGCGGGTTCGGCGACACGACGGTCGTCGGCGCGCTCGCGGCTGCGCCGTCAGCCTGGGAACTGGCGCGCGGACTCTATCCAGCGAACAACGGGCCGTGGTACCCGCCGTCGGACGAGGTGGTCGTTCGGCGCATCTGCGCGAAGAGCGGGTTGCCTGCCGCGCCAGAATGCCCCGAGACGGAAGAGGGGCGTGCGCTTCGCGGACGTTCCTCCACCGCTCCTTGCGGCATGCACAGGCGCGGGATCGACGGCAAGGTGGAGACGCGTCAGGACGCATTTCTCGCCGCCTTCGCGGGAACGGCGAGAAAGGCGGCGCAGCTGGCGATAGTGAAGCCTTCGGACGGTGCCGAGTTCCACCTCGTGCCTGGCATCGACCAGCAGAGGGTTGTGTGCACGGTGGCCGGCAACACGGCGGACGGACGCTTGTGGTGGTTCGTTGACGGGCGTCCGCTAGGCGAGACGCGCGGCGATGCTCCGTTCGTTTGGACGCCCGAGCTTGGCGAGCACACTGTCACTTGCGCCACGGCGGAAGGGGTGACGGCGACTTCGTCCTTCACTGTCAAGGGAATAGAGTGACGTGGCTAGACAGAAAACCGCTCAAGCATCTCGCGGCCGACGGCGTCGTAGCGCCAGCCGGAGGCCAGCGGATTGGATTCGTCGTCAGGGTTGTCGATGAAGGCGGTCACAGTGCCGCGGCTCGCGATTAGGGGTGCGTCCACGTGGATCTCATCGGCGCGTGTCCGCAGCCACTCCAACGCGGCGTCCGCTGCCTCCGTGACCTCGCGGAGATAGTGCTGGCGAGGGTCGGACGGATATTCTTCCGGCGGCAGCTCGCGTGCCTCCTTGATCGCGGCGTCGTACCGCATGGAGACGGCGTCCCGTTGGCCGCCGTGGAGGCGGTGGCGGAAGAAGCCGATGCGTCCCTTCAGGGCCATGTCGACGAGCGACTGGTCGTCGCCGAGCCAGTTGCGTGGCAGGTTCCACTCCTGTGCTGCCGCCTCGCGCACTGCGGCGACGGCGCGGAGGACGGCGAAGTCGCGGGGTTCAAACCTGGCACGGCCGGTCTTGATGCGTAGCCATGCGTTCTGCGGGTCTGGATCCGCATACCAGTCTGGGTTGTCGTACTTGCCCTGCTCCTCCGCCTGCCAGTCGCGCGTGCCGAGCCCTTCGGCGCGGGAGACGAGTTCCTTGCGAAGCTCGGCAAGGTAGCGCACGTCGTCGAGCGCGTAGCGCACCTGCGCGTCCGTGAGCGGGCGCTGCGTCCAGTCGGTGCATGTCTCGGTCTTCGCGAGGCCAACGCCGATGGCATCCTGCAGGAGCTTCTGCAGGCCGATGGTCGAGGCGAATCCGGCGAACCCGGCGGCGCATCGCGTGTCGAACACGTTCTGCGGCTTGGCGCCGGTGTAGTGCCAGAGGATCTCAAGGTCCTGGTGCGCGTCATGAAGGATCTTGACGACGGAACCGTCCGCGATCAGTTCGCCGAGCGCGGACGGATTGAGCCCCTGCAGGCAGTCGAGGCCCCAGCATTCGCCGGGCGTGCCGATCTGGACTAGTCCGAGGCGGGGACGGTAGGTGCGCGTCCAGACGAACTCGGTGTCCAGCGCGACCGTTCCGGCCGCGCGCGCGCGGGCGCATGCTTCCTCGAGCTCGGGGGTGCTGCGAATTATGAGCGGCAGTTCCATGGTGTCAGCGCACCGGCCACTTCCGGCTGTCGGCGATGTTCTTGAGCGTGGCGTAGAGCGTGAAGTCGCCGGGGGCGACGACGTTGTTGCGCACGAGGACGTTGAAGCCCTTGAGCGTGCCGACCACGAAGGTGCGCTCCGCGTCGAGATCCTTGCCCGAGAGAGACTTCAGGCGAGCCTCGTATCCGGCGCAGAGCTTTTTCGCGGCGGACACGTACTCGGGCTTCTTGGAATATGAAAGGACCTCGAGCGCGCCGTTGACGTTCTTCGGATCGGGCTTCGAGGGATCGACGTTCGCGAAGAGCGCGGCGGCCGTCTTCTCGCGCAATGCCGCAACTTCCTCTTCCTTGGCGGACATGCACGAGTGCGTGGTGTTGTCCCAGCGCGAGGGGATCTCGCGGATCCAGATGTTCCGGAAAGGGACGGGGTCGCCGTGGTCCTGGAGCTTCCAGGGGAGTTTCGTTTCGTGCTGGACCAGGGGCTTGCGCACGCGGTGCGTGCTCATGCCCTCGAGTTCCCAGGCGTCCTGCACGAGCACGCCGTTGAGGAACACGGTGACGGTGCCGGGGTGCAGGATCTTGCCGTCCTTCCAGATGGGCTGGTGGAAGACTATGTCGTAGCTCTGCCACACGCCCGCCGGGCGGGAGGCGTTGACGAGCGGCGGGTTCTCGGCGTATGCTGAGCCGGCTATGCCGTCGGGGTAGTTGCGCTCGACCTTGGCGTTGGGATCGGGATCGTAGGAGTTGAGGATCTGGATCTCGTACTTGCCCATCGGGAACACGCCGGAGTTGCCTCCCAGCTGGCCGTGCCTCTTCGCGTCCTCGAGCGGGCTGAGCCATTCCACATGGAACTGCGCGTCGCCGAACGAACGGCGCGTGCATGCCATGCCGGAGCGCGGCGTGCAGACGAACGTGCCGTCCTTAACGCGCCACTTCGTGGGCTTGCCGTTCGGGTCGCACCAGTTCTCGTCCACGCTCTTCTGCGTGCCGTCGAAGAGGACGATCGCGTCGGACGGAGGCTTGCCTTCCGGCGTCTCCACCTGCTTGGGGTAGGGACGGTTGAGGTCGTGCACCGCCCAGGCGTGCTTGGCGTCTGGCGTATCGCCGTACAGGCCGAATATTCCACGCTCAGCCGCGCCGGCGCACAGCGCCACGCCGCAGAGCCCTGCTAACAGCATCTTGTTCTTCATGCGGGAAAGTATAGCATATTCCTGCAGGGCGTTTTGCCGCCGCCTTGCATCGGGCGAGGAAAAGGGTATAATATCGCCTCCAAATCTGAACAAGCACAAGGAAGCACAATGGAAAAGAAGAACCATCTGTTCAAGGCCGAGATCAAGGAGATACTCGATCTCGTGGTGAATTCGCTCTACTCGAAGAAGGAGATATTCCTGCGCGAGCTGCTGTCCAACGCATCCGACGCCATCGACCGCGCGAAGTACCAGGGCCTCACGCAGCCCGAGCTGGTGGCCGACAACCCGACCTGGCAGATCGACATCGTCGCCGACAAGGACGCCAAGACCCTCATGATCTCCGACAACGGTTCCGGCATGAACGCCGAGGATCTCGAGAAGAACCTCGGCGTGATCGCCTCATCGGGCACCAAGGCGTTCCGCGCCGCGCTCAAGGAGAAGGGCGGCGCCAACCTGCCAGAGCTGATCGGACAGTTCGGCGTCGGCTTCTACGCGGCGTTCATGGTGGCGGACAGGGTGCGCGTCGTCTCGAAGAAGCGCGGCGAGGACGCCGCCTACCAGTGGGAGAGCGACGGCACGGGCTCGTACTCCGTGGAGGACGGCGCGCGCGACGCCTGCGGCACGAGCGTGATGCTGCACCTGCGCCCGGAGTTCGAGGAGTACCTCGACGAGTGGCGCATAAGCGAGCTCGTGAAGAGCTACTCGGACTTCATCGCCTACCCGATCTACTTCAAGGGACTGCCCGAGAAGAAGGATGACGACAAGAAGGACGACGAGAAGAAGGAGCCGGAGGCCCCCAAGCCCCTCAACACGATGGTCGCCCTCTGGAAGCGTCCGAAGAAGGACGTGAAGCCGGAGGAGTACACAGAGTTCTACCGCCACCTAACGCACGACTACGACGAGCCTATCGAGACGATCCACTTCTCCGGCGAGGGACAGGTGGAGTTCAAGGCGCTCCTCTTCCTGCCGAAGAGGGCGGGGATGGACATCTACATGCCGCAGACGAAGCGCGGCCTTTCGCTCTACGTGCGCAACGTCTTCATCGGCAACGACTTCGAGATGCTGCTCCCGGAGTACCTGCGCTTCACGAAGGGCGTGGTGGACTCGTCCGACCTGCCGCTCAACGTCAGCCGCGAGATGCTGCAGGACGACGCCGTGATCCGCAAGATCAAGGCGGCCGTCACCTCGAAGATACTCTCGACGCTCCAGGAGATGAAGGACAAGAAGGCCGACAAGTACAAGGAGTTCTACGAGGCCTTCGGACGCGTCGTGAAGGAGGGCATCCACACCGACTGGGAGAACGCCGACCGCATCAAGAAGCTGGCGCTCTACCCGAGCGCGAAGACGGAAGAGGGCAAGATGATCTCCCTCGACGAGTACGTGAAGGCGATGCCGAAGGACCAGAAGGACATCTACTACCTTGCCGCCGAGCGCCTCGAGGAGGCGCGCCACTCGCCGCAGATCGAGCAGGCGCTCAAGCACGGCTGCGACGTGCTGTTCTTCGTCGATCCAGTGGACGAGTGGCTGGTGGATTCCTTCCGCGAGTACGAGGGCAAGAAGCTCGTCGACATCGCGAAGGGCGACGTGCAGTTCGGCAGCGAAGAGGAGCAGAAGGCGGAGAAGGAGGCGAACGAAAAGGCGTCCGCCGACCTCAAGCCGTTCCTCGACGCGGTGAAGGAGCAGCTGAAGGAGCAGGTGGCGGACGTGCGCGTCTCCACGCGCCTGGCGGACTCGCCGTGCTGCCTGGTTGCCGGCGAGCACGCGATGAGCGCGTCGATGGAGCGGATGCTCCGCGCGATGAAGCAGGACGTCCCGCACGAGAAGCGCACGCTGGAGATCAACGCCGCGCATCCGCTCGTGGAGAAGATGAAGGGCCTTTCCGGGGACGAGCTGAAGGACGCGGTGGAGCTGCTCTACGACCAGGCGCTGATCGCGGAAGGTTCGGCCATTCCCGATCCTGGCCGGTTCACGAAGCTTCTGACGGCGCTCATGCTGAAGTAGGCGGGCCGATGAAGGGGAGCGTTCTCGTCACGGGCGGCGCGCGCCGCATCGGCCTCGCGATCTGCGAGGAGCTGTCGGCACGCGGCTGGAACGTGCTGTCGCATTCCCGCGATCCGGAAAACCCTCTGGCATCGGATTTCGCGAAAAGCGATGCGGCCGCAGATCGGCTTTTCGCCGCCGCGCTCGAGGCCGCTCCGGATCTCTGCGCGATCGTGAACAACGCAGCCGTATTCTCCAAGGCGGCCGAGCTGCTGCCGGACGAGGCAAAAGCCCTCTGGTCTGTGAACGTGGCGGTGCCGGTCCGGTTGACGGAGCTGCTTGCGGAGCACCTCGCGGAGCATCACGCCACGGGCTCGGTGGTGAACCTCCTGGACACGCGTATCTTGGGGGGGGGCCGGGACCACCGGGACCACCGAGACCACCGGGAATGCCGGGAGATTTTTGGGGAGAAGGGGCTGGATCCTTATTCTGAGAGCAAGGTGGCGCTGGCAAGGGCTACCGTGGAGCAGGCGCGTCGCCTTGCTCCGACGCTGCGCGTGAACGGCGTGGCACCGGGGCCGGTTCTGCCGCCAACGGACCCTGCCAACCGCGAGAAGGGCGGCGACATCCTCCTGCCGCGCCGTCCGACGCCGTCCGACGTGGCCTCCGCGGTTGCGTTTCTCCTTGAGGCCGATGCCGTTACTGGGCAGGTGCTTGCGGTAGACTCCGGCCAGAGCTTAGCCCAATTGCCGGTTGACGTTTCAACGTCTGTGCTGTAGAATCATCCCTAAACAAAGGACAATTAGACATGAAGAAACTTATGACACTTGCAGCCGTCATGGCTGCCATTGCGATGCATGCGGCGTTGACGCCGGCGACGCTGTTCAGTGACCATTGCGTGCTGCAGCGCGGCAAGAAGGTTCCCGTATGGGGCAAGGCGGATCCGGGCGCGACCGTCACCGTGGAGTTCGCCGGCCAGAAGAAGCAGGCGAAGGCGGACGGAGCCGGATGCTGGCGGGTCGATCTCGATCCTCTCGAGGTGTCGTGCGATCCGCGCGAGATGCGGATTGCCGCCGACGGGGCGGCGCACGAGGAGGTCGTGCTCAAGGACGTGCTGGTTGGCGTCGTGTGGCTCTGCGGCGGACAGTCGAACATGACGTTCGCGATGTGGCCTGAGCCAAGGATCGGCACGCACGCCGGACGCGAGATGAACGGATACTACGACATCATGCTCACGGACGCGCCGCTCGTCCGCGGCGTGAACATGCCCCAGTGCTGGAGCGCTGAGGAGAAGGACCACGCCAAGCTCAAGTGGTTCGCGTTCACCCCGGCGAATGCCAGGGACGCCATGGTGTTCTCGGGCGCGGCCTGGCACTTCGCGGTCCGTCTCAACCAGGCGCTGAAGATTCCCGTGGGCGTCATCGAGTCCGCATGGGGCGGCAGCTGCATCGAGACGTGGATTCCGCCTGACGGTTATCTCGCGAGCGAGAACTTCAAGGGACTCGCCACGCGCAAGATCGCCACCGAGGCGACGCCGGAACAGGTCGCACAGGCGAAGAAGACCGGCAGGAAGCCTTCGCTGCACCAGCAGGCCAGGGCCTGCTGGAATGCGATGATCTATCCGCTGGCGCCTTACGGGATCGAGGGCGCGATCTGGTATCAGGGATGCACCAACCGCGGGAAGTGGAAAGAGTACTACGAGATGCTGACGGCGCTGAGGACAGGCTGGTCCAAGCGTTTTGAAGTGGCCGACATGCCTTTCTTCCTCTGCCAGATCACGCCGTACGGCTACGGCTTCAAGACGGAGGAGGCGGATCCCGGAGAAGTGCAGATCCGCGAGGAGATGGAGCGCTTCGGCCGCACCAACGGCAACAACGTCGGGTGCGCGATCCTTTCGGACATCGGCGAGCTCGACTGCATCCATCCCGGCGACAAGCGCACGGTCGGCACGCGTCTTGCGGCGCTCGCGCTGAACAGGATATACGGCAAGAAGAACCTGAAGTGCGACGCGCCCGTGTTCGACAAGGCGGTTCTCTCCGCCGACGGGAAGCGCGTCACGCTTTCGTTCCTCAATGTCGACGGCTGGTGCATGAAGGGGACGTATGAGCCGAGATTCGAGCTGGCGGGGACCAATGGCGTGTATACCGCCGTCAAGAGCGTCATCAAGTCCAACGTCAAGACTATCGATCTGGTGGTGCCGGATGGCGTGGAGCCGAAAAAAGTTGCCTACATGCGCAGAAGCTGCGTGCACGGATTCCTGAAGAACGAGGCAGGTCTCCCGCTCGGTCCGTTCCGCGGACAGGTCGGCAGCGCCTCGAAGTAGCGACATGGCAGAAGCCGCGCCAGAAAAGATATTCAGCGTCGGGAAGCTGACCCTCTCCATACGCAAGAACCTGCTCGCCAACAACGCGAAGCTCGTCGGCGTGTGGATCGAGGGGGAGGTGAGCGGCCTCAAGACCTACTCCTCGGGGCATCGCTACTTCACGCTGAAGGACAAGGACGCGCAGATTTCCTGCGTGCTGTTCTCGTTCCGGGTGGCCGGATGCGACGAAGGCTTCCGCGGGAAGCTCGCGGAGGGAGACGAGGCCCTGAACGGCCTGAAGGTGCAGGTGACGGGCGAGCTGGATCTCAACATGTCGCGCGGGCAGTACTCGTTCAAGGTGACGCGCGTGCGGCTATCTGGCCTGGGCGACCGCATGGCGCAGTACAACGCGCTGAAGGCCAAGCTGGAGGCGGAGGGCCTGAACAAGCTCGACCATCCGGAGCTTCGGCGTCCGCTGCCGTTCCTGCCTCACCGCATCGGGATCGTCACGTCTTCCGCCGGGGCCGTGATCCACGACATGTGCAACGTCCTCACGCGCCGGTTCCCGAACATTGAGATACGTCTCTTCCCCGTGAAGGTGCAGGGGGATGGCGCGGCAAACGAGATCGTGGGCGGCATCCGATACTTCCAGACTAGCGGCTGGCGGCCCGACGTGCTCATCGTCGGGCGCGGCGGCGGTTCGGTGGAGGACCTGTGGGCGTTCAACGAGGAGCCTGTGGTGCGGGCGGTGGCGGAATCCGCCGTGCCGGTCATCTCCGCGGTGGGGCACGAGTCGGACACCACGCTGTGCGACCATGTGGCGGACCTTCGCGCGGGCACTCCCTCGATCGCCGCAGAGCGGGCCGTTCCGGTGAAGGCGGAGCTTGCGGCCCAGTTGGCAGACCTTGCCGCGCGCCTCTCCCGCGCGCCTCGGCAGCATGCGGAAGGGCAGGTCCAGCAGCTCGACTACCTTTCGTTGCGGCTCGGCAAGGCGCTGGAAGGCGTTGCCGCGCGCGCGGAGCGGCGCCTGCGCGACGCGTCAGCCCGCCTCGCGCCAGCGCTGAAGGAGACGGTCGCGCGCATGGAAATGCGAGTCCAGCGGGCGGCGCTGCGGCTTGAGCAGCCTATCCCTTCGGCGCTTCACCGCGCAGAGGGCGCGCTGCGCGAGCAGGCTGCGCGGCTGGACCTGCTCAACCCATACGCTGTGCTGACGCGCGGCTACTCGATCACGACAGACGCAGACGGGCACGTGATCCGAAGCGCGGATGCCGTGAAGTCCGGCGACAGGCTTACGACGCGCCTGGCCGAAGGGGAGGTTGCATCCGTCGCCGTCTAGTAGTATAATTGGCAGCCAATGTTCAACCTGTTTGGCAGAAACGAAAAACCTAGGTTCCCGTTCGCGTCGGCAACGGTGACCGATCGTGGTTTTGTCCGGAAGGCGAACGAGGACAGTATGCTGTGCAGGGACGAGGACGGGTTCTTCTGCGTGTCGGATGGCATGGGCGGCGGCGAGGGCGGTGCGCTGGCAAGCCGGTGGATATGCGACTCCTTCGCCGGGGTGATGGACGCGGAGAAGGATTCCGCCTACGAGATCAAGCAGTTTGCGCTCGTCAGGGAGATTCAGCGCGTCAACGACCGGATACGTGCGTATGCCCGCGAAAACGGCTATCGGATGATGGGAGCCACCATTGCGCTGATGCTGGTGGACGTGGCGAATCCCGCCAGGGCGCTCATCTGCTACGCAGGCGACAGCCGCATCTACCGCATGCGTGGCGGCGAACTGAAGCAGCTCACGCGCGACCATACGGTTGGGAACGAGCTGGGGAGAGCGCTCTCCGAGAATGCCGCCGCGCGTGCGGCCGACCTGCAGAGCCGCCGCAACCCGCTAACGCACATCCTCACTCGCGCCATCGGCACGGAACTGCGCGCCCGTCCGGATCTGGCCGAGACGGATGTCAAGCGAGGAGACCGCTTCCTGTTCTGTTCAGACGGCGTACACGACATGCTGGAGGACGCCGAGATCGCCTCCCTGTTGAAGGGCGCATCTGCGCCGCCAGCTGCCATCACCAGCTTGTCTGCGGCTGTGCGGAACGCCGGTGCGGCCGACAACTTCACGATGATATGCGCATTCGCGTGACGGGGGACGATGCCAGAGACGGTGGAGATCGGCGGCGTGACGGCCGAGGTGGCGCGTTGCTTCTGGGCTAGGCTGAAAGGCTTGATCGGGCGGCGCGGCCTGCCGCCAGGGCGGGGACTCCTGATTCTGCGCTGCAACGCCATCCACACATTCTTCATGCGTTTTGCGATCGATGCCACCTTCTACGACAGGCATGACCGCGTCGTGAAGACGGTACGAAATATCCGTCCGTGGCGTCCGTTCGTCTGGGGCGGTTTTCGCGCCGTGAAGGTGCTTGAGACGGCGGCTCGATAGGCGAGCGAAAAATAATTTCATCACGACGTCAGATTTGCTTGTTGTCATCTCCTTACCCGTATGTGCGACCTGCACGTAAAGGAAAGTGAAGGTGAATCATGAACAAGACGACAAAGACAATTCTGGCCCTCATGGGCGCAATCGCATTCGCCGGTACGGCCATTGCCGCTCCTGGATTTGCCCATGCCCCTGCCGGTGGGATTGGCCATTATCACGGTGGCCGCCATTGGGGTGGCCCCACGCCGGGCCACTATCGCTCGGGACACTACTACCATGGTGGGCGACACTGGGGATATGCGCCTCCTCCACCCCCGCCTCGGGTCTGGGGATACACGCCGCCGCCGCCACCTCCTCCCCCTCCGCCCCCGCCTCGGTACTGGTGGTGACGGATCAATGGACGGATATTGCCTTAGCCGCGCAAGTCGATGGACTTGCCGGCCGAGGCATCCGCCGCGACAGGCTGGCAACGGCCGTAGATGCGGGCAAGCGAGTCCACGCACCGCACCGTTCCCCGCCAGAAAGGAATCGGACCGAGACGCTTGAGGATTGAGGATTGGTGATTGGAGATTGAGGATTGAAGATTGGAGATTGAGGATTGAAGATTGAAGATTGAGGATTGAAGATTGAAGATTGAGGATTGAGGATTGAGGATTGGAGATTGAGGGGTGGAAGATTTAATCTTCAATCTCAAATCCTCAATCTTCAATACCAGATCTTCCACCTCTATGCCGCGCAGCGAGAGAAGGGTGGTGGGGCGCTGCGCGATCTCTTCTCCAAGCAGCAGCATGACGGCGACGAGGTGCTTGCATGGACGCGCCCAGTCCGGGCAGGAGCAGTGCATCTTGACGTCGTAGACGGATTTGGTCGGCGACCATACCAGCGGTTCGGCTTGGGGGAAGAGGGGAATGCCTTCGGTGCGGAAGAGGGACTCGATCTCGGTGGGCAGGTCGTCGGTCAGGAGACGGCCGAGCATCATCGGTTCGGCGGCGATGGCGGCGGCGATCCGTTCGCGTGCCGCCGAGTCTGGCGTGGTGAAGTCTAGCGTGAGGCGGTATGGGGCTTCGCGCGAGCCGACGACGGTCGCTTCGACGTGCGGACCTTCCAGCACCAGCTCGGTCACCTGTCCCGCAACGGCATATTGCCGCCCACGCCCGAATCGCGGCCCCAGGCGCATCGCCTCCAGCGAGGCGATCCACCTGCGTGCCCACCAGACGGTGCGCGCGAGCGTGCGCAAATCCTGCGCACGGATACCGTGCGCACCTCTCGCCACCCTCAACGGATATCGTTTCTTGCTCACCGGGAGGTATGATAACAGAATTCCGTCATGCAGGCAACGCGAATCGATTTGACTTTTGGAGGCAGTATGGTAAAATTCCCGTGTTTCATGTTTGGGGCAAGATATCCCGTATCGTAGTCGAAGAAGGAGACTTGATGAAAAGACGCGAATTCCTGAAACTCGGGTCGGTGGCGGCGGCGCTGCCGGCGGTGCGGTCGTTTGGCGCGGAGGCGGGCGGCGGCCTGCCGCCGTGGGCCGAGGCGAAAATCGACGAGGCCGTGGCGCGGTTCCGCGCGTGGAAGGGGAAGGACGAGGTGGTGGCGTTCACGTTCGTGACGGACGTCCATTCCCATCTGCTGGAAATCGCACCGAAGCCGGACTT
>JAEEGF010797126.1_pt1 | contig 12604 bp, 8 predicted proteins | sample 9134171 | NCBI WGS metagenome assembly JAEEGF01 (sample SAMN16246542, study PRJNA631951) | gut metagenome | biome: gut microbiome; feature: rumen; material: AP-attached | host: Bos | place: Iran: Karaj | collected 2018-10 | reverse complement strand
CGGCTTCATGCTTCCGGTCTGCGCCATCGCGCGCTTCCTGCTCAGGACCGGCGAAGGAGCTCAGTCGTCCGCATCGCTTGGGCTGGTCGTTGCCGCGGTCTTCGCGCCGCTGCAGGAAGCCTGGCTTAGCGCCTGGGGCACGTACGGGGGAGGTTCTGCGTTCGTGCGCTTCGTGGCGAGCGCGCTTCCCGCGGCCGTGGTCGGTGCGATCCTCTTCTCGATCCTGCCGAAGATCGAGCGGTTCGCCGGTTTGCGAGAGGAGGTGGAGGGATGAGGGTCTCCGCGTGGTTCATCGTCGGGCTGGGATGCCTGTTCCTCTTTGCCTTCTCGGTGTTGGGCGTCACTCTCTACCGTCTGCAGACCGTGAAGGCCGGCGAGTTCGCCGAGGTGGAGACCACGCAGACAACGCGTCGCATCGGCATCCCCGCGCAGCGCGGCCGCATCCTCGACCGTTCTGGACACGTGCTGGCGGACTGCCGCCCCAGCCGCTGCATCGTCTGCAACCTGGAAGAGCTGCAGCAGCGCGGCAACTGGTCGAACACCGTCAACGCCGTCAACGCGGCGGTGGACGCCCTTGCGTCCGCGCTCGGCCTGGAACGAACAGTAACGCGCGAGCAGGTGGCCCGCCATGTGGCGCGCGCGAGCGCGCTTCCGCTCACGGTGTGGCGCGATCTCGACGAACGGACCTTCGCCCGGTTCGCGGAGCGAGCTGACGGGTTCCCCGGATTCGAGCTGGCGGTGCGCGCCGAGCGCCGCTACCCGTACGGCACGCTGGCGGCGCACGTGATCGGCTACACCGGGCGTGGCCGGCCGGGCGGCGACGAGCCATCGGTCGCGCAGGAGACCGGCGCGCGCGAAGCGCACTTCTTCGAGGAGCTGGAGATGAAGGGGCGCAAGGGTGTGGAAGGATTCTACAACCGCTACCTTGCAGGATTCCCAGGCCAGCGCTTCCAGCTCGTGGACGCGCGCGGGTTCCGTCCGCGCAAGCGTGCGGGCAAGGAGGTGGCCGACGCGGCGGCCGACGACGTGGCGCCGGCTGACGGGCTTGACCTTGAGCTGACGCTTGACATCGACATACAAGCCGAGCTTGAGCGCCAGCTTGCCGATGTCACAGGCGCCGGCGTTGTGCTGGATCCTCGAGACGGCGCGGTGCTTGCCATGGCGTCGGCGCCGACGTTCGACCCCAACAAGTGCATCCCGCAGTTGACTCCGGACGTCTACGCATCGCTCACGAACGCGCCAGCCAAGCGAGGGCAGAATCGCGCGATCTCCGAATCTTACGCGCCAGGCTCCACTTTCAAGCCGGTTACGGCTCTCGCCGCGTTGGCGACCGGCTGGCTGCCGGACGACGAGTACGACTGCATCGGGGTATATCAGCTCGGCGAGTGGAAGCTCCGCTGTTGGGACTATTACGGCCATGGTCCGCTCAACCTGCGTCAGGCGCTGGAGCAGAGCTGCAACACGTTCTTCTGCAACATCGGCTCGGCGATCGGCACGAACGCGCTGATAGAGGCCGCCCGCGACTTCGGCCTCGGTTCGTGCACTGGCATCGACATCGGCGGCGAGACGCCGGGGGTGGTGCCGGACGAGACGTGGAAGCGGACGTACTACAACGAGCCATGGTATCCGGGCGACACGTGCCAGATGTCCATCGGACAGGGCATGCTGCTCGTTACGCCGCTGCAGATGGCGGTTGTGGCGGCCGCGTTGGCGAACGGCGGGATGGTGGTGAAGCCGTATCTGCACAAAAAGAGCGGAGCAGAGAGCGGGCGGCGGGTGCCGTTTTCGGAAGACAGCATCGAGCTGGTGCGGCAGGGAATGCTAGACGTTGTCAGGTATGGCACCGGCAAGAAGATCGCGAGCGGACTTGCGGTCACGTGCGCAGGCAAGACGGGCACGGCGGAGATCGGCAAGGGTGAGATGCGGCGCAAGAACACGTGGGTGATCGCGTTCGCGCCGTTCGAGAAGCCGACTGTTGCCATCGCGATGGTGGTGGAGCGCGGCGAGTCCGGCGGCAAGACCGTGGCGCCTCGCGTCAACGCCGTGTTCTCAAGGATATTCGGGCGCAAGGAAGGAGAGCGGCGGCTGTGAAGACCTTCCTTTCCAAGTACCTGCGCATCGACTTGACGATGCTCGTGTGCATGCTCGTGTTGGTGTACATGGGCGTGCGGCTAATCCAGTCGGCTGGCGGCGCGCGCACATCCGCCGCATTGAACGACCTATGGACGGTCCACGCCTGGACTGCCGCCATAGGCTTTGCGATCTATGCGGCCCTGGCGGCGATAGACTACAGGAAGCTCCTGGACTGGTGCGCCGGTCCGGTCTTCGCGGTCGCGTGCGCCATGCTTGTGGCCGTGCTGGCTTTCGGGGCGGTGCGCTACGGCGGCAGGCGCTGGCTTTGGTTCTTCCAGCCGAGCGAACTAGCGAAGCTGGCGGTGATAGTTCTTCTGGCCCACGTGTACGGAAGGCCGACGGACGAGGAGGGCGCGCCGCGTCGCTTTGGCTGGCGCGGGGGGCTGTGCGGGCTGGCGATTTTCGGCGTGCCGGCCGCGCTGATCCTCGCGGAGCCGGACCTGGGGACGGCGCTCGTGCTTGTCCCGACATCGTTCATCATGCTGCTCGCGGCGCGCGTCTGGACGAAGGCGCTGGTGACGATCCTGCTGACGGGGCTGCTGGTTGCCGGGCTGGTGCTGGGCACCGTGTACGTGGCCGAGCGGCAGCCTCGGCCTGAAGACAAGGCGCGCATCTACAGCCGCATCCCGCTCAAGGAGCATCAGCTCAAGCGATTGCGCGTGTTCCTGTTCCCGGACAGGGACATCCTCGGCGACGGCTACAACCTGCGGCAGGCCCGCATATCGATCGGGTCCGGATCGTGGTGGGGGAAGGGACTAGGCAAAGGGGCGCTGAAACAGCTCGGCTACCTGCCGCCGGCAGTCTCCATGAACGACTTCATCTTCGCCGTGCTCGCCGAAGAGCTGGGATTCATGGGATGTCTGAGCCTCCTGCTGCTCTACCTGGGGATACTGCTGTCAGGTCTGCGCGTGGCGTGGCGATGCCAGGATGACAGGGGACGGCTTCTGGCGATAGGCATATGCACGCTTGTGTTCTCACACGTCTACGTGAACATCGCGATGTCCATCGGACTCATGCCGATCACCGGTCTGCCCTTGCCGCTGGTCAGCGCGGGGCGCACGTTCCTCGTCGTCATCATGGCGGCGCTCGGGCTTTTGCAGAGCGTGGCGGTGCACGGAGATAGTGAAGGGTGAAAGGTGAATGGTGAAAAGTTTATGGTAGAAAAATCGATTTACAATCTAACCACTTAACAGGAGAGAAAAGAAATGGCTATTGGAATAAAGGCAATAATCGAGACGGTGGCGGGAACCATCACCGACTGGTTCAAGAAGAAGACGCTCAAGCGAGAGATCGTCGTCAACGTCGAGAATCTCGAGACGCGCGTCGCCGTACTCGAAAACGACAAGCTCGAGGAGTACATGGTGGAGCATCCCGAGGAGGAGCGTCTCGTCGGGTCTGTCTTCCGCGGCGTCGTCCAGAACCTGGAGGACGACCTGCAGGCGGCGTTCGTCAACATCGGACTGAAGAAGAACGCGTTTCTCCACTACTGGGACATGACTCCTGACGCGGAGGCGTTCCTTGACGAAATAGACCTCGACGACGAGGATGATGACGACGAGGACGAGAAGTCCGCCAAGAACGGCAAGGGCCGGGGGAAGGGCGGCAAGGGTAAAGGCGGCAAGAAGCGCCGCTCAAACCGCCTCACGAACGAGCAGATCCACGAGATGTTCAAGCCTGGCACGCCCATCACCGTTCAGGTGACGAAGGATCCGATCTCGACGAAGGGGCCGCGCGTGACCGCGAACCTCTCCATCCCCGGCCGCTATCTCGTCATGATGCCCGGTGCAGGCACGCGCGGCGTCTCGAAGAAGATTGGGGATGACGCGGAGCGCAAGCGCCTGAAGAAGATCCTCGACCGCCTCCCGATTCCGGCCGAGGTCGGCATTATCGCGCGCACGGCGGCCTCGGGCGCCACGCCGAAAGCGATCGCGCGCGATCTGCGGAACCTGCTGGAGGAGTACAACGAGCTCCAGCACAACGTCAAGACGCGCCTCGCGCCGTGCTGCGTATTTCAGGAGCCCGGCCTCGTGGAGCGTGTCGTTCGCGATTGGCTCACGGAGGACATCGAGTGCGTGGTGATCGACGACGAGAAGACCTTTGAGGAAATGCGCGAGGTGACGAGCAAGATCTCCCGCCGCGCCCGCAACAAGCTTCGCCGCTACGACGGCCCGCTCAACATCTTCGACCACTTCGGCGTGGAGAAGCAGCTGGGCGCCGCATTCCGCCGCCAGGTGCGGCTGAAGTCCGGCGGATACCTCGTGATCGACGAGACCGAGGCGCTCATCGCCGTGGACGTGAACACGGGCCACCACAAGAGCAAGGGGACAGGCAAGGACGCGCAGGAGCAGGCGATCCTCGAGGTGAACAAGGAGGCCGTGGTGGAGGTGGCGCGCCAGCTGCGGCTGCGCAACATCGGCGGCCTCGTTGTGCTTGACCTGATCGACATGAAGAGCATGAAGCACCAGCGCCAGGTCGTCAAGGAGCTGAAGACCGCGCTGAAGCGCGACCGCGCGCGGACGCGCGTGCTCAACATCTCCGACCTTGGACTGCTCGAGATGAGCCGCCAGCGCCACGAGAAGTCCATCCTCTCGAAGCTCAGCTCCGCCTGTCCGTGCTGCCACGGCTACGGGCACGTGAAGAGTCCGCTCGCCATCTCGATCGAGCTGCAGCGCCAGCTCACCACGCTCCTCAGGAAGAGCGAGGAGGAGAAGCGTCCGTTCGTGCCGAAGATCGTGATATCCCCAGCGGTGATGAACCGTCTACGCACGGAGGACGCGCAGATCCTCGCCGAGCTGCAGGCGAAGTTCAACACGAAGCTGACGTTCGTCTCCGAGCTGCATCGCCATCCCGAGTCCTATTCCATACTGGACGCGGAGTCGGGTCAAGTGCTATACTCTTCCGGTGGCCCGACGACCACCATGTGAAAAGGAACCCGACATGAGACAGACACTTGCCACCATCCTGGTCCTCTGCGCAGCGCTTGCGCAGGCGCAACTTCTCGAGTCCCTGCTCTACGGACCGGAGAACGTGGAGGAGGCCAGCAGGAAAACGCCGCAGGAGCTCGTCGTTCGCGGAGAATACATGTCGGCCAGCCGCACCACCGGGGAACTTCTCGCCACCGGTCGGGTCGAGGCGGTCGCCAGCCCGTACCGCTTTCGCGCCGACAGCATCAGCCGTAGCGCGGACGGCTTCTACAAGCTAAGCGGCAATACGCTGATGACCACCTGCACGAACGACGACAGCTGCCTCCACTGGTGCCTGTCCGGCGAGTTCGCGTACCGCGAGCAGCATTCGGCCACGGTCAGGGACGCTTGGGTTCGCCTGTGGGACATTCCCGTGCTGTGGGTGCCGTACTGGTACTATCCGCTGAACACCGACTACGGCTTCCGGTTCATGCCGGGCTACACGTCGCGCTGGGGCGGCTACATCCTCACCGGATACGTCTATGACATCATAAACGAGGGTAAGCCCGACAGCGCCTCCCTCGGGGGCTCCACGTATGCCGACTACCGCACCAGGAACGGATTCGCGGTTGGCCAGACCCTGCGCTGGAACCTCAAGGATTTCGGCGTCGGCAAGATCAAGGCGTACAACGCCTGGGACATGAACTACGACAAGTACGAGCATCGCTGGGACGACAACAGGCACCGCTACCGCAACTGGGGCAGCGACGTGGACCGCGAGCGCTACCGCATCGTGTTCGACCACAATGCCGACATCACCGAGCGCGACGCGATGCGCATCCATGCCGTATACCTCTCCGACTCGTGGGTCATGCGCGACTTCTTCCAGAGGGACGAGCGCGGCGAGAGCATTCCCGCCAACGAGGCGGCCTACGAGCATCGCGAGAACAATTGGGCGTTCGGCGGCTCCGTGTCCGGCCCCATCAACGACTTCTTCGGCGGAACGGCGCGCCTCCCGGAAGGCTGGCTGGCGATCTCGCCGCAGCCGATCTGGGACCTGCCCGCAAACTACGAATCGCAGACGCGCGCCGGCTACCTGAACCGAGACTATGCCAAATACTCCGGAGCCTCTGACGCCATGTTCCGCTACCTCCCGTACCTTGGTCCAGATGGCCGCGGCGCAGACTATCAGGCGTTCCGTGCCGACACCGCGCACCGCGTGACGCTGCCGTTCAAGATGCTGGACGTCATAGCCGTCGTGCCCCGCGTGACATATCGCGGCACCTACTGGAGCGACAGCGGCAACGCACGCGCGCTGCTCATCGACGAAGGCGGCCGCAGCGTCGCCTCCGGCGACGCCATATACCGCAACATCGGCGAGTTCGGCTTCACGGCCAGCGCTCGCGGCAGCGCTTGGCTCTCCGAACGCTGGCGCCACACGGTGGAGCCGTACCTCGACTACTCCTATCAGGCCGTGGAGACGGCCAACGGCCGTTCGCGCCGCGCATACGTCTTCGACAGCTACGACGGCGCCACCGAGTGGCTCGACCAGTTCGGGTTCGAGGGGCGCGGACTTCCCTACAACTGGCACGGCATCCGCCCAGGCATCAGGAACTTCTTCCGGCGCACGGACGACGACGGAAATTCGCACACCGTCCTCGACACCGACATATACGCGGCCGTTCCCTTCGAAAGCTACAGCCGCTACGGGAACGACGCCGGCGTGTGGCACGGCTACGCGAAGGACAACGACGATCCGCACTACAACAAGCGTGGGAACGTCGTGCCTGGCGCGCGCGTTCGCCTCAACCCCACCAAGAAGACCTCGTTCGGCACGCGCGTGGAGTATGACACCGACTCCGACAAGGTGGCTTACGCCGATGTCATGTTCAAGCACCACGTCACCAGCGACTTCAACTGGTACGTCAGCTACATCGGCCGCGACCACCGCATCTGGGACTACGTTCCCTCGTACTACGAGCGCTGGAACTGGGAATACTCCAATCTTATCCAGCTCGGGTTCGAGCATCAGGTCTGCGACCATTTCGCCTGGGCTCCGTACATCCGCTACGACTGCCGACTGGACGAGGTCGACGAGGTCGGCTCGTGGTTCGACATCATGACGGACTGTCTGGGCTTCCGCTTGCAGGTGGCCTACGAGAATGCCTACGAACGCATCGACGGATCCAAGAGCCATTCGGACGTGCGCGTGGGATTCTTCATCTACCTCCGCGCGCTTGGCCCCAATTCGATGCTCGACCTCGCCCGGTTCTAGGCGCGCTTCAGGTCCGCAGCAGGTCCCAAAGCATGCGCGGCGCGTCTCGCAGCACGCGCAGCGAGCTGCGTCGGCCGCCGCGCCAGGCTACGGGAGCCTCGACTACCGTTCCGCACGCGCGCTGCACGCGCCTGATGAGTTCCACGTCGAACGCGAAGCGCTCGATGCGTTGCGCCTCGAAGATCGTGCGCATCTTCTCCATTCGGAAGAGCTTGAAGCCGCACTGCGTGTCCTGGATGCCATGAACGCCCACGAGCCAGACGAGCGCATGGAAGATGCGCGAGAGGATGCGGCGGCGAAGCGGCATGCCTGCGCGTCCGTAGCGGCTGCCGCACACCATCCAGGCATCCGCGTGGGGCGCGAGCTTCGCGAACTCCGTGAGCGGCGCCGAAAGGTCAACGTCGCTCATCAGCACCCAGTCGCTCGTCGCCTCCAGCGCGCCGCGCCGTACGGCCGCTCCCTTGCCGCGGTTTTGGGGTTGCCTAAGTGTCCTGACCGGGAGAGCGGACGTCTCGCTCGTACTGGCAACATCTAGCGGTGGCGCCGAACCGTCATCCACAAAGATGGTCTCCTTCAGCCCGAATCCGCAGCTTGCGGCGCACGCGGCCAGTTCCGGGACATGTGCCAACGCCGCCCGCGCTAGGTCGGGCGCATTGTACACAGGCATGACGAGCGAGAGGGTTTTCACGGTTCAAAGCGGAAGGCAGGGTCTTGCCCCAGTTTGCGAAAGGCTTCTGGCAACAGGTCGCCGAGGTCGTTGAGCGGACGCCATTCGAATTCGATCCAGTCCTCGCGCGCCTTGGCCTCTCCATCTGCAAGCGCCAGCTGATATACGAGGTTGATCTCGGCATGCGGCTTGTCGTGCTGGAGGAAGGAATTCTCCACTACGCCGAGAAAGTCTCCAGTTGACGATTCCAGTCCAAGCTCCTCCTTGATCTCGCGCACGAGCGCCTGGCGGCCGGTTTCGCCGAATTCTATGTGTCCGCCTGGCAGGTAGGTGGTCGTGCCGCCTTTCGCCCGGCAAAGCAATATCTTGCCGTCGACAACGCACACTCCGCGCGCTATCGTCTCTATCCCCGCCAGTTCATATTCCTTCATCGCCACTTCACCCTTCACCCTTCACCTTTCACCCTTCACCTTTCACCCTTTTAGCCCCATCCACGGCGCAAGTCGGACGCTGCGTGCCTCGCGCGACTGGTGTGTGGCGCCTGGCAGTCCCATCTCCAGCGCCGAGAGTCGCGTGAGGAGCGCCTGCTGCGCGGCGGCATGCTGCTGGTTGGCCTCCTCCGCCTTTTGGCGCTCCTCCATCAGTTCCTTCTCGCGGCGTTGCAGCTTCTCGCGCGTTTCCTGGAGCTGGCGGTAGACGGCGGTCAGGTCTCCGGTCTGCTGCTCTAGGCGCTTGACCTCCGTTTCGCGCTCGCGCAGCTTGGCGGAGAGGTCGCGTATCTTCTGCTCGCTTTCGAGAGCGGTCTTTTCCTGCAGGATGCGCAGGGCATCCAGCTCTTGCCGCAGCTGCTTTGTGCGTGGGTCGTCGGGGTGTTCGCGCAAGGCGCGTCGTGTCATGTCCTCGGCGTCGGTGCCGATGTGCTTGAGAATCTCCTGGCGACGCGCGAGCAGGCGCTCGGTGCGCTTCTGGCGGTACTGGCGCAGCGCTTCGGCCTCGCGGTTCTCGGCTTCGAGCGCCGCTGCGAGCTCGTCTGCCTCCTCCTTCATGAGGGCATAGACCGCGGCCTGCGCGTCTGCCGCCAGGCGCGCCGTCGGCGGCAACCGCTTGAGCTCGTCAGACAGCGACAGGATTCGCGCTTCATACTCTTCTTCGTTGGCGCGCGCGGCGGAGATGGCCTGCTGCGCCTTTGCGATCTCGCCGTCCTTTGCTGCGAGTTCAGATTCCTTCTGCGATTCGAGCGCTCGCAGCGACTTCTCGTTCGCCGCCCGCACAGCGGCGAGCTCGGAGTCTTTCGCTTCCAGCGCCGACGCGCTTTCGGCCAGTGCCATGTCCTTGGCGGCCAGCGCATTGTCCTTTGCCGCGAGCTCGGAATCCTTTGCCTCGAGTGCAGAGGCGCGCTCTGCCAGCTCGGAGTTGCGTTCGGCCAGCACGGAGTCCTTTGCGCTTAGGAGGGTCTGCGCCGCTGAAAGTTCAGAACGAATGGCCCTGTTGTCCTCGCGCAGCTGCTTTATCTTTGCCTCCAGCTTGGCAATTTGCTCCTTGAGAGCTTGACACTCTCCCGCATCGCCCGCTCCCAGATTTCCCTCAGTCTCCTGATTGCCGCTATTTTCCCTGTATTCCCGGCTGTCTCGGCTGTCCCGGCTGTCCCGGTGGTCCCGGAGGCCCTGGTGGTCCTGGTGGTCGGGGCCGTCCCGAGTCTCCAGCTTCACCTCATGGCCATCCTGTCCACCCTGGTTCGCCCCCCCCATGTTCTCCGCCGTAAAGGCCGGCCGCACCTCCACCAGCCTGCTGCCTCTCGGTAGGCGTCCGCTCGAAAGCAACGCTTGGGCGGCGTGCTTGTTGAACGGACCGCGGGGCTGTCCGTCGCCGATGTCGATCGACCAGCGCATGTCCAGGAACGGGATCTCCGTCGCCGGACGCCAGGTTATCCCGTCTTCGGAGATGTCCTGCCCCGGCTGGATGCGTCCCATCTGCGCCCATTCGATCAGGCGCTCCTTAGTCTCTGGACCGAACGTCTCGTCCTGCGTCCGCAGATACCACTCGTTTTTCATGGTCGTCACTTCTTTAGCTTGAAGAATTTCTTTACGCGAAGCGGTCCTATCCGCGCGAGTTCCTGCTGGGCGCGACGTTCAAGGTCCGCGAGCGCCGCCGTGCCGGACGCAGGGCTCGCGCCGCCGAAGCTGAACGCCTGGCGAGCGACGGGTGGGGGCATCTCGTCCGCCACGATCTCGGGAACGATCACGTCTGTGGACCATTCGCGCGCGGGTGGGGTCTGACGCCGTTCCATTTCTTCTTTCAGTTCGGCTACCTGCTTCTCGAACTGCGCAAGCTCGTTGCGCAGCTGCTGCACTTCGGCCTCGCGCTCCGCCAGCAAGGCCTCGGCGTGCGCGCGGTCGCTCTCCTTCTGCGCCACGGCCTTAGTCAGCTCGGCGACCTGCCCGTCGCGCTGCGCGAGCGTCGCCACCGCTTCGGCGATACGCTCGTCCCTCTGCGCGATGGTCTTCTGCGCGGCGGCCAGCTGCAGGTCCTTCTTCCCCGAAAGCTTCTGGGCTTCCATGAAGACCTGTTCGCGCTGGGCTATCTCGGCGTCCTTTGCGGAGATGGTGCTCTCGAGCACGCGTATGCGTTCGGCGCCTGCGCCGCGATCGTCCTGAAAGAAGCGGGCCTCGCGCGCGAGCGCGCCGGCCTTCTTGAGGTCGTCCAGCACCATGCGGTGCGTAGGCCCGTAGAACTGCCCCGGCTCGTTTTCCACTACCCAGTTCATCTCAAGCTCCGGCTTCATCGGCGCCAGCATCCAGTTCTTGAGATCGGACGAAATGCCCGCGAGCGGTTCGATGCGTCCGTCCTTTACCCATCCTTTCAGCGTTTCAAGGTCGATCGGACCGAACACCTTGTCGGCTGTGTTCTTGACATACCATTTTTCCATGCGGCTATTTTACCACATTCGGCGGCTTTTCGCCAAACGGTCAGTTTGCGGCCGCCTGCCGGAACTCGACGCGGCGCAGGAAACGTATCTGGAGATACGTGAAACCTATGAGAGCCACGCCAAGGAACCATGCCATCGTCGTGGCGGTGGAGAAGCGCAGGTTGTTGTACGCCTCCTTCCAGATCGCGAGCGAGAGAACGCTTGTGGCGTCGCCCGGTCCGCCGAACGTGAGCAGGAAGATGGAGCCCATGCCCTGGAACGCCGCGATGAACGCGCCGACGAAGTTTATGACCATGAGCGGCATCAGCTGCGGCAGCGTCACGTGCCGGAAGCGCCCGAAGATGCCAGCCCCGTCAATCGCCGCCGCCTCGTAGTAGTCTGGGGGCAGGCTGCCTAGCGCAGCCACGTAGATGAGGCTCGCCATGCCCGCGCCCGCCCACACGCCCGGCAGGATGCAGCACGTCATGGCCCACGCCGGATCCTGCAGCCACGCCTGCCGCCCGATTCCGAAGAACGCGAGCAGCTGGTTCAGCATTCCGTTCTCCGTCGGGTCGAACATCATCTTCCACAGCAGCATGATCACGAGCGCGCTCGTGAGGTGCGGCAGGAAGTAGAGCGTGCGGAAGAATATCTTCCCGCGCGGAATCTCCGTTAGGAGAAGCGCCAGCACGACGGGTGTCACGAATCCGAGGGCGAGCGTGATGCCTACGTACTGCAGCGTGCGCCCCCACGCCTTCCAGAAGCCGGGATCCGACGCCACGCGTATGAAGTTGTCCAGCCCCTGCCACTCTCCGCTCCCCACGATGCGATAGTCCTGGAACGCCATCACCGCGCCGCGTATGAGCGGCCAGTAGCTCCAGAGAGCGATGGAGAGGATCGCTGGAAGGAGGAATAGCCATGGGGCATAGTGCCTAGTGCCTAGTGCCTGGTGTCTAGTGCCTGGTGCTTGGTGCCTGGTGCGTTGCTTACGCGCCCAAGATTTGCCTGCAAAGCCCGCACTAAGCACTAAGCACCAGGCACTAAGCACTGCTATCAGCAGCACGCCGAGGATCACGCGGGCGAGAGGGCGCTTTTGCTCTATCCCGCGCTTGTCGGCGTCGAACATCAGGCCGCGGTTCGCGTCGTCCGTGATCGACTTCAGCGCCGCCCGGTAGTCGAAGTCCTTCCCCGCGTCGCTCAGCAGTATGCCGAGGAAGCGGCGGCTCACGAGATCGCTCGCGGCCTGCCAGAATCCTACGGACGGTTCCGTGACGGCGCGTATCCGACCCGCCTCCAGGTCGTCGTACATCTTGCGGATGCCGGGCGGCACCTCTGCCAGATGCTCGTTGAAGCCGAGGCGCTTCAGGTCGGACGGTAGACACCACCGCGCACGTCCCTCGGCCACGTTCTTGCGTACCGTCTCGTCGTATACCGCGGCGGACGTCAGCTCGTTCACGCACGCCCACACGTCGTCGCGTTCCTCTTTCGGACGCCGCCCCACGCCTTCCGTGATGGCGTAGAAATGCTTGTGCGCCTGCAGCACGGGGCGGCAATTCTCGTCCGCCGCCGGGAATGGCATGAGCCCGATCTGCTCCGCCGGGAAGTTGAGGCTCTCGGTGAGGTACGTCACCAGGTCCTCGCCGCCGAACACGCTCACGATCTCGCCCTGCACGAAGAGGTCCGCGATCTCGTTCGAGAGCGAGAGCTGCGGCAGCGCCCGC
>JAEEGF010763076.1_pt1 | contig 12606 bp, 12 predicted proteins | sample 9134171 | NCBI WGS metagenome assembly JAEEGF01 (sample SAMN16246542, study PRJNA631951) | gut metagenome | biome: gut microbiome; feature: rumen; material: AP-attached | host: Bos | place: Iran: Karaj | collected 2018-10 | reverse complement strand
CATAGAGCGTACTCATACGGATGCGCGGCGCAAGGTTGATATAGGACTGATTACTTAGCTCGACGCCCGCCGCCTTCGCCGCGTTCACCACGCCCTCGTACGCGTCCTTGATGTTGACCACGTAGGAGCGGATGCCGAGGTGCCTGACGAGCGCTTCGGAAACGTCGATGTCGTACTGCTCGCCGTTCGGCATCAAAACGCCGATGACGCGGTCCGCGCCGAGCGCACGGACGCACAGCGCCGCGGTAACGGAGCTGTCCTTGCCGCCGGAGATGCCGATCACGGCGTTGCAGCCGGGACCGTTTTCATTGAACCAGTCGTTCAGCCATTTGACGAGGTCGTTCGTGACCTTTTCCACGTTGAATGCCATTGCCGTTCCTCCTTTTTATACGGTGCGCAGACGGATGTTCTTTTCCGCAAGGACGGCGAGGATGCGGTCGATGTACGCCTGCACCTCCGCCTTTTGGAGCGTTTTGATCGGAGAGACGAACGAGAGACGGATCGTCATGCTCTTGCCCTCCGCTTCGTAGATGTCGACGAGCGAGATATTCTGCAGCGTTTCGTCGCGATCCTTTAAGAACGGATCGGTGACGTCCGCAAACGTGACGTCCTTATCGACGACGAAGCTCAGGTCGATGTCGATACCCGGGAAGCGCGACGCCTCGCGGTAGTGCAGTTCGTCGCCCTTGATCTCGGAAAGCGCATCCATATCGAGCTCGAGCGTCACAAGCGACGCTTTTTTGTCGATCTCGGCGGCGACTTCGGGGTGCACGGTCGAAATGGTGCCGATCGTTCTGCCGTCGAGTACGATCGCCGCGGTGTTTGCGGGATGCTCCCATGCGTTGACCGGCTCGACACGCTCGAACGCGGCGCGTTTTCTGCGGATATCGAACAGGATCGACGCGATCATGTCGCGCGCGGCGAGGAACGCGGTGCGTTCCTTCTCGTGCGAAAGCAGGGCGACGCCGAGCGTTCTGCGCTCGTTTGCGGTGCCGTCCGCCTTCTGTCCCTTCACGGTGCGTCCGATCTCGAACACGCCGAACGACGGGGCGTAATAGCGATTCTCCTTGAGCACGGGCAACAGCGTCTGCATCATCGCGGTGCGCAGGACCGTTGCGTCGGGGTTCATGCCGTTCAGAAGATACACGTTTTCGGGCAGCGGGATCTTGAGATCGTTCAGCTTCTTTGCGTCACACCACAGATACGTGTGCACCTCGTGAAGCCCGAAGGTTTTGACCAGCGCGTCCTTGACCGCCGCCTCGTCCGCTTTGATTTGCTGCGGCAGGATCGGGCGCAGCGCGCTCATCGTGGTCTCGATCCTGAAGTTGTCGTACCCGTAGATGCGCGTGATCTCCTCGATCACGTCCGCGGGGATCGTAACGTCCTTCGTGGCGCGCCACGACGGAACCTTGACGTCAAATACGGAGCTGCTTTCCCGGACCTTGAAGCCGAGGCGCGTCAGCGTATCGTTGATCTGCGCGTCGGAGATGTCGATGCCTGTGTAGCGATCGACGAACGCCTTTGTAAAGTGCAGTTCGATCTCCGGATAATGATACTGATAACAGTCGGTATAGCGGCTTACCACCTTCGCTTCGGGGTCGATCGAAAGCAGGAGCTTCAGGAATCTGCCCGCCGCAAGCGCGCAAAGCTCGGGATCGAGCGTCTTTTCATAGCGCATGCTTGCGTCGGTTCTGAGCCCGATGCGGCTGGAGGTCTTGCGAACGGAGACCGCGGAGAACGTCGCGCATTCCAACGTGACCGAATCCGTGTCGGCGACGATTTCGCTGTTCAGGCCGCCCATGACGCCCGCCACCGCGACCGGATGACCGTCGCTTGTGATCATCAACGTTTCGGGATCGATCTTCCGTTCCGTATCGTCGAGCGTCTTGAATACGAAGGGTTCCTGAAAACGCTGTACGCCGATCGTGCCCACCATGCGGGAATCGAACGCGTGCGTCGGCTGACCGAGCTCCAGCATGACGTAGTTGGTGAGGTCGGCAAGCAGCGAGATCGCGCGCATGCCGCAGTAATAGAGGCGGATCTGCATGTCGATCGGGCTGACCGTCTTTTTGATGTGATCGGCGCGGATCGCGGAATAGCGCCAGCACAGCTCCGGATCGACAAAGCCGAGCGGGACCGGCTCGAGCGCGTCGTACGCCGAAAGGTCCTGAAGCTCCAGCGGCTTTAAGGGACGCTTCGCGATCGCGGAGAACTCGCGCGCGATGCCGTAATGTCCCCACAGGTCCGGACGGTTCGTGAGCGATTTGTTGTCGACCTCGAACACGGTATCCTCAAAGGCATACAGCTCCTTGACCGGTTTGCCGAGCGGCGCGTCCGCGGGAAGCTCCAGAAGCCCGCTTGACGAATCCGCAATGCCGAGCTCTGCCGCGGAACAGCACATGCCGCGGGAAACGACGCCCGCGATCGTTGCCTCGCCGATCGTAAGCCCTTTGACGGAAGCGCCGAACGGCGCAAACGGCACGCGCATGCCTACGCGCACATTGGGCGCGCCGCATACGCAGCGATCGGTCCGATCGCCGAGATCAAGCTCCAGAAGATGCAGTTTTTTGGAGTTCGGATGTTCCTCGACTGTTTTGATCTCCGCGACGACAACGCCGTTGATCTCGGCGCCGTAATGGTAAACATCCTCCACCTCCGCGGTGGACAGCGTGAAGCGATGGATCAGATCATCGATGTCGAGACCGGAAAGATCAACGTATTCCGAGATCCAGTTCATGGATACTTTCATGGTTCCGCCTCCTTACTTCACGAATTGGTCGAGGGATCTGAGGTTGCCGCTGTTCAGATCGCGGATATCCTTGATCCCGTATTTCATCATGGCAAGCCGCGTAAGGCCCAGACCGAACGCGAAGCCGGTGTACTTCTCGGTGTCGATGCCGCCCGCCTTCAGTACGTTCGGATGGATCATGCCGCAGGGGCACAGCTCCAGCCAGCCGCTGTTCTTGCACGACGGACAGCCCTTGCCGCCGCAGATCGCGCAGGAGATGTCGAGCTCGAAGCCCGGCTCGACGAACGGGAAGAATCCCGGACGGAGCCGCACCTTGACGTCGCGCTGAAAGACCTCCGAAAGCATCGTTTTCATGAAGTAAATCAGGTTCGAGATCGAGATGTTCTCATCGATCATGATGCCTTCCATCTGGAAGAACGTGTTTTCGTGGCAGGCGTCCGTGCTCTCGTTTCTGAAGCACCGGCCCGGGAAGATCGCGCGAAGCGGCGCGCCGTATTTCCGCATGATCGCGTTCTGCGCGGCGGACGTGTGCGTCTTCAGAAGCTGACCGTTCGAAAGGTAATAGGTATCCTGCATATCGCGTGCCGGATGATGCTTCGGAATGTTCAGCGCCTCGAAGCAGTGGTAATCGTCGACGATCTCATCGTAATCCTCGATGGTGAAGCCCATCGACGCGAAGATCTGCTCGACCTCGCGCTGCACCAGCGTGATCGGGTGATAGCTGCCCTCTTTCATTGTGCTCGGAAGCGAAAGATCGTACCGCTCGGTCGCCGCGATCTTACGCTCCAGCTCCTTTGCGTGCGCTTCCTCGATGCGCTTTTTGATGCTCGTCTCCGCCTCTTCCTTGAGCGCGTTGACCATTGCGCCGTATTCCTTGCGCTTTTCGGGCGCGATGGCGCCCATGTTTTTCAAAAGTCCCGTGATCTCGCCCTTTTTACCGAGATACCGGACGCGCAGCTCCTCGAACGCTTCCGCTGCGTTCGCCTGCTGCAGATGTTCGTAGAACTGCTCGCGCAGCTCCTGCATCGTCATGCTCATAATGTCCTCCTTATAAAGCTAAAGTCCCATGCGATCTGCATGGGACGAAAAAACCTTTCCGCGGTACCACCCAAGTTAAGGGCAGCGCCCTTCTCTCGTTCCCCCGATAACGCAGGGATGCGCTCAAAATGAGATGCTCCGGTGCTGAACCTTCCCGTCCGTGCCCTGTTCCCCCGCTTTCAGCCGCGACGGGGGCTCTCTTTCACTGCGTTCGGACGGTACCTGACACCTTCAACGCAAGGGATATTGTATCGCAAACGACCGGCGTTGTCAATGCTATTTCAAAAGCCGCAGCCCCGGATCGGTCGCAATGCGCTCGATCGAGTAGCAGAACAGCAGCTCATCCGCGCCGTACTGCTTTGCAAGCTCCGAAACGCTCTGCTTTGAGTAGCGCGGATCGACCATCACGATCGTTCTGTACGACGGCACGAGCAGCGGCGCGAGCGTGTTGCCGAACGAATCCTTGACCAGAAGAAGCACCGGCGCGTCCTTTTCCGCGCGCTCGTTTTCGATCACGGTGATCGGATGGTTGCCGTCCAGAAACAGCGGATACCAGTCGTATTCGTCGAGATGCGCCTCAAAGAACAAGCTGTGATGGGTTGCGTCGTCGTCGGAGAACGTGACGGTGACGCTGCAGTCCTTCGGCGCGTCGATCGTGAGCGCATCGGCTTTCGTGAGCCACAGCGCGGAGCGCGAGCGTGTGGAGCCGACGTACCCGTCGACCGTCCGCCGCTCGAACGCATCCTTTGAAAGCGGTTCGTGTCCCGCCGCGCGCATGTACGCTTCATACGCCGCGAACGCGCCGTCCGCCGTCCAATGGTGGTCGGTGCGGTAGAACCAGTCCTGCCCGTCGGCACGGAACGTCCCTGCGATCGGCACAAGCGAAACGCCCTGCGCCTCCGCGATCTCCTGCAGCGCCTTGTCGTCCCGGTACAGCGCGGCAAGCGTTTTCGGGAGCTTCCCGTTTCTCACCCAGCCCGTCGACGGCACGACGAGAAGCCGCGGCGTAAGCCCCGCCGTTTCGCCGAGCTTCGCAATGCGGGTAAGGCGCGTTTCGATCTCCTTTGCATCAAAATCGACCGGCGCTTCCACGAGATACCCGTCGCGATCCATGTAAACGTCCGCGCTCACCTGCCGTCCCGCATACAGCGTCGCGTACGCGTTGACGGACACCAGCACGTTTCTCAAGGGCAGATGGTCGGCGAGGAACGTTTCGACCTTGTCATCATAAGACCAGTCGGAAAGATCCTGTTCCCCGAGCTTCGGCGCGTCGGCAAGGTAGCGGCGTTCCGCGTCGGAAAACGTGCGGTACGGCAAAAGCAGGAACGCGAGCGGCACGGCAAGCAGAAGGAGCGCAAACAGAACGACGGTCACGAGATTCCACGGATTTCGTTTCATTTTCGCACCTCCTCTCAGAACCGGAAATAGATGAACGGGTTATAGCTCTGCGACGCGAGCGAGGCGATGCAGAGCACGAACAGAACGACGCAGGCGACGAGCCGTACCGGCGCGAACCAGCGGAAGCGTTCCAGCTTCTTTGCAAGAATTGAGAACAGCGGCGTCGACGCAACGGCGGCAAGCAAAAGCGTGGGAAGGAACCCCAGGCACCACGCCGCAGACGTTGGGGAAAGCAGACCGGGATTGTGAATGCCGATCAGCGAGCCGAAATAGACGCCGAGCGCCGAGAAATCGGTGAAATAAAAGATGCCCCACCCGATCGACGCGATCAGAAACGTGAAAAGCCGGCGAACGACCTTCGGGAGCTTTTGAAGCACTTTGCCGAAGAACAGTTTTTCGAGCGTCAGCAGAACGCCGTAATACATGCCCCACACGACAAAGTTCCAGCTTGCGCCGTGCCACAGTCCGGTCAGTGCCCAGACGATCATCAGATTGAATATCTGCCGCGGAAGTCCCTTGCGGTTGCCGCCGAGCGGGATATACACGTACTCGCGGAACCATGTGGACAGCGAAATATGCCAGCGCCGCCAGAAATCGGTCACGCTGTCCGCAATATAGGGGTAATTGAAGTTCTGCACGAACCGGAAGCCGAGCATGCGTCCGAGACCGCACGCCATGTCGGAATAGCCGGAAAAATCGAAATAGATCTGAAACGAATAGGCGAACAGCCCGATCCACGCGCCGAGCACGCCGTTTCCGTTCGGCGTCGCGGAAAGCTGTGAAAAGAGCGTCCCCATCGTGTTGGCGATCAGCACTTTTTTGCCGAGACCGACGAGAAACTGCCGGATGCCGTCCGAAATGCCGTCGATCGAAAGATCGGGGTTCTCAAGCTGCGCTTCGATGTCCACGTACCGCACGATCGGTCCCGCGATCAGCTGCGGGAACATGGTGACATACGCGCCGAAGCGGACCGGATTCTTCTGCACCTTCGTTTTGCCGCGGTACAGGTCGATCACGTAGGACATGATCTGAAACGTGAAAAACGAGATACCGATCGGCAGCCGGATCGAGACCGTCTTCTGGGAGAGCGGCGCGGGAAAAAGCCCTTTGACCGTGTTCCAGAAAAGTCCCGTATACTTGAACGTAAACAGCAGAACCAGATTCAGCACGATCGACGCAACGAGAAACGCCTTTTTGTGCCGCTCGCTTTTGTCCATCAAAAGCCCGATGACCCAGTTCAGTACGATCGAACCGATCATCAGGATCACGTAAAGCGGTTCGCCCCACGCGTAAAACACCAAGCTCGCGAGCAGCAGAAAGCCGATCTTCCACTTTTTGGGCAGCAGATAATAGCCGATCAGCGTGACCGGCAGAAATGCAAATAAGAATGTCAGCGACGAAAAGACCATTTACGGGTTGACGCCGCGGAACGTCTCGAGCATCGCCTGCGCATCGGGCGAAACGATCAGAACGACCAGCTCGCCTTCGCGCAGCAGAACGGCGTTCTCCATGATCTTGTACGCATCCGGATCATAGGAACGAAAGACCTCTTTCATATCCTCGACATGCCCGGCAAGAAGCGTTCCGATCTCGTTCGCGGTCTCCTCCGGCGCGACCACGACGATCGCCTCGGTGGTGTATCCCACGGCATCCGCAAAGCCCACGCCGCACTTGCAGGCGGACAGATCGATCCCGTAATAATCGAGGAGGTCATCCTCGGAATAGGGCGTCATATCGTCGAGATACCCGGCGCTCTTCCACGCGTCGGCAACGCGTTCGGCAAAGTCCGCACCGTAAACCTTTTCCGTTTCCTTCGAAGGCGCCTGCGTGCCCGCGCATGCGCAGAGCAGCATCATGATCAACAACAGACTGATAATCCGTTTCATTTGGTCTCCTTCCCGTGTGCCGGAAGCGTCCGGTACAGGCATTTTTCCCATTTGGATTATTGTATCAAACCTCCATGCGAAATGCAAGTTTTTGACCGAATCGCACGAAAAAAGCCCCTGCCGAAACAGGGGCTTTGCTGCTTACATCAGTCGTTTCTTGCGCTCTTTGCGATCTCGCAGAGGTTCGCAAACGCGTTCATATCGGTGATCGCGAGGTCCGCAAGGACTTTGCGGTTGATGTCGACGTTCGCGAGCTTCAGGCCGTTGATGAGGCGGCTGTACGTGGTGCCGTTCATGCGGGCGCCTGCGTTGATACGGGCGATCCACAGCTTGCGGTATTCACGCTTCTTGAGCTTTCTGCCGACGTAGGCATATGCCATCGACTTCATGACCTGCTGGGAAGCGGCGCGATACTGCTTGCTCTTTGCTCCGTAGTAGCCCTTTGCGAGACGGAGGACCTTACGGCGTTTCTTAACGGCGTTGACTGCTCTCTTAATTCTTGCCATGGTTTTGTTCCTCCTTACTTATACGGAATCAGCTCGCGGATCTTCTTCTGTTCTTCTTCGGCGATGTAGCCGGTCTGACGCAGACCGCGAAGTCTCTTGGTGGTCTTTTTGGTGAGAATGTGGCTCTTGTAGGCCTTGGCGCGCTTGATCTTGCCGGACTTGGTCACGGAAAAACGCTTTGCTGCGCCGCGATGGGTTTTGATCTTCGGCATTGTGGTTCCTCCTGAAATAATACTTCCTTTACTTTTTGGGTGCAAGCACCATAAACATGTTTCTGCCCTCTTGCTTGGGAGGACGTTCTTTCACCGCGACGTCGGACACCATGTTGAAGAAAGCTTCCATGACATCCTCGCCCATTTCGCCCTTGGTGATCTGTCTGCCGCGGAAGCGGATGGACACCTTCACCTTGTCGCCGTTACGCAGAAACTTGTCGCATTGCTTTGCCTTGACCTCCATGTCGTGCACGTCGATCGTTGCAGACAGGCGGATCTCCTTGATCTCGATGATCTTCTGATTCCGTTTTTGTTCCTTCTCCCGCTTCAGCATGTCATAGCGATACTTGCTGTAGTCCATGAGCTTGCAGGTCGGGGGCGTGTTCTGGGAGACCTTTACAAGGTCCAGTCCGCGCTCATCCGCCAGACGCTGTGCTTCACGCACATCCATGATGCCGAGCTGCTGTCCGTTTTCGTCGATGAGCCGTACTTCGGGGTCGCGGATCTCTTCGTTGATCTGCATATCCTGCGTAGCGATGAAAAAACACCTCCTAAGAAAAATAGTGGGTGCAGATTGCGCCCACTACGAGAAAGATTTTTGATCTATTTACCGTGACGCGGCGCGATTGCCGGCAGGTGAGAGCGGGCGCTCTGCTTGAAAACATGCATATTATAATGACCGTTTTCGCTTTTGTCAAGCGTTTTTTCTCGAATTTCCGGATTTTTTCCGGTGCGCGGCGCGCACGATCGCGGCGAGCAGCAGCAGGAACGTCAAAAGCTCCAGCGCAAGCAGCGCGAGGAACCATCCGTACAGGATCACATTCAGAAAACCGGTGAGCATCGTGCGAAACGCCGACGGCGAGATGTTCAGCCGCCCGACGTAGCCGAACAGAATAAACTGCATGACCGGCACGAACACGACCGTAACGCCCATGAAGCACCCGCCGCGGCGGATCACCGCGCCCGTCCGCTTCGATTTTGCGCTGTAATACAGCATCCTGAGAAAAACGAGCATCAGGATCGTCAGCAGCAGTCCCGCGACGAACAGCACGAGCGACGACCGGCTGAACGTGTGGTTTTTGAGCGTCAGAAACGGCCCGACGATCAGCGGCGTGTTGATCGCGGAAAGGTCCTCCGTCACCGCCTGCGCGCAGTCCTCGGCGCAGTCGTTGATCCCCTGCTCGGAAAATGACGTGTGGGTGCGAAGATACGTCCTGAACCCGTCCGCCGGGAACGCGGGAAGGTTCAGCGGCGCTTCGGCGTCTTCGGCGTACAGCATGTCGATCAGCGTGTTCGTATAGGTGCGGATCGCCTCGTCCGTCACGACGTTCGAGAACGCGCCCTCCTCGAGTCCGTACAGCAGGGCAACGTGATCCAGATCGTCCGAAATCTGCCCGCGTATCTCGATGCAATAGCTTTCCGTCGGCAAAAACGCTTTGATGTACGCCGGGTTCAGCGCAATGAAGCGCAGCGCGCCCGCCGCGAGCGTCAGCGCGATCGACGCGCACAGCAGCGCCAGAAGGATCAGCGTTCCGATTGCCTTAAAGAATCTCATCGGGACACCTCCGTTCCGTCGATCAGCGTGCATAAAAGCACGCAGCGGTCGGTGCGCCGTCTGCCCTCATTGTCGCGCGGGTAGCAGGTATACAGCACGAGGTCCGCGTCCTGCTTTGCGTCCATATACCACCGGTCGGTCCCCTTTGCGGTCTTCTTTTCCGTCACACGGTAGGCGTACGGTCCGTAGCTCGTTTCGACCTGAACGATCGCGCCGACGGGCGTATCCTCGAGCTCCGCAAAATCGCGGGTGACGTGCGCCGAAACGATCGTGCAGCCGCCCTCGCCCGGGAACGCCGAACCGAACGACATGCCTGCGCCCTTCTTCAAAAGCTTTTTGTCTGCGCCGAGATACACCGGGATGTTGCGGATGCGCCAGCCGCCGTCCGCCCAGGTCACATTGATGCGCGCAAACTGTTTTCCGTAGCGGATTTCCGGAATCTTCGAAAGCGAAGCGGGGCGTCCCGCGGGCGCGAAGCCGGTGTCCTCGTCCGTAATCTCCGTGCCCTGCGAGGTTTGTCCGACGATCAGACCGAAATATGCGGTTTCCTCGATCACCGACTGGAACAGGTACATGCTGAGGCAGAAGATTCCCGCAAAAAACAGCAGGAACGGAACCACCATCGCGAAGCCCCTTCCGGCGGGAGATTCGGTCCTTTCGCGTGATTCCATCGCTTATACCGTCCTTTTCTTTCTGCGTTCCATCAACACGATGAGCACGACCGCAAAGACCGCCGCCGCGCCGATCAATACGCCTCCGCCGATGATCCAGCCCTTTGACGGGACCCTGCCGACGTCGGTTTTTGCGTCGCCGTTGATGCGGCCGAGCACCTTGCCGTTCTTTTTGATCGTAATGACGCGGGCGTATTCGTTCTGTGAATCGTTGCTCGGATCGATCGAATATTCCAGCCCGAGTTCCGCGCTGATCCGCTCGATCAGCTCCGCCGCGATCTCAAAATCCGCTTCCGTATAGTGATCGAGCGAGGCGCCTTCGGAAAGCCGTTCCTTTGCGACGGTTTCGTTCACATAACGGACGATGTTCCGGTAGTTGTCCGCGGTCACAACGATCTCATCGCTGCGAAGAACGTTGTATAGCTGCCGTCTGAGGTTCTCGTCCCTGCCGAGCACCGTCTGATCGAACGAATCCATCAGCCAGCCCTTGTAGGTATCGCTGTCGCCCGCGGGCGTGATCGAAACGGCATCCGCGGGTTCTGCGGTCGGCGCAGGCGTCTCCGTTTCCGCTTCGCCCTCCGCAAGCGCGGTCAGCGGCAGCATGATGCATAACAACACGGCGAACAGTACGCCGAAGTATTTTTTCATGAGTGTTCCTCCTTTGCCCGAACGGATTTCTCCATTATGGGCATATCCATTATACGGGACAAATGCGACGGAAATGTAACAGAAATAATAAAAAACCCTGAATCTTAAAACCAGCCGAGGAGGTGTCCCAGCAGCGCGCCGAGACCGAGCGTCCACAGCAGCACCGACAGCGGAACGAGCACCAGAAACTTCGCATGTTTCGTCTTGTGGCGGCAGAAAACCATGCCGCAAAGCGCGCCGACGCAGCCGCCGAGGAACGACAATAGAAGCAGCGTGCGCTCCGGCACGCGGCGTTTTCCCTTCTTCTGCCGCGCGATGTGCTTGTCGTATGCGTACACGAGGAACGTGACGAGGTTCATAACGCCCAGCGCCGCCCACAGCGGCCAGAGCTTTGCGATCGTTTCCATTTTGTTCATCCTCCCGGAAAAGAGTATCACGGCGCGGACAAAAAAGCAAGCCGGCAAAAAAACGCCTGCGACGAAAGATTTTCCGTTGACAACAAATGCCGCGCGGAATAAAATAATGATGTATGGGGATTCCCCCGAAAACCTGTTCAAAAGGAGGTGGCTGTCATGGATGCAGGCAGTAGTACCGGCTCTGCAAGCCCGCTTTTGTGCGGAAACGCATCGGACGTGCCCTTATGGCAGCCGGTCCTTTCCTGATTCATTCAGCGGGTCTTGCTCCTATGATCAAATATAAGGAGGAAGACTGATATGGCAAATCTGGCTACCGCGATCACTTCATTGATCGAATCCAAAAAATACGGAACGCTGCGCGACATTCTCGTTACGATGAACGCAGCGGATATTGCCGCGCTGTTCGAGGATCTCGAACCCGAACTTCTGCCGCGGCTGTTCCGCCTGCTCCCGAAGGAGCTTGCGGCGGACACCTTCGTCGAGATGGAGAGCGACTCGCAGGAGCTGCTCATCAAGGGCTTTTCGGATTCCGAGCTCAAAGAGGTCATCGACGAACTGTATATCGACGACGCCGTCGACATCGTGGAAGAGATGCCGGCGAACGTCGTGAAGCGAATCCTTGCGCAGGCGGACCCCGACACGCGGAAGCTCATCAACGAGCTTTTGAAGTACCCGGACGATTCCGCCGGCAGCATGATGACGACGGAATACGTCGAGCTGCGTCCGAACTGGACCGTGGAGGATGCGATCAAGACGATCCGCCGCACGGGGATCGACAAGGAAACGATCAACATCTGCTACGTCACCCGCGCGGATCGCACGCTGTACGGCTTTGTAACGATCCGGCGCCTGATCCTCAGTCAGCCGGACGTGCTGATCGGCGACCTCGCCGAAACGACGAACGTGATCTCCTGCAAAACGCTGGACGACCAGGAGACCGTGGCCCAGATGCTCAGTAAATACGACCTTCTGGCGCTGCCGGTCGTGGACGGCGAGAACCGCCTCGTCGGTATCGTCACGGTCGACGACGCAATCGACGTCCTGCAGGAAGAGGCGACGGAGGATATCGAAAAGATGGCTGCAATCACGCCGAGTGACAAGCCGTACCTCAAAACCGGCGTGTTCGCGCTGTATGTGCACCGCATTCCGTGGCTCTGCATTTTGATGATTGCCGCGATCTTCACCGAGCTTGTCATCAATCATTTCAGCAACCTCATGTCCGTGCAGTTCCAGTCCTTCATCAGCGCGATGCTGCTTGCCTGCATTCCGATGCTGATGGACACCGGCGGCAACGCGGGCAATCAGGCGTCCGTCACCATTATTCGCGGACTTTCCCTCGGCGAAATCGAATTCCGCGATCTTCCGCGCGTCATCTTCAAGGAGTGCCGGATCTCCCTGCTCGCGGGCGCAACGCTTGCCGTCGTCAACTTCGGCAAGATGATGATGATGTACGCGATCACCTATCACAACAGCTTCAACAACCAGTTCACGCCGTATCTGCTGATCGCCGTGACCGTTTCGATCGCG
>JAEEGF011760863.1_pt1 | contig 12608 bp, 3 predicted proteins | sample 9134171 | NCBI WGS metagenome assembly JAEEGF01 (sample SAMN16246542, study PRJNA631951) | gut metagenome | biome: gut microbiome; feature: rumen; material: AP-attached | host: Bos | place: Iran: Karaj | collected 2018-10 | reverse complement strand
CAGAGTATCGACATGAAGGAATTTGAAGGTATCGCCATGACATCGGTCGATGAAGCCCTTCAGGGTCGTATCTCTGGTCTTGACATCGTAGCGAACTCTGGTAACCTCGGTGCTGGTACGACCATGCGTCTGCGCGGTGTCAGCACCATTAACGGTGATGCCAACCCGCTTATCGTCGTCAATGGTAACGTCTGGGAAAACGACGCCAACAAAGACTTCGACTACACGGACGCCAACGCTGAACGATTCGCAGAACTTCTGAATGTGAACCCTGAAGACATCGAGACCATCTCCGTCCTCAAGGATGCTGCCGCTACCGCCATCTGGGGTGCGCAGGGTGCCAATGGTGTAATCGAAATTAAGACCAAGCGCGGTGAACGTGGTAAGACAAGGGTGCAATACACCTACCGCTTCACGGGTACTTGGCAGCCTGAGAGCTACAAACTGCTCAATGGTACCGACTACACCATGTTCCTGAAGGAAGCCTTCTTCAACCAGACGCTCGACAACTCGTTCTCGACGCCGGGTACCAATAACTACATCCCTGAAATCAACTACAACCCGAACTTCACCGAACACAACATGTACGACGACGACACCGACTGGCTCGACGCCGTGAAGCAGTTCGGTCAGTTCCACCAGCACTTCCTCTCGCTGACGGGTGGTGGTGAACGCGCCAACTTCCGTATTTCGGGTGGTTATGATAATCAGACTGGTTCGGTCATCAAGCAGCACCTCGACCGCTTCACCACACGTGTTGCCCTTGACTACTTCGTCAGCAACCGTATCAAGGTCAGCACCAACTTCGACTTGACCTATACGAAGAACCAGAAGAACTACAACGTGAATGGTGACCTCATCGCCATCGCCTACAACAAGATGCCGAACCTCTCCATCTATGAAGAGGACGAGAATGGTAACGACACAGACCGTTACTACACCATGAACCGCTACATCGACACGCCGTCCGACTACAAGGCTGCTGCCCGACTGCTGCAAGAGCAGTACGATATGTCGAACCCTGTCGCTGTCGCTCACAACGCCAAGAATGACGAACGTACCGTCAGCCTGTCGCCGGAATTCATCCTCCGCTACGACATGCTCGGCACAGAAGACGACAAGACCAAACTGACTTACGAAGGACAGATTATCTTCAGCATCTACAGTCTGGACGACGACGTGTTCTATCCCGGTACGCTTCTTTCCAACAACTGGAAGGCCGACTCCTATAATATAGCATCGACTCGTTCGTATAAGAGTAACTCACTTTCGACCCGTCATACCTTGACCTTCACTCCTTATTTTAAGAATGAAGCACACAAGTTGTCGATGATGGCACGTGTTCAGTACAACACGGGTAACTCTTCGGACCAGAACTACGGTATCAAGTGGCTGCCGACGACCAACGACATCACTTCTGCCCTCGCCGGTGGTGTGCCGACCTCCTTCTCGTCGGGTGCCGGTGAATGGAAGAGCATGTTCATGTTGTTCCAGATGCACTACGCCTACAAAGGAAAGTATATCTTCGATGCCACAATCCGTCGAGACGGTTCGGTCAACTTCGGTCCCGAACGCCGCTGGGGTAACTTCCCCGGTATCTCCGCTCGTTGGAACATCAGCGACGAAGCTTTGATGCAGAAAGTAAAATGGGTCAACATGCTCTCTATCCGTCCAGGTTGGGGTATCGTCGGTCGCCAGCCCGGCAGCGAGGGTCTGTTCTACAGCCGTTACACCAACGGCGCCGGCTATCTGAGCGTCGGTACGAGTGTCGCTCCTGCCAACATTCAGATGAAGAGCCTGAAGTGGGAGCAGAAGGAGACCTACAACATCGGTACCGACTTCGGCTTCTTCAACGAGCGCCTCACCGGTTCCGTGGATGTGTATAAGAGAGACACCAAGGACCTGCTTTCCAACATCCAGGTTCCCGCCCTGTCCAACCTGATCAACTACCTGGACAGCAACATCGCCTCCCTCACCAACCAGGGTGTGGAAGTGGAACTGAACGGTATCCTCATCAGCACCAAGGACTTGAGCTGGACCATCGGCGGTAACATGGCCTACAACGTGAACCGCATCACCAAGCTCAACACCTCTGCCGACAACAAGGCCGGCGTTCGTACCGGCGGCATCTCCGGCGGTACCGACAACTGGGTCCAGATGCACCAGGTGGGTTATCCCGTGAGCTCCTTCTACGTGTACCAACAGGTGTACGACCAGAACGGCAAGCCGCTCTACGGCCAGTATGTAGACCGCAACGACGACGGCGTGGTGAACGAGAGCGACCGCTACTTCTTCCACAAGCCCGCTCCGGACTTCACCTTCGGCTTCAACACCAATCTCAGCTACAAGAACTGGACGTTCGCCCTCTCCGGACACGCTTCCCTGGGCAACTACGTCTACAACAACGTGGCCTCCAACTCCGAGATGTTCAAAGACCTGTGGGTGAACTCCTTCGTGTCCAACCGTCTGGTCAGCGCCTTGGATTCCAACTTCCCGGACGCCATGTACATCTCCGACTACTATATTGAAAACGGTTCCTACCTCAAGCTGGACAATGCAACCGTGGGTTACACCTTCCCTAAACTCATGGAGGTGAATCCCAACCGCTTTGCTTCCCTGAATATCTTCGCTACGGTTCAGAACATCTGCACCTTCACCAAGTATTCCGGCATCGACCCCGAAGTCTGGGGCGGTATCGACGGTACCGTTTATCCTCGTCCCCGTACGTATGTTCTGGGTCTCAAGTTCAACTTCTAAACTGAGGATACGATCATGAAAACCATCAAATACATTCTTGCTTCCTTAGCTATCGTTCTTGTGGCCGCTTCCTGCGTGAAGGATTTGAACGTAACGCCCATCGACCCCAACAAGAACACGGCCGACAAAGCCCTCGTCTCCGAGCAGGACTTTGAAGCCTTCCTGGCCGGTATCTACACCGGTTACGCCACCTCCGGCTACTACGGCCCCAACGGCGATCCTTCCATCAAGGGTCTCGACGGCGGTATGAGCCAGTATATCCGTGGCCTCTTCCACCTTTGCGAACTGCCCACCGACGTATACGTGTGCGGCTGGAACGACGAAGGTGTTCCGGATGTATGTAAGATGCAGTGGGATGCTTCCACCGGTCTTATCTACTCCATCTACTCCCGTATGTTCTTCCAGATTTCCCAGTGCAACGAGTTCATCCGTCAGGCTCAGCAGACCAATCTGGCCTTTGCATCCAAGGACCAGATGATTGCCGAAGCCCGCGCTCTCCGCGCCCTCAGCTACTATCACGCCATCGACAACTTCGGCAATGTTCCTTTCGCCGATGAGACTTCCGTGGTAGGTTCGCTCCCCGGCAAGAAGAACCGCACCGAACTCTACAACTGGCTGGAAACCGAACTCAAGGACATCATCGACAACAGCAAGCTTGCCGAACCCAAGGCCGGTCAGTACGGCCGCATCGACAAGGGTGCCGTGAAGATGGTCCTGGCCAAGCTCTATCTGAACGCTCAGGTTTACACCGGCACCGCCCAGTGGGAGAAGTGCGCCGGCGTGCTGAAAGACCTCATGGACGACGGCTACAGCCTGCACACCACTCCCCGTGGCGTGTACAGCGCCTATCAGGACCTGTTCCTGGCCGACAACGACCAGTGCACCGACGAAATCATCTTCGCCGTGCAGCAGGATGGTGAGGACACCCAGTCCTATGGCGTGACCAACTACCTGATCTTCGCTTTCACCGGTGGTTCCATGGCTCCCGCAGACCTGGGTATCTCCTCCGGTTGGTCCGGCTGCCGCATGACCCCCGAGTTCTACGGCAAGTTTGACACGGTCAACGACAAGCGCGCCATCTTCTGGACCGACGGCCAGAGCCTGGACGTCACCGACTTCGGCGACTTCACCAACGGTATCGGCTTCCAGAAGTATAAGAACATCAAGGCCGATGGCACTCCCGGCAAGGCTGCCGGTTTCGTGGACACCGACTTCCCTGTATTCCGTTATGCCGACGTACTGCTGATGGCCGCCGAGTGCGCCCTGAACGGCAGCACCTCCATCTCTGCCGCCGATGGCCTGAAGGCTCTGAACGACGTGCGTGCCCGCGCTGGCCTGCCCGCCGCCAACGGCCTCACCGCCGACGATGTGCTGGACGAACGCGCCCGCGAACTCTACCTGGAGCTGTGGCGTCGTCAGGACCTCATCCGCAACAACAAGTTCACCACCGCCGACTACATCTGGCAGTGGAAGGGTGGCGTCCACGACGGCAAGGCCGTAGAGGACTACAAGAACCTTTATCCCATTCCTGCATCCGACATCATGGTGAACCCTGATCTGGATCAGAATACCGGTTACAACAAATAATAAGGTCAGACAACAATGAAGAAGATTTTATCCATCATATCTGCAGGTTTGCTGGCCGTACTGGCCTTCTCCTGCACGAAGGAGGAGGACAAGGCTGTCATCGACACCGACACCCAGATCACTGCCCCCGTGCTGCTTTCGGCCGTGGCCAATGAAGATGGGGTGACGGTGCAGTATACCCCTGCCAAGTTCGCTACCTCCTTCAACTCCAAGCTGCCCGTTTACCATACGCTTGCTATGGTGAAGGTGGGCGGTAAGGAAGTGAACCAGACCCTTGCCAATGCCAAGGATGACGGAATTGCTATCACTATCAGTGCCAAGAACCTCTCCGCCGCCCTCCGCGGCCGCGGTTACAAGGCTTTTGACGAGGTGCCCGTAGAAGTGGTTGTCCGTGCAGCCGTGCAGGACCCCGCCCGCGGCATCACCTCCGGTTACCACGATTCCGCCGAGAAATACGCTTTCCAGTGGATTATGCCCGAAGAAGTGGCCGGTTGCCCGTACGAAGGCTTTGACGCCGACAGCGAGTGGTCTGTCATCGGCGCCCTCTCCGCTTACGAAATCAGCTGGGACGGTGACCTGAACATGTGGACCAACGGCAACCAGCATGTGGCTGCCCACGTGACCCTGAAGGCCGGCGACGAATTCAAGTTCCGCAAGGACCAGGATTGGGGCGTGAATATGGGCGGTGAATTCGGCAGCAAGGACTCCGAGTTCCCTGTGACCCAGGATGGCGCCAACATCAAGGTGGGTGCCGACGGTGTCTACGACCTGTATCTGGATCCCGATGCCGGTACCGCATGGATTACCGACGCCTACGATCCTTATCCGGATTACACCGAATCCAGCAACTGGAGCATCATCGGTTCCATCGCTGCCTACGACAACAGCTGGAACAAGGATCTGCCCATGGTGTCCGACGGCACCAACCACGCCGCCTTCGCCGTGATCATCGGCGCCTCCGACGAATTCAAGTTCCGTCAGGATGCCGACTGGGGCGTGAACCTGGGTGGTGAGTTCTCCGAACTGGGTGCCGACATTTCTGTAAGCCAGGACGGTCCCAACATCAAGGTGGGCGTCGCCGGTGTCTACGACATCTTCGTGAATCCTTCCGCCTCCACCGCCGTGGTAGCCGAGGCCAGCGGCCTCAAGATTTCTGCCAAGATTGGTGGCGACGAACCCGGACCCGAGCCGCCGGCAGTGACCGGTTGGAACATCATCGGCCTCAATGGCGACTGGGACAACGATATCATCGCTACCCAGGACGGTGATGTGTGGACCGCTTTCATTACCGCCAAACCCGCAGACGGCGAAGAGACCACTACCTTCAAGTGGCGCAAAGACGCTGCCTGGGACGAGAACTATGGCGGCACGATGGTCGCCCTGGGCGAGCCCTTCGCAGCCGAGGCCGGCGGCCCGGACATCAAGGTCTCCGCAGGCTTCTACAAAGTTGTCCTGGATCTCACCGACGCCGAGGCTCCTACCATCACCGTTTCCAACGGCGACGTGTTCTCCCTCATCGGCCAGATCAACGGCACCAGCTGGGACACCGACTTTGAACTGGCCGAAGAAGCTGGCGTTTACACCAGCGAGCTGGTTTACATTGACGGTGGCTTCAAGATCCGCCACAACTTCTCCTGGGCCGACGAAGACACCTATGGTGCCGAGGTCGATGACTTCACGCCTAAGATGGGCGCCGCCTTCACGGCTGTCCAGCCCGGTAAGAACATCAACCTGCCCGCCGGTAACTACCGTGTCCAGTTCACCCCGGCTACCAAGGAAGTGATTGTCACCCGCGTAGACTATGAACTGCCCGACATCGACCTCAGCCAGTATGAGTATCTGGAGGCGATGGCCGGTGCCGAGACCTGGGGCCTCATCGGTCCTGCCCAGCCCGGTAAATGGGATACCGATACCGATCTGCAGAAGATTCAGGACGATCCCGAAATCTGGGCCGTGATGAACATTCCTCTGCAGGGCGACAAGTTCAAGTTCCGCGGTAACGATACCTGGGGCGACTATGACCTGGGCGGCGGCGCTTCCTTCGAAATGGATACGCCTATCGTAATGACCAAAGGCGGTGGCGACATGACGGCCGTACTGGGCGTCTATACCATCTACCTCTATCCTACCTACGGTTTGCTGTACATTACCGAAGGCAGCGGTGACGTACCTCCGCCGCCGGCAAAGCCCACCATGTGGTCCCTGGTTGGCACCATTGGCGGAACCAGCTGGGATGCCGACCTGGATATGACCAACGTCAGCGGTGACATCTGGGAAGTGAGGAACGTGGCCGTTACGGCTTCCGACGAGTTCAAGATTCGCGCCGACCACGATTGGGGCACCAGCGTGGGCGGTCCCGAGGAGAACTCCACCAGCACCATCGATCCTGCCAATCCTTACGGCGTTTACAAGCCCGTCCTGGGCGAGGCCTTCGCCGCGGGTGACAAGAACATCCAGATTGGTGTGGAAGGTAACTACAACGTCACCTTCGACTATGCCCAGCAGACCATCCTCATTGAGGAATACAAGGAGTATCCCGAACAGCTGTTCATGATTGGTGAAGAGTTCGGCAACTGGAATTGGGAATCCGACGGCGTGGTGGAGATGACTCCCGTCCTCCACAAACCCGAATGGGGCGCCAATGCCGAGGGCCAGTTCTATACCGTGCGTTACTTCAGCGCCAACAAGGGCTTCAAGTTCTGCTCCAAGCGTGCCTGGAGCGGCGACTTCTGGGGCCTGGAGACCAACGACGGCTTCGTGGAGTCCGGTGGCAACTGCACCGTGACCGCAGACGGCTTCTACCTGGTACACATCGACTTCAAGGCCGGTAAGGTGCACGTGGAGCCTGCTAAGGTCTACGGTATCGGTGACGCTTTTGGTGGCTGGGATGAGGCCGTGGCCGACAATCTCTTTGTGGCCGATGGTACCACCCTCAAGGCTACTGTGAAGGCCGCTGGCAACCTCCGTATGTACGTGGCTTCCGAGATTGCCACCTCTGACTGGTGGACCCGCGAGTTCAACATCATCGACGGCAAGATCGTTTACCGTCTGATGGACGAACTCAGCGCTCCCGCCGTCCTGAAGGACCAGGTGGCCGTGCTGGACTTCAATGCCGGCACCGGTGAAATCCAGGGCGAGGGCGAGCAGCCTTCCGCCGACTACGCCGACTATATCTACGCCATCGGCGGCGACACCGGCTGGAGCGGAGTATATCCGCTGCGCAGCGCCCAGACCTCCGGCGTGAACAACGGCAAGTACAAGGGCTTCGGCTATCTGAGCCAGGAGTTCAAGTTCAAACCCAACGAGAACGATTGGACGGGTGACTGGGAGTGTGTGGGAGACGGCCAGATTGGCCAGGGCAGTGACAACTGCCCCGCTCCTGCTACCGCCGGTTACTATATGATCGAGGTGGATCTCACCGAGATGACCTACAGCCTTACCCTTATCAACAGCATCGGCATCATCGGCCCTGCACAGACCGGTGGCTGGGATTCCGACACCGACATGACGTACAACGCCACCAACGGTGCCTGGGAAGCCAAGAACGTTGCCCTCTCCGCTGGTGAAATGAAGTTCCGTGCCAACGACGCGTGGGACATCAACTGGGGTGGCGCACTGGATGCCCTCAACCAGGGCGGTGCCAACATCGCCGTGGAGGCCGGTACCTATGATATCGCCCTCTTTGCCTGGTGCGACGGTAAAGCTTATGCTACGCTCACCCCTGCCGGTGGCGCTCAGATCAGCATCACCATCGACGGTGACATGAGCGACTGGGCCGATGTGGATGGTCTGACCGCTTCTTCCGAGTCGGCTGCTCACAAGGAGTTCAAGGTTGCCTTTGACGAGGATTACCTGTACTTCTACACCAAGACCAACAACAACAATGGCAACATGTGGGGTAACGGCCGGTATATGTACTTCAACTTCGATCTGGATAACGATCCTTCAACTGGTTTCACGCACGACAACGTGGCTGGACTGGAAGCCTACATCTACATCTATATGTATGGTGGCACCTCGTCCGCCCAGGCTATCAATGCTACTCCCACCGGAAAGATTGCCATTGAAACAGACAGCACTTCGTCCTATACCTGTGAGACGAATGCCTGTGCCGGCGTAATTACTTCCGAGATTGTGGAAACCGAGGTGAAGATTGCCCGTTCCGATTTCGGCATCAAGAAGGGCGATACCATCCGTATTAACAGTTGGGGCAACAAGAGCGCTTCCGACCTTAAGTCAGAGTTCATTACTGTCACCATTGACAAGTAACCGCTCTTAGTTTTTCAGGCGGGAGCCCCTGACCGGACTCCCGCTTGCCAATTTAAATTATAAGTATATGAAACAGCTTCATTATATCCTGCTGGCAGTCTTGCTGCTGTTCTCCTGCCAGGCCCCGGACAATGGCGGTTCCACTGAGGTGACTCTGAGCCTGAATCCTACCGAGCTTCTGTTCGGCAGTGACGACGCCACTACCAAGTTCGTGAGCGTGACTACATCGGCCTCCTGGACGGCCGAGGCCAACCAGACCTGGGTGCATCTGCAGAATGCGTCCGGTACGGGCAACGGTTCCTTCTCCGTGAATGTGGACGCCTTTGCGGGAGACAATGAACGCACGGCGCTCATCAACGTGTCGGCGGGGGACAAATCGGCCCGCGTGCTGCTCACCCAGGGCGCCGCAGCCGGCAAGCTGGTCCCCGCACCGGCGGCCTTCGACGGCAACAAGCGCTCCAACACGGCCTATCAGCTGCTCATTTACTCATTTGCCGATTCCGACGGTGACGGAGTGGGTGACTTCAAGGGCATCCAGAACAAGCTGGATTACCTGGATGCGATGGGCGTGACCGCCCTGTGGCTGTCCCCGGCCCATCCCGCCAGTTCCTACCACGCCTACGACATCACCGACTACTATTCCCTGAACCCGGCCTATGGCACGGAACAGGACTTCAAAAACCTGCTGGATGCCGCCCACGCCAAGGGTATCGCCATCTATATGGATTACGTGCTGAACCATAGCAGCAAGTTCCATCCCTGGTTCCAGGAAGCTCTGTCCAACCCCGACAGCAAGTACCGGGATTACTATTTCTTGAGCGCCAATCCGCAGTCCGACTACAGTAAGTTCCCCATGCTCAAGGGCACCACTTACCAGTCCGGCGAGTGGAAGGCGGTCACCAGCGGCTCTCCCAAGCTCACCATTACTTCCACCACCGAGGCCGTGACCAACGGCAACGCCAGCTGGAACCTCTGGGTATGGCAGGACGGCGGGGAAGGAAAAGTGGTGAAGTTTGTGGACAAGGGAGACGGCACCTACTACCTGGTGATGGAAATCAACGGAAAGTGGGGCATCCTGGTGCGCAAGTATCCCAACTGGGACGCCGGCTCCAAGTTCGGCGCAAAGACGGCCACCACCATCCAGGCGGGTACGCCCGTAGACCTGGTGGCCGACGGTGCCGATATGTCCTTCACCGGCAATGGCCGCTACAAGATTGAACTCACCAACGTGTCCACGCAAACCTTATATTATATGGGTTGCTTCAGCGACTGGATGCCGGATCTGAACTATGGTGACGTATCTACGGCCGAGACCAACGCCTGCTTCCTGGATCTGGCGGCATCGGCCGACAAATGGATCAACATGGGCGTGGACGGCCTGCGCCTGGATGCCGTGAAGCACATCTGCGGCGGAATCGGCTCGTTCAACCATACCAACAACCGCACCCTCCTCAAGAAGTGGTACGACCACTGCAACGCCACTTACAAGGCCGCCGGACACAGCGGCAATATCTTCATGGTGGCCGAGGAATGGGATAGTCACGATACGGAAACAACTTATTACAAGTCACTTACCTCCTGCTTCGAGTTCGACTACGGCTATAAGCTCCGCGATGCGCTCAACGGCGCCAACGCTTCCGGCTTTGCCGCCGCGGTGTCCAAGTTCGTCACGGACCATACCGCCCAGCGCGCCGACGCCGTGAGCTCCTTCTTCCTCTCCAACCACGACCAGGACCGCTTCGGGTCCAACGTGAACCGGAAGGCGGAACGGGAGAAGCAGGCGGCCGCCATCCTCCTGTCGGGTCCCGGCAAGCCCTTTATCTACCAGGGCGAGGAGCTGGGCTATTGGGGCACCAAGGAACGCGGGGACGCCAATGTGCGCCAGCCCATCGCCTGGGACGCCTCGCTGAAGGACCTGGCCAAGCTGGGCCTGGACATGGGGAAATCGGACCAGGTGAACTACGAGATTGTGAAGGGCGATATTTCCGTGGAGAAGCAGCAGGCCGATGCCGGCAGCATCCTCAACGTGTACCGTACCTGGGGCCAGCTCCGCAGCACCTATCCGGCGCTGGGCAGCGGCACCATGACCCCGCTCAACCTGGGCGGCTCCGCCATCGCGGCCTGGTACATGAGCGCCGGCTCGGAGAAACTGCTGGTGGTGCACAACGTGGCCCTCACGGTGAAGGAAGTGACGGTGACCGATTCCATGGAACATCCGGTGGCCCTGCTGGGCTCGGCCTCGGTGGCCGGGAATACCCTGGCACTCGGCCCCAACTCGTCCGTGGTGTTCCAGCTCTAAGTTGACAGAAAGCTAAAACGATAACCATTATGAAAACTTTCATCTTGAGGAGATGGAGCCTGGCCGCCTGTGTGGTGGCCGGCCTGTCCCTGCTCGCATTCCCTTCCTGCAAGAAGGAGGAAGAGAAACCGGAAGAGGAACAGAAACCGCCCGTGGAGGTGCCCGAAAACACCATCCTGGCCAGTTACAGGCTGCTTTCCTATGAAGGGGACGGCGGCCAGAAAGAGGTGAAGATTGAGGCCACCGGCGCCTGGAAGGTGACGAGCCGTCCGGACTGGATTACGGTGGACCCGGCCCAGGGCAGCGGCAACCAGACCGTCAAGGTGACGGCCGCCGCCAACTCCGCTGCCGCCCAGCGGAGCGGCCTTGTGACCTTCGCCCTTACCGGCGTCAAGGGAACGCAGGCGAGCCTGGTGGTGAAGCAGGCGGAAAGCGGCGGGGAAGCCCCCGGCCCCGATGAACCCACCGACCCCGACGACCCCGATGACCCGGACGATCCGGATGACCCGGACGATCCGGACGACCCCGATGACCCGGAGGACGACGGTCCCGATGAATCGACCCTCTTCATTCCCAAGGCGGACTTTGACACGGAAAGCGTCTGGGGCGTCACCGACGGCATCATGGGCCTTGGCTGGACCAAGGACCTTCCCATGTACGAGGAAGCCTCCCATGGCTGGATTGCCTGTTTCGGGGTCACCATCACCGCTGAAGAAATTGCCGCGGGCGACGGCGGCGGCGAATTCAAGTTCCGCAAGGACGCCGACTGGGCCGTGAACCTGGGCGCCGGGAAGGGTCAGCCTTCGCTGGACAAGCGCTACAAGCTGGCCGACGACGGCGGCAACATCAAGCTGCCGGCCGGCACCTACGACGTCTATATCCAACCCAGCTTCATGCTCCTGTACGTGCTGCCCGCCGGCGCCGAATTCCGGCACGGAGATGCCGTGGCCCCGGCCGAGGTAGGGGAGAACGTACGCATCTACATCCTCAACAACTCCACCTGGACCAAGCCGTACCTCTATGTCTACGGTGCCGGCGGAGCGCTCCAGCCCAACGGCAGCTGGCCCGGCACCTATGCCGCCGGCACCAAGCAGTTCGGGGACTATATCTGGACCTACTGGGAGGCCTCCGGCTTCAGCGGGGTGAACGGCATGAACCTCATCCTGAGTAACAGCGGCACCCAGCAGTATCCCGCTCCCGACGAGACAGACCCGCTGTGGAGCGACATCACCGTCCTGAACACCCTCTATTTCGTCTGGGACGGCACCAAGGTGACGCAGGTGGAAGACCCGGGCAACCCGGGCGTGAGCGGAAAGGGCGTGGAACCGGACAAGATGGAGTTCGGCTCCAGTTCCTGGACGGTTATAGGCACCCTCGGCGGCACCAACTGGGACTATGACTTCCCCATGGACACGGAAGGCTACTGGGAAGTGGCCCGCGGAGTGAACATTGCCGCCGGCGAGCAGTTCAAGTTCCGCCAGAACCGCAAGTGGGACGTGAACCTCGGGAGCGGCGAATGGTCGGAGACCGGCGCCACCACCGTCACCCTGGACAGCAAGATCACCCTCGCCGACGGGGCCGGCAACATGGGCGTGGCCTCCTCCGGCACCTATGATATCTACCTGTGCGTGGAAAACCGCATCGCCTATGTCCTCACAAGCGGCGCGGAGTGGAAGCACGAGGCCGAAGGCAAGCC
>JAEEGF011361700.1_pt1 | contig 12608 bp, 5 predicted proteins | sample 9134171 | NCBI WGS metagenome assembly JAEEGF01 (sample SAMN16246542, study PRJNA631951) | gut metagenome | biome: gut microbiome; feature: rumen; material: AP-attached | host: Bos | place: Iran: Karaj | collected 2018-10 | reverse complement strand
CCCTGATAGTATATACAACTTCGCTTACCTGTTGCGCCCACACGCTTGTTGTTGTCAGCAGTATTAGTGCCACAAGGGTTAATAGATTTGAATTCTTCATCATATTACACTGTATTTATTAAACTTTAAATCACAGTGCAAAAGTACGGTGTTTGCATATCTCCCACAATCTCATTATGTTGGCATTTTTAATACCATGAATGTGGTATGTTTTTCGGCTTTTCGTAATATGATTTGGCTATCTGCTGCCCAAACGAGACACGAATCCGAATATAAATTCAGAATTTATAGATAATTCATAATGAAGATGACAGAAAATGGTTATGACGAAATTTGGCAGGACCAAAGGAGTTCTACTCTTTTACATCCTCGAAGATGTGAAGGGTATCACAATTATCATGAACAAAAATTAGCCCATTATTATAAAACGGGATTTGTGTTGTATTTCCCCATAAATAGCAGCCTTTTCTTGTTTGTTCTGGAGTGAACAATCTATGTGCAAACACCACTTCTTTTTTTCTGTAATTATATACAGCAAATCCCGAAGGCATACCATCTACATGCAAACGTCTTAGCCAAAAAGTTATATAATCACCTTGGAAACCCGTAACACCACCAAGACTATTTTCTATGTCATTATCATAATCTAAATCTATCGCATAGGCTCTCTTTTCAAGGACTTTGAGAGTTTTTGCATCTACAAAATTCATGAAAAGACCATAATCTTTGTCAAGTGTTAAAACAAGAATTTGGTCGTTTTCACTATTCAGATATACATTAGAAATCCTCCCTAAATTACAATGTGGCAAATTTGTATCTTCCTCGGAATCAGAAAAAGCCATTACAAGTTCGCCTGTATTTACATCTATGGCAAGGAGAATCTCATGTCTGTCATGCTTTGATTTTACCCAAAGTTTGCCACCACAGACACCTTCAAGTACAAAGCCAAGGTCTATAGTTACATTAAAGTCTGGCTCGTAGTTATGCTGCCACAAAATGCTGCCGTCCCAGTCGTAGCGAATTACGATATTGTCTCTGTTTGAGAAAATCATATCATTGAATACAAAACGAACACCAAGATAATCTTCTTTAAAAATCACCTTGCCTGTTTCTATATCAACAAGATTATTATAGTCATTATAGTTAACCCCATCACGCATGTACGTGTTCAAATAACGCATGTTTGTATTAGCAGCCAAAGATAATGTATTCTTCACAACATTAAGAAGTTCACCATCTTTTGTATGCAACATAGCATCATACAAACTTGCACCATCATCAACCTGAACGACAACTTTGTCTTCAAAACTTCTGATATGACCGACTCCCATTAGAGAGATTTCTTTTCCTCCTATATACAGAATAGACTTTTTGTCCTTATCTGTAGAGGCATAAACTCCGTATCGAGCATCGAAATTATACTGCGACACGTTCTTAACAACTTTTGTTTCTTTCCACATAGTTTAGGATTTTGCTTTGTAAAGAACGGTGTTGCACTTTTCGTGGCGGAAAAGGTTGCAAGCTTGTTCTCTTATGCCGTCGGCTGTAACAGCCAAGTAGTTTGGTACTTCGCGGTTAAAATGCTCAACATCGCCAAGCGAGGCCGCGAAAGCTATGTTTGTGGCAAGCGACAGATAGTTCTCGTTCTCGATTATGTGCATTGATTCGAATTTGTTTTTGACCTTTTGCAACTCGTAGTCGCCTACAAGTTCGGTCTTCAGTCTGTCGAATTCGCCCCAAATCTCGGTCTCGGCAGTCTCGAAGGTTGTGCCCTTGTTTAGTCTGCCCATCACGGTAAGAAATCCCGGGTCGACCGTGTCCATGAGGTAGCAGTCAACCTGCGAGAAAATCTGCTTCTCCTGCACAAGATTCTTTATCATTCGAGCCGACTGACCGGTTGTCAGAATGTCGGTTATGCTGTCGAGTGTTGGATATTCGGCATCTGTAACGCTGCAAATAGGAATTCCGATGGTAATCATGTCGAACGGCACGTCGCGCTCAACCTCCAATCGTCGTTCCTCGGTTTGCTGAGGCTCGCGTGGCGGCTGAGTTGTGTCGATGGTTCGGCTCGGAATTGGTCCGAACCATTTTTCGGTAAGGCGTCGTGCCTCGTCGAAACTGATGTTGCCCGTTATTGCCAGAACGGCATTGTTTGGCGCGTAGAATCGGAAGAAAAAATCCTTTACATCGTCGAGCGTGGCGTTTGCAATATGCTCAAGTTTTAGTCCGATGGTAGGCCAGCGGTACGAATGTTTTTTGTAGATGAGCGAGCGCAGCAGGTGTCCCACATCGCCGTAAGGCTGGTTTATGTTGCGCTGCTTGAACTCCTCCATAACCACGTTGCGCTGAACCTCGAGGCTCTTTGGCGTGAAGGCGAGGCTTAACATTCTGTCGGATTCGAGCCAGAAGGCCGTTTCGGCGTTGTTACGTGGAACGGTTATGTAGAAGTTGGTGCGGTCGGTGTTTGTCCACGCGTTGTTTTCGCCTCCGGCATTTTCGATGTGCGTGTCGAAATTCGGAATGTTTACCGAGCCGCCAAACATCAGATGCTCAAACAGATGGGCAAAGCCTGTGTGGTCGGGACTCTCGTTTCGAGAGCCAACCTTGTACATTGTGTTCAGAGCCACCATCTGTGTGCTCTTGTCTTCGAAATGAATCATTTCGAGACCATTGTCGAGCGTATGTCTGTTAATCTTAATCACTTGTTGCTTGGTTTGTTAACTGTCACTTTTATAATCTTGATGTCCTCCAAAGGACGTTTTGCCGGGTCGGTCTTTACATACTGAATTGCATCTACCACGTCCATGCCCTCCAAAACCTCGCCGAAGACCGTGTACTGGCTGTCGAGGAACGGACATCCGCCCACGTTTACATAAGTGTCTATGATGTTCTGCGGAAAGCGGATGAAAGGATGCTTCGCAACTTCCATTTGCGCGTTGTCTTCAATCTGCTCGTAGATGTTCTGAACTTCTTCCTTCTTGCCTTCCTTGCGAAGTTGGAAAATCTCTTTCATTCTTTCCTTCTTGCCCTTTTCTATCAACTTCATCTTCTTGTCCAAGTCCATGTTTATTTCGTACTCGCGAAGTTGTTCTGGCTTGTACTTCTTTCCGGTAACGATATACCACTGGGTGCCGCTCGATTCTTTCTTGGCGTTTACGCTGTCGGCCTGACGGGCAGCAGCCAACGCTCCGCGCTTGTGGAAGTATTGCGGAAAGCGGAATTCGGCCGGAATGGTAGGGCAGTCGGGATCTTCGCCGCCCAGAAGTTCGTGCGGCTTTGCGTTCTTAGAGTCAGGGTCGCCCGTCTGAATCATAAAGTCGCCGATGACGCGGTGAAACAGAACTCCGTCGTAAGTACCGTTAGAACAGAGTTTTATGAAATTGTCGCGGTGAAGCGGAGTTTCGTCGTACAACGCAACCTTGATATTTCCCTTCGATGTCTCGATAAGTACAGTTGTCAGATTTTCTTCCATAGGATTCTTTTTGTTGCCGCAACTGCCTGCTGCAAGGCATGCAATAATTATGGCAAGTGATATAAATATTTTTTTCATTTTACAATTCTTTTTTCGGTTTGCGAAAATATAAAAATAATTTAAAAAGTGCGGCAGAAGTGGCGGCTATTTCCTAAAAAAATGTTTTCTTTGCATTTATACATTTATAAATGAAAATAATCTATGAATAAATATATAAAATGGAGTGCAATAATATTGGCAAGTCCGTTTGTATTATTCCTTATAGTTACCTTGCTGCTATATCTTCCTCCCGTTCAGAATCTGGTGGTTGGCATAGCCTCTGACTACGCAAGCGAGGCCACCGGAATGAAAATCTCGATTGGTCGGGTTAATCTCGGGTTTCCTCTTGATTTGAAGGTCAAGCGCGTTGATATTGTTGAGAATACCGACACGCTTTTCAAGGTCGATGATATGCGAATAGACGTGCAGCTTCTGCCTTTGTTCAAAAACAAGGTTGAGATTGATGCCGTTGAGATAAAAGGCGTAAAACTTAACACCAAGGAGATGGTTGAGGCTGCCCGAGTTAAGGGACACATCGACTATCTGTACATGAACAGCCACGGCATTGAACTCGAACCCGAAACGGCTGTCATTACTCAGGCAAACATGAAAGATGCCTATCTCGATGTGTGCATAAACGATACTCTGCCCGAAGATACCGCTACTTCAGAGCCAACATACTGGAAGGTGATGCTCGAGAAAGTTAAGGTAGAGAACGTTAGGATGAGGCTCACGATGGTGAGCGACTCTCTCTTCGAGGTGACAGCCAATCTGGCCGATGCCAATATGACCGACGGCATCCTGAATCTGAAAGACACTCTCTACACTATAAACAAAGTAACGCTTGCCGATGGAGGATTGACATACAAAAGTGCTGCCGGCGAGCCTAAGCGAGGCTTCGATCCCGAGCATATTCAGTTAGACAAGATAAACCTTCAGGTCGATTCGATAGAATACAATCCGCGCCGCACGGCTCTGAATGTTTCGCGATGCTCGTTCAGCGAACGTTCGGGACTCAAGATGGACTCGCTGATGTGCAAGTTCTGGATGGATTCGACATCAATACATCTGCCCGAGGCTATGTTCCGCACGCCCGATTCGTACGGCGATGCCATAGTCGACTTCGACCTGAATTCGTTCGAGAAGGGTTCGGGAGGCAGAATGTACGCGCGCTTCAGGGCAAGCCTCGGAAAGCAGGATGTCATAACATTGGCAGGCGAGAATCTGCCTGAAAACGTGGCGCGGCATTATCCAAACGTGCCGTTCAACCTTCGTGCAAATGTTGACGGTAATGCCGATGCAATGGACATCACGGGCATCTATGCCAACATGAAAGGATGCTTGGAGGCAAAGGGCAAGGCTCATATCCGCAACGTTATGGAGCCTGAAAAAATGTATGCCGATGCCGAGATGACGGCGACGACCGGAAATCTGAAATGGATTTCAGCCATTATGCCCGACGTGATGGGCGACTACAATCTGCCCGACGGCATGACGCTCGATGCCCATGCCACCGCCGATATGGCTACAGAATCGTACAAAGCCAAGGGCGTGTTTACCGAGGGCGGCGGAAGAGCCACCTTCGATGCACTTTATAACGGCAAGAGCGAATCGTACACAGCAAACCTCGACATAAAGGACATAAACGTTCATCACTTCATGCCAAAAGAGGCGATGTACACCTTCTCGGGCAACGTTGAGGCTCGCGGAAAGGGCACAGACGTTTATTCGGCTGCCACTCATGCCGAGGCAAAGGCGCATATCAGTAAGTTGCACTACGACAAATATCATCTCGACAAGATAGATTTCAACGCAACATACGCCAACAATCATTACAAGGTTTCGGCCGATACCGACAACAAACTCATCGCCATGAAAGCCAATGCCGAGGGCGATTTGAAGAAAGATTTCGTATCGGCAGATATGGACGTTGATTTGCGTAAGGTCGATTTTCTTGCAATGGATGTTGTCGAAGACCCTCTCGATGCCGGAATGAAACTGAAAGCCAGTGCTTCTACCGACATGAAGGACATGTATCAACTTCAGGCTTCGGTAAACGATATGTACATCAATACCGAAAAAACATCGTACTATCCGCAAGATTTCATTTTAAATGCCTACGCCGATGCCGACACAACTTATGCTTCGGCTTCTTCGGGCGACATGAAACTCGGAATGCACGTCAGCGGCGGATTGATGGCTCTTTCGGACCAATGCATGAAACTCGGCGAGATTATCAGCGACCAACTCGAAAAGAAGCGTATCGACCAAAACGAACTTCGCCGCGCAATGCCTCTGATGGACTTGAAACTCGAGATGGGAAACAATAATCCGGTTTCGAACCTGCTTGCTATCAACGGCTACAGTTTCGGTGATTTCAGAATTAGAATGAATACTTCGCCAGAAAAGGGTTTGAACGGCAAGATGCACATCTACTCGATAGATGCCGACAGTATGCAGATTGATACTGTTCGCCTTGTGGTTTCGCAAGACACAACGAGCATCAAGTTCCGCGGACTTGTCGAAAACGGTCCGAAGAACAAGCAGTTTGTTTTCAAGGCGAAGCTCGACGGCGAGATGGTAGAGAACGGAGCGAAAGCCCTCGTCGCGCTCTACGACGACAAAGACAAACTCGCCATAAAACTCGGTGCGCAGGTTGGGGTAGTAGAGAACGGCTATCTGATAAACTTCTATCCGTCGCACCCGACGCTCGGATATCGCGAGTTTAAACTGAACGACGATAATTTCATCCTCATTTCAGGAGAAAGGTATCATGTCGATGCCAAAGTCGAACTCCTTGCCGATGACGGAACCGGTCTGAAACTCTATTCAACGCCCGACAGCGAATATTGGCAAGATTTGACGCTCGATGTCAGTCATTTGCAACTCGGCGACATCACCTCGTCAATTCCGTATTGCCCTTATGTAACTGGCGATTTCAACGGCTCGTTCCACGCAATGGTCAACAGCGAGACCGATTTCTCTGTGGCAAGCGATATCGACGTGCATAATATGACATACGAAGAATGTCCTATCGGAAACATCGGTGCCGAGTTCGTTTATCTGCCAAAAGGCGAGGACGGACATTATGTTGACGGCAGAATGATGAAGGACGGCGTTGAGGTTGCCACCGTCAAGGGTACATACTACAACACCGAGGCTGGCGACCTTGATTTGACGGCCCGTTTCTACAAGTTCCCGCTCAGTATCGTAAACGGATTCATTCCCGACCACATGTGCGCGTTCGATGGCACATGCGGCGGCTCGCTCGATATAACCGGAAACCTGAACCGCCCGATTGTAAACGGCTCTGTCGAACTGAACAAGGCAACCTTGTCATCGGCATTGTACGGTTTCAACTTCAAGTTCGACGATACACCGGTGAAAATCGAGAACAGCGTTATGAAGTTCGAAGACTTCAATGTATATTCGTTCGACAAGAATCCGTTTAAGATTAACGGCGACATCAACTTTGTGCGTACCGACAAGATTCGCGTAAACATGCGAATGGGAGCACGAAACTTCACTCTCGTAAGTGCCAAGCGAAACATCAATTCGATGGTCTACGGCAAGGTGGTTGTAGATTTCTTCTGCTCGGTTAAAGGTGTAATAAACGACCTCGTTGTCCGTGGATATCTCAATGTTCAGGGAAATACCGATGTAACATACGTTCTTCGCGACACGCCTCTCACCGTCGAAGACCGACTTGCCGATCTTGTTGTGTTCGAGGATTTCAGCGACACAAATTCGGGCAAGAAGATTATCGAGGAAGATGCCACAATCTTTGGTATGGACATGCTGCTGAACATCCAGATGGAGCAAGGCGCGCAGATTAAGTGCGACATTAGTGCCGACCGCCAGAGTTACATCAATCTCGAAGGTGGCGGAAATCTCGTATTCCAGTACACTCCGCAGGGACAGATGATTCTGACTGGACGCTACACGCTTAACAACGGTGAGATGAAATATGCCCTTCCGGTAATTCCGCTCAAGACGTTCACAATCCAGAACGGCAGTTACATTGAGTGGACGGGCGATGTGTTCAATCCAACCCTTTACTTCATGGCAACCGAGCGAGTGAAGGCGACGGTTACCGATGGCGAGACACCTCGTTCGGTTGCCTTCGATGTGGGCGTTAAGGTTACAAATACCCTCGAAAACATGGGACTCGAGTTTACTCTTGCCGCTCCCGAAGATAATGCCGTTCAGAACGAACTCAATGCCATGACGAGTGCGCAGCGCGGAAAACTGGCTGTATCAATGCTTGCAACCGGACTCTATCTTGCTGAGGGCAACAACAGCAACTTCTCTATGAGCAACGCGATGAACAGTTTCTTGCAGAGCGAGATAAACAACATTGCCGGCAACGCCTTGCAGACAATGGATATCAGCCTCGGAATGGAAGACCATACCGGAGCCGACGGACAGATGCACACCGACTATTCGTTCCGTTTTGCAAAGCGATTCTGGAATAACCGCGTGAGCATCGTAATCGGCGGAAAAATCTCGTCTGACAACAATACCGATGCCGGACAGTCGTTCATCGACGATGTGGCTATCGAGTATCGTCTCGACAATTCTGGAACGCGAGTCGTCCGTCTGTTCCACGACCAGGTTTACGACAATATGCTCGAAGGACAGTTGACCGAGAACGGCGCGGGTCTTGTGCTCCGCAAGAAGATGGATAAGTTCAGCGAGTTGTTCATCTTCAAGAACACAAAGAAGAACGCTCCAATGCCTCAGCGTCAGCAGCTAAACGGCTCTCAGCAGATGCGGCGAAACGAGCCTTCAGCCTCTGAAGAGCCGAAGCCAGCTGCAATAAAGAAGGAAGAGGAACAGAATGAAGCCGAGAAAAAATAAACGACAATGAAGAAATATTATATATATATAATAATGGTAATGATTGGTTTCACGGCATGTTCGGAGACAAAGAATATTGCCGAGAATGAAACCCTCTATACCGGAATCCGAAAGATTAAGTACGAGGACAAGGGAAGTGGTCCGCACTACGACGAGATGATGATAGAACTTGATGCCGCCCTGGCATACGCTCCAAACGGCTCGCTGATGGGAAGTTCGTCGTTGCGCTCGCCACTGCGCATCGGTCTGTGGACATACAATGCGTGGGTAAATCATCAGAACACATTGTTCGGAAAATGGATGTTCAACGCTTTCGCCACATCGCCAACTTACATCTCGAATGTCGTTCCGAAGACGCGTGCGCTCGTTGCCACAAACACTCTTCACAACTGGGGATATTTCCGCGGAAAGGTTGACTACGACATCATTAAGACGAGCGAGCGGAAGGCAAAAATCGATTATATCGTGAGATTCGGACCGCTCTATTGTCTCGACTCAATAGAATATCGTCCGTTCCCAAATACGGCCGACAGTCTGATAAAGGCAACCGAAAAGGAGCGCGTGCTACAGAAGGGTGAGGCTTTCAGCGTTTTGAGTCTCGACGAGGAACGCACGCGAATAGCAACGCTTCTGCGCAACAACGGATATTACTATTTCCGTCCCGACTACATCGCTTATCGTGCCGACACGGTTATGAAAAAAGATTCGGTGCAGATGAAAATCGAGCCGATTCCGTTCCTTCCGCAGAACGCCCAGCATCCGTGGTATATTGGAAACGTGAAAATCAATCTGAAAAAAAATGCCCGCGATGTGCTTTCTGACAGTCTGAAGTCGCGCCGAAGCGGAACAATCGTAAAATTCTCGGGAAAGAAATCGCCTTTGCGAATGGGCGTTCTCAACCGCAACCTTAATATAAAGAAAGGTGAGTTGTATTCAGAAGAGAAGCAGAACGCGGCGATGCAGCACATCAACGGACTCGGCATTTTCAGTTCGCTCGAGTTCAAGTGCGAGCCAACCGACACGCTCGAATCGTGCGACACTATGAATCTCGTTGTTAATGCCACGATGGATAAGCTCCTCGACGGCGACCTCAACCTGAATGTTGTTCAGAAGAGCAATGGACAGGTTGGTCCGGGATTTGAACTCGGCGTAACCAAGCGAAATGTATTCAGAGGCGGCGAGCGGCTTTCGTTCAGGGTGAACGGCTCATACGAATGGCAGACTCAGGATGTTGACGGACAGGGCGCCGACCGCATCAATTCGTACGAGTTTGGTGGGAAAATACAACTCGACTATCCGCGACTTATGGTTCCGGGATTCAGAAGATACATGCGCCGTCATTTCACTTATCCGGGAACGACAAGTTACGAGATTCACGCAAATATGCTGAATCGTGCAGGCTTCTTCAAGATGCTGTCGTTCGGTGGCGGCGTAAAATTCAGTTTTACGCAGAGCAGAACGCGAAAGCATACTTTCACACCGTTCAGCCTTGTGTTTAACCGCCTCGTCTCAACAACCGAGCAGTTCGATGCCATCACAGCCGCCAATCCGGCTTTGGCAATGAGTATGAAAGACCAACTCATTCCTGAGATGAGTTATACTTACACATACGACGATGCGTGCAAGACTCACCGCAGCAAGCATTTCTATTGGGAAAACACCATTGCTGAGGCTGGAAATATTATCTCGACAGTTCGTCTGTGCAAGGGCGATTCGTATTCTCGACAGGGCAAGACGCTTTTCAATAATCCTTATGCCCAGTATATTAAGATTACGAGCGATGCCCGCCGCACATGGAATCTGAACGACAAAGACAAGTTCGTATTCCGACTCTACGGTGGAATTATCTACGCCTACGGAAACAGTTCCGAAGCACCATATAGTCAGCAATTCTACACCGGAGGAGCCAACAGCCTCCGCGGATTCACGGTTCGTACTCTCGGACCGGGAAGTTTCCATCCGGCAACGCGAACCAAATATTCGTATATCGACCAGACTGGCGACATCAAACTTGAGATGAATCTCGAATGGCGTCCAAACATCGTCGGAAGTCTTTACGGCGCTCTGTTTTTCGATGCCGGAAACATTTGGTCTATTCGCAGCGACTCCGAGCGTCCCGGCTCAAAGTTCAGCGGAAGCAACCTTCTCGACCAGATTGCGACCGATGCCGGCTTCGGTCTCCGCTATGATATGGAGTTCCTTGTCATCCGTCTCGACCTTGGCTTCGGTCTTCATGCCCCTTATGATACAGGTAGAAGCGGCTATTTCAATATCCGCAAGCTAAAGGATATGACAAACTTCCACTTCGCCATAGGTTATCCGTTCTAACAACGTATAACCTATGCAAGGAAAGTTTTTTTACGGTTATATGTTAAGATTTCGTTGGAAAATTTTGCAGAATAGTTTTTTTTACATATCTTTGCACCCGCAAAACAGCAAGGTGCCATAGCTCAGTTGGTAGAGCAAAGGACTGAAAATCCTTGTGTCCCCGGTTCGATTCCTGGTGGCACCACTTTGAAAGGCTAAAGAATCTAATTCTTTAGCCTTTTTTTGATAAAAGAGAGTTGGTTTTTAGAAGAATTTTTTTAGGGGATGGTAGTATTGTCTTTTGGATCGGTGTCGCTTTTATAAGTACATGGAAAAAGTGTATGCCCTCCTCTTTTGTTTTTATGGTAAATTAATGTTTCTCCACTATTGATGTGAAATAGTGGAGTCCCCCTTTGATTTCCATCAGGTATGTTTTAGTGCAAGAAAAATATGTCAGAGATATCTAGTAATAACAAACGAATAGCCAAGAATACACTGTTGCTGTATTTCCGAATGTTTTTGATGATGGCTATTTCACTTTATACTAGCCGTATTGTTTTAAAGACTTTGGGCGTTGAAGACTTCGGTATATACAATGTTGTTGGTGGTCTGATAGAGATGTTCGGATTCATAAATGGTTCAATGGCATCGTGTACCCAGCGTTTCTTAACCATTGCAATTGGCAAGAAGGACAGGGCGGAGATACGGAAGGTTTTCAGTAACAGTATTTTTATTCAGATTGGGGTGGCAGTTATATTTTTGCTTCTGGCAGAAACTGTCGGATTGTGGTTCTTGTATAACAAACTGGTGATTCCTGAATCCAGAATGTTTGCTGCTCATTGGGTATATCAGGCCACGATATTCGCAACAATAATTATGATTATGAGCGTGCCGTATAATGCTTACATCATAGCAGAAGAACGAATGTCTGCTTTTGCATATATATCAATAATCGAAGTGGTATTGAAGTTGCTGATTGTGTTTGTTGTGATGTATTCGGCAATAGATAAATTGATATTCTACGCTGTTCTGATATTGTCGGTTCAACTTTTTGTACGTTTTTGTTACACAAGATATTGTAGTCGAAATTTTCCAGACGCAAAGGTCGAATTTAAATTCGACAAGCCTCTTTTTAAGGAGATGATGGGCTTTTCGATATGGAACATGAATGGAAATCTTGCCATACTTGGAGCTACGCAAGGTTTGAACTTGTTGTTGAATATGTTCTTTGGCGCGGCGGTTAATGCTGCAAGAGGTATTGCAGTTCAGGTGCAGACGAAGGTTTATTCTTTTTGTACAAATTTTGTAATGGCTGTAAGGCCTCAGATTACAAAGTCTTATGCCACTGGCGACTTCAAAAGTCTGCACTCATTGATATTGGCAAGTTCTAAATTTTCTTATTATCTTTTGTTCTTGCTTTCGCTTCCTATTTTTTTCAATATTGATTTCATTTTGGATTTATGGCTTACAGTCGTTCCTGTTTATACTGGTGAGATAGTTATTGTCATGCTTCTTACTTGTATGGTCAGATCGCTTGCACACCCGCTGATTACTGCTGTGCATGCAACAGGCGATATCAGGAAATTTCAAATTTGGGAGGGTACAGCGATGCTTCTAATTTTACCTATGGCATATATATTGTTGAAATTTTTCCATATCAACCCTGTTCAGGTCATAATGGTTTATCTGTTTACAGAAATCCTAGCTCAAGGAATCAGAATTTGGATTGTATTGCCAATGATAAATATGCTTTATTCTACATATTTAAAAGAGGTTTTAGGTAGAGTGCTATTATCTTCAGTTTGCTCTGTTATTCTGCCTTTCGCGTTGTGTTACCTAAGTGAATCAAAGTCTTTTTCATATAGAATACTTTCTGTTATTATATGTTTATTCTCAGTCCTTGTAAGTACATATTTTATCGGTTGTAATC
>JAEEGF011201036.1_pt1 | contig 12611 bp, 12 predicted proteins | sample 9134171 | NCBI WGS metagenome assembly JAEEGF01 (sample SAMN16246542, study PRJNA631951) | gut metagenome | biome: gut microbiome; feature: rumen; material: AP-attached | host: Bos | place: Iran: Karaj | collected 2018-10 | reverse complement strand
ATGGCAGCCATGGCAGCAGCAGAAGCAGCGCCGACAGAAGCAGCCCCGGCAGAGACAGCGCCAACCGCAGAAGAAGCACCGGTAGATATGGATGCAATGATGGCAGCCATGGCAGCAGCAGAGGCGGCGCCGACAGAAGCAGCCCCGGCAGAGACAGTGCCAGCCGCAGAAGAAGCGCCGGTAGACATGGATGCAATGATGGCAGCCATGGCGGCAGCAGAGGCGGCGCCGACAGAAGCAGCCCCGGCAGAGACAGCACCAGCCGCAGAAGAAGCCCCGGTAGATATGGATGCAATGATGGCAGCTATGGCAGCAGAGGCGCCGGCGCACGAATCACCTGCAGAAAATCTGGACGCCATTCTAAATGCAGAGATAGATGCAATGCAGGGAACGACTGATGCGCCTGAGATTCCTGCTGATATAGATCCCGTTGCCGCAGCAATGATGGCAGCAGAAGCAGAGGCTGCAGCAGAAGAGGCACCTTCTGCAGAGGAAACTGTAGTAGAGATCACGGAGCCTGTTAACTTTGATGCTGAGCCCGAGCAGACTCCCGCCGCTATGGACATGGATGCTGCGTCCGATGCAATGGAAGGCGCAGTGGAGGATATTGAGGAATTCTTATCTTCGGAGAACTACGAGTATACACTTGTAAAGAATGGAGATAATACCCTGATCCTTATGAAAACGGCAGATAATAATTCTATGGCTATCTGCTATGAGGGCAATGAGTTTGACAGCCTTGATCCTGCTTACTGCAAGGATGGTAAGACTGCCTACAAAGATATCATGAATGCCTTTGTAAAAGATACAATTAAGAATGGTGGATCCAGCAAGATCCTTAGACACAAAGGAACTAAGGTTGTGGCAAGATAAAGAGTGAGATACTGGGGACGTTACAGAATGACTCGTTGCGTGCAATGAGTCATTCTGTAACGTCCCCAGTGTCTCGCCCGGTGTATTTCAGGTATTATCCTTCATGGCCTTTACCACAGTCTTAAGACCCTTCAGGCCTGCTTTTCCTACAGAGGATTTGACATCAGCGCAGTCAATGACTGCTTCGGCTACGTCGAGAAATTTGCCGCTGTTTTTTTTGTCCGATGCTTTTACTCCACCTGTTACCTTTTCAAGGGAAGAGTCATCAATTACATTAGATTTTAAATCGTTCATTTCTGCATCCTTTCCGAGATCCCCATAAGGATTCAATATAATATTGCGCTACTTTTAAAATAGCAACCTTACGATGATACTGCAATTAAAAAAACATTAAATTTAGTAGTAAAGCTTTGCACTTAGGTTTCACGTATTTATACGAAGAAAGTACATACTGTGGCAATTATTCTGTGGAGAAGTCTTGGTAACAAACTTTCTTGAATATAGAACATATGAAGCGTAAAATAAATTGCGATGTATCAACATTAAGTGAGTTAGTGTAAAGCAAGTTATGAAAACTGTAGACCGTCCTAAGGGATCCACCGCAAGCGGTACCCCTTAGGACCAAAGTTGGAGGAAAAAGATATGAAAATATGTGCTAATTGCGGGGCTCAGCTCCCTGATGACGCAGCTTTCTGCAACAATTGCGGAAGTGCATTAAGTGATGCAGGCAATGCAGCACCTGTTACTTCTGAGGCACCGGTTGCAACAACCTCATTTGAGGGCGCACCATCTCAGGATCAGCAGGCATCACAGGTTCTCGGACCTCAGACAAATATGCAGCAGGATTACCAACAGCCCTATGGACAGGCACCTTACCAGCAGTCTCAGTACCAGCAGCCGTACATTGCTTATGATCCCAATGACCACACGAGTGAGTTTGACCCTCAGGATATTGCGGAGAACAAGCTTTTTGGAATCCTTCCTTATCTGTTCTCAAGCTTTTTTGGCATTATAGTTGGAATCTATGTTAAGGATTCTGCATATGTTAAGTTCCATATCAAAAATGCCATAAGATTTGATATTGCTGAGATTCTTATACTTCTTCTCTGCATCATTCCGGTTATCGGATGGATCGCAGCTATCCTTTGCAGCCTGGTTCTTGGCGTAGTCAAGATTGTCTGCATAGTATGGGCGTTCCAGGGCAAGGCCAGGGAGATACCTGTTATCAGCTCCATCGGATTTCTTAAGTGATCAAAAAAACTGCGATACTCTTCAAGAGGGTATCGCAGTTTTTTAAGTATTTAAGCCTTTTAATTGAAGTTTTTCAAAATCTTCTATCCTGACTGGCTTTGAGTACAGATAGCCCTGAAGGGTGGAGGCACCGTAGGATTTTAATACATCCCGCATACTGTTTGTCTCTATTCCCTCAACAGTGGACCGCACTCCAAGATTCCTGGCACATTCAAGAATGGCCTTAACAACGTGCTGTTTCTCCTTCTGGTTCTCAATATCCATGACAAAAGACCTGTCGATCTTGATGGTGTCTATTGGCAGATTGATGAGCAGCTCCATGGCGGAGAAACCTGTTCCGAAATCATCCAGGGCAACCCTGATGTTGTGGGACTTAAGGAAAATGATCTCGTTGCGCAAAAATTCCAGATCTATGAAGCGGCATCTCTCGGTCAGTTCCAGACAGAGATTCTCAGGAGGATAACCAATCTCATTCAGCATTTTGAGAAGATCATTTCTGAAGGTCTGCTTGTCTATCTGAATATAGGATACGTTGATATTAAGAAGTAAAGATCCATTAGTGGGAAGGACCTTTTCCTTCCAGGTTTTCATGGCGGTTTTGAATATCCACTGGCTAAGGTCATAGAATAATGGATCGTTCTCAAGCCATGCAATGAATTTGTCGGGGGGAACGCTGCCGTAGGGCTCTTTTTCCCATCTGACAAGTGCCTCAGCTCCAATAAGTGTGTCATCAGTGGAAGAGACTATTGGCTGAAAGCACAGATAAAATCCTTCGAAATCATTGTTGATACAATTTCTGAGAGCATTGATGATGACAATCTTGTCATGGCTGTCTGTGCCCATACTGTCAAAAAAGATCAGCTCTCCGTGCTTTTCATATATGGATTCGTCCAGTCCCATAAGTCCGCTGGAAAGGATGGTGTGTTCATCTATGTCAAAATTATCGACGTGGGCGCAGCTGCCGGCTATGCTTACGGAGATTGGAATATCCCCAACTATGATGTCGTGTCTTGCGTATTCGCTGAGCTCATTGTAGATCTCTTCTATACGGTTCAAGTCATAGATGGTGGAGAGCAGGGCAAACTTTGTGCCACCTGCATGATAGACTGAGGCATCCTCATCTGCCAGAAAGCCGGAGGACTCCTTTTTGTAATCCAAAAGCCGTTCACCAAAGAGCTTAAGGAGTTTATTGCCGAATTCATACCCGTGGACGTTGTTTATTCCGGTGAAGTTACATAGCGAGATAAACATGATGTTATACGGCTTTTTTTCCTTTTTGAGCTTTTGTAACAGGCCTCTTAGTTTAAAGCGGGTATAGAGATTGGTGACGTGGTCATATTCGCTGGCGACACCGTGGTTATCTATGGTGCCTGCAAAGTACAGCGGGGTTCCGTCTTCTGCTCTTATAACACGGCCTTTGCAGGTACAGGCCACGTATTCACCTGACTTGTCCATGGCCCTGTAGGTCATGCTGTGCTCGCTGGCTTCACCTGAAAAGACTGCGTCAATCTGCCTTTTATACTCTTCCCTATCCATGGGATGAATGTGTTCCTCCCATATCTGGCCGGCGCCTTTCATTATCTCGCCCGGAAGACCAAAGGTTTCGACACAGCTTTTAGACCACCTTGAAATATCTGTTTTCAAGTCGGTCAGGTATACATATCTGCTGTCGGATGTATTGGCAAAAGCCTCAAAGACCTTGGAAATAAGATCAATATCGCTCACAATCCCACCTCATTACATGAACATTAAAGCGTGATTTTTCAACCACAATATCATTGTATTCTCTTTTGAGTCCATTTTGCAACCTATGGAGAGGTTTTCAATTATTAAAAAACTATGACCTGCAGAGGGACTTTTTGGCTTAACGCTGGCAAATGTGCGGAAAAGAGTTAAATTCTTATGAATTTCTTAAGATTTGCGGCAGATTTTCTTAAGATTTCGCCTTGCCTATTTACAAGGAAAAAGCGGTGTGTTAATCTCGTTTTCGTTGAGATACATATGAAGTATAAAGATTATTTCAGCCCCGCTCGGGGCAATCGTCAAGGCACCCATCCTGTCCAATGGGATGGAGAGCGTGAGAGATAATGGATATGATCCCAGGGCAGACCGACCAATCCTGCCGGATGGATCCCATTAATACAGCCGAGGCGATGTCTTTCCAAAACACTGAATATACAGGGATATCTTACTTATGGCTTGTTGTGCAATTTCTGCACTTTCTTTGTTCTGCCCATTTTGCCCATCTGTCGGGCTTATATGCGAACGGACGTCTTTTTTCTCCTGTATGTTTGGTGTTTTGTCTTTTTATACCATACCTCTCTTGACATAAGACCAATTACTGATAAAATCAAGCAGAGTGCAGATATTTGCTGTATTTTTGTAATATTTTATCAACTGTGAGGAATTGATTTTATGTGGAATTTGCTTAAGGGAATTCTTGGTTCCGGAGTTATCATAAAAAAGTTTTTTAAGACCTGCTGGTATATGTTTCTGGGATTTATCATGCTGTCGATGCTGTTTGGTATGGGGGCTCTGGGACTTGCACTTGCAGTCATATTCGGTCCTTCACTGGCAAAGAGGATAGTTACATATCTGAAAGGGCAGTACACGGACATAGAAACAGTTCCCTACTGGGGGAAAAAGTTTGGCCTTGGCCAGACCATCAGGCTCCTTGCAGAGGACAGGTTTCATCCCTATGTGTTCAAAAACGGGAAGATTTGCCGCAAGCTAAAGGTCAGTGAGAGCGGCAGGTGGTTTTCCGTGGCAGGCAGGTATTATCCTCTTCACCTTGTAAAGGCGTATTTTCGCCGGGACAACAGTCTTTTGATGGTAGACGGCAAGAGAGTAAAGGGACAGAATGCCCTGGATGATTGGCGTGTCAGGGAGGCCATTCAGGAGCTGCTTATGGACCACGGCGTCTACACTGACAATATTGATGAAAGTGTGCTGAAGGACAGCTGCAAGGATGCCTTTAAAGATGTGTGGGGAGATGACTACAAGGCTCTTGGAAAGGCAGACTGGGACAGCGTAAGATATTCTCTGGAAAAAGAGATGAAGAAGAACCTGGCCAGACGTGCAAGCGCCAAAGTGAAGAAAAAGCATTTAAGGGATATGGCAGATCCGGATGTGGCCTTAAAGACCATGTATTCAAGAGTTCTTTATGATGATGAGATAGAAGCTGTCTGCGAAGCCATTAATAGCGGCACCATGCGTATGGGAGCCGACTGGTTTGAAATGGAGCGCTTTGAAAATGATCTGGCAGTATGCAACGGAGTCAGCATATTAAAGAATCTGGGGTATCAGAGATCCGGGAAGTATGAAGAATTTCTGTTTAATTGCATAAGCGATATAAACAAGCCGTATTTTGAAGATGCGGTGACGGTCCTCATGGGATTTGACAGAAAAGAGCTTATCAGCCTCATTGAGAAGTACGTGGCAATTGCCCATGAGAATGGAGATGTCCTCTTTGGAGCGGGACTGATATATCTTTCCGGCAAGATCGGATATGAGATAAGTCTTTCCAGGGAGATAAATGAGTCAAAGCCTGGCAGCGATAAGAACAATGAATTTGAGAAACTGGTGCTGGCAAGGGGAAGGATGTAAACAGATGCAGGTTTTTGAAACAGGCAACAGGGAAGAAGCCATAAAGGTAAGATTCACTTTACGTGAGTCTGTTTTTGGCGACAGGGCCTTTTACAGGCGGGTGTCGATGGTAGTTCTTCCTATGATAATACAGAATACTCTCAGCAATATTGTGGGCCTTCTTGACAACGTGATGGTTGGGCAGGTGGGTACCCTTGCCATGTCTTCGGTAGCCATAGTCAATCAGATCCTTTTCATATTCTATCTGTGCATCTGGGGCTCACTGGCAGGAGCCGGTATTTTCAGCACCCAGTTTTTTGGAAAAGGGGATATGGAGGGTGTCAGAAGCGCCATCAGGTTCAAGCTTCTGACAGCAATTACGATCTTTACTGTGGCTGTGATAATTCTCTACAACCTTGGACCGCAGCTGGTATCTCTTTACATATCTGCTGATACACCTGCTGCAGATAGAACGCAGACACTTAGCTATTGTGTGGCCTACCTCAATATTATGCTGATCGGACTTGTACCCTTTAGCCTGACCCAGGTATATGCTTCGGCAATGAGGGAGTCCGGAAGGACCACGCTGCCCATGGTGGCCAGTATGGTGGCCATGGTCGTTAACTTTGTCTTCAATGCGCTGCTGATATTCGGACTTTTGTTCTTCCCCAAAATGGGCGTCCTTGGAGCAGCCATTGCTACGGTGATATCAAGGTTTACAGAGCTTCTGATCGTGGTTGTGGGAGCGCACAGAAAGGGATCAGCTTATGGATTCTTTAAGGGACTGTACAGTCATTTCAGAATCCCGGGGAGCCTTGTGATGCCGATACTTACAAGGTCTCTGCCTCTTCTTTGCAATGAGTTTTTGTGGAGCCTTGCCCAGGCAACCCTGCTGCAGGCTTATTCCATAAGGGGAATTGCGGTGATAGCCGCCATGAATATCAGTGGAACCATATCACAGATATTTAATGAAGTATTTCTTTCTATAGGCAACTCTTCGGGAATAATAATTGGACAGGAGCTTGGCGCTGACAGGCTTGTAAATGCCAGAAGGACAGCCTGGAGAATGGCCTCACTCAGTATTATGAGCACCCTGGTGATGGGATCATTACTTGCTATAGCTGCACCCTTCATCCCTCAGATCTATAACACGGAGCCTGAAATAAGGCAGCTTGCCACCAGATATATCTGGGTGGTAGCTGCCTGCATGCCAATAAATGCCTATGCCAACGTATCTTATTTCACCATGCGCTCCGGTGGAAAGACAGCCATCACATTTTTGTTTGACAGCTGTTTTTCATGGGCAGTTTCAGTGCCTGCTGCATATCTGCTCTCAAGGTTTACGACTCTTCCGGCAATCAACGTGTTTGTGATCGTAAACCTGCTGGAGATCATCAAGTGCGTCATAGGCTTCTGCCTTGTAAAGAGCGGTGTCTGGGTCAGGAATATCGTCAAGGCTCAGTGACATATTTGGAGAGGATTTCCTTAAGCTGTTCCTGATCCTCCTCCGAGAGATTATCCTCTGCATATTCTGCAAGGGCTTCCTTGTCGCCTGAACCGATCAGGTCTTTTACGTCGGAGATGGTATCAAGTGAAACATTATCTGCAATTATCTCTGCAACAGCATCCTTGTCCTCTTCAGTGATGGACTCGGAGATTTCTTTTACCTTGCCGTCCGAGTGTTCCAGATATGTATCGAGAGCTTCACTGACAATGGCCTTGGTCACAGGATTGGCAGAGGATTTCTTTTTGGACGAGCCTGCTGCTGAAGAGGAATCGGTGCTCTCGGTATTCATTGACTTTAACAGACTGTGCACATTGGCACGGTTCAGAAGGACAAGGCCTCCCAGGGCCAGGACAATGCAGAGAGTTATGATAAAGGTTTTAAATGCTTTCATGATGATTGTTCCTTTCATTTTTTTAGGTAGGATTAAAGTCTGTTTACTACAATTAATCCAAACCACACAATTATAGTCTTGCAGGTATTTAATGTCAAAGCCGGGGAGGCATGCCATGAAATTATTTAAAAGAACTTACCTATCATATTTACTAAGTCTTCTTATGCTGATGACAGCGGCCATGGGCTGTGGAAGACAGGCGTCGGATAACACAGATGTTTCAGAGCAAACAGAAATGACAGAGGAAGCAGAAGCTGCAGGTACGGAGGAAAGTGCGTCTGTATCCTTAGGGTCTGATGCAACACTCACCATCACAGCTATAAAGGAAGGGGCTGCGGACGCCTTTGTCCTTATGTGGGATGGCTATGTAGCTATTATAGATACAGGTCTTGAGAACAAGGCTGACAAGCTGGTGGATTTCCTTACTCAGCAGGGAGTGAACAGGGTGGATTATCTGATAATAAGCCACTTTGACAAGGATCACGTGGGAGGAGCTGACCACATCCTTGGCGAGTTTGAGGTGGGAGAAGTCTACAGTACCTACAGATCAAAGGACTCGGATGATATAGCGTCCTACATGTCTGCCCTGGAAGCCGCCGGCCTTACAGAGAAGGTGGTAAAAGAGGTAACGGCCTTTGAAGAAGGAGGAGTCAGCTTTACCATCTATCCGCCAAGGTTTAATGAGTATGCGGAGAAGACCAGCAACAACTCATCACTTGCGGTAAGGGTCAGTGTGGGTGAAAACGCCATGCTCTTTGCGGGGGATGCTGAGGCAGAGAGGATTAAAGAACTTCTTGCCACTGAGGGGCTTGAATCAGTAATTCTAAAGGTGCCTCATCACGGCAGGCTTGCAGCCAACACAGAGGCGCTTATTAAGTATGTATCACCCAAATATGCAGTTGTCACCTCCTCAAGCTCTGAGCCTGAGGACCAGGAGGTTGTTGATATTCTAAATGCCAACGGGGTGAGTACCTACTTTACAAAAGATGGCAATATCACCATCACCATGACAGCTTCGGAAGTGGAAATTGATCAATAGGGAAGCTGACATTACCGTTTGGTTTATTAAGGAAGGAAAAAAACCTGAAGGAATATGGGTTCGGGCTTTAGATGGCAACGGAGAACAATTTATAGGGAAAATGCTAAATGAACCATGGGGAAACCATGGCATACATGAAGGGGATGCAGTATCTTTTTTGTGTGTAGATGTTGATAATGAAAAGAAGGCTGTAGCATTGCTAAAATGATGAGCCAGTCCATAGTGAACAAAGGCCATCCAGATTGATGGCCTTTTTGGTTCAAATATTAACACTCACATGGTCTGTTTAGAAAATACTTCGCGAATCAATTTCTGATTCATCACTTCTCTGTCTTCGGGAGTCTCACATATCTTTATCTTTGATGCATCCTTTACCCTAAAGAGGATTTCCTCAAGCGACTGTGGTTTGTGGAAAAAGAAACCCTGTGCTAATTCGCAGCCTATTTCCTTAACAAACATTAGCTGGTCTTCTGTCTCCACTCCCTCAATCAGTGTATGTATACCAAGTTTTCCTGCGACGTACACAAGCTCTTTAAGGATAAGCCTGTTAACACCTCCATTGTCATCAAGATGCCTTATGAGCTCCATGTCATATTTGATAAGATCAAATTCAAACTGACTGAACATATTAATTGCAGAGTAACCACTCCCAAAATCATCAAGCCAAAGCTTGTATCCATTTTCTCTTATGCGCCTTAACTGCTCATGAAGGTTATCTTCTCCTGTTGCCAGATCCTGTTCAGTAATTTCTACGATGAAATAGCTCTTATCAACATACTGATCCATGCCATACTCATCGTATATCCTGTTCATTTCATCTAAGATATCGGCGTGATCAAAATCCTGTCTCGAAAAGTTCACGGATACCGGCACCAAAGGCAAGCCTTTCTCGTGGCGTATCTTTACCTCACGGCATACCTCTTCGAACATATATAAATCAAGTTTATACAGCAGATGATATCTTAAAAGTGTTGGGATAAACTCTCCAGGTGATATCATGCCACGGTTTGGATCGATCCATCTGGCCAGGCCTTCAAATGCCGCGATTTTTCTGTTCTCTATACGATACAGTCCGTGATAATAGACCTTTATTCGATGCTCTTCAAGTGCCTGTTCTATATTCTCAAGTATATAACGGCTGTTCCAGTATGCCTCTTCAACTTCCGGTGAGAAGAATTCTACAGATCTGTTCATGTCATTCTCTATACGCCTGATGGCATGCTTGGCATGGTCAAGTGCTTCTCCAAGATCCATATATTCATCGATGGGTGCAACTCCAAACCTCAGCCCTGAAGTATTACCAAATGCATCCCTTTGCACTATCTGGTTCGCTTCATTAAGCCTTCGTACCAATTCGTTCTCATCAACCCTGGTGATAGCCACAAAATGGTCATCCGAATATCTTGTAAGCAGGGCCTTGGGAAACTGGGCTTTCAGAGTTTCTGCAGCCAGGCAAATCAGCCGGTTGCCCTCATCAAAACCATAGTTATTATTGTATGACTGCATTGCAGAGATGTTGGTATAAATGATATGCGGAGTACGCTTTTCAGCACGCACTGTGTTAATCTTTTCTTCACCAAATTCATGCAGATAATTTATATTCGGAAGTTTTGTCAGAGGATCAGTATAAAAGCGATCTTTTTGGAACATCTTATATTCTTTTATCTTATCTATCGTCACTTCTCTGGTTGTAGAGAGATTTGAATACGTAATCACTGCCAGCTCAGTTCCGTCAGGCATTGTCTGCCATCTTCCAAGACCATGCATCTGCACATATTGTGGTGGGACTTCACTACCATCATCCACGGAGTCAATCCTTATACGGAACACAATATCGTAAAGCCCCCTCTGATGAAGAAAGTCATCACTGATCTGAAAAACTATTCCAACATCATCAGGGTGCATGCGCTCAAACATACCTCTTCTGATCCATGCAAGAGCATCATCATTACTTAGTCCCGTATTTTGGACAATTCCTCCTGACACGAGCACTGGTTCAACCTCGTGGTCTATGTTCTGGTAATAAACAAACGAAAGCGGACTGCTTTCATACGCTTTTTTCATGTCTTCTGGGAACTTGTACATTGCAGGTCTCCTTATACATCTGATTAATAAACAGCATTACCCACTTTCATTGTATGCTATAAACCCTTGCATAATTGTAATCTGAGCATTAAATATATATGAATTTTCTATATGGCTAAAACTCCATAGACAGGCATTTGGGGAGTGTGTGTTCCATGGTTTTTCATTTATTCTTGGTCCTTTTTGCCATCTGGATCAGTATTGTTTTTTAGCATTTCTGCTTCTATGAGCTTGTTAACATAGGCATTTATAGACTCTACACCATGTTCATGCAAAAGCTCTATCGTTCCTTTGGGGAATCGTATGGTCATCGTATCAAATTTATCATCATATTTCTTCATTGCTTTTTTCTGTGCATCAGAAGTCTCTTTTTTAGCCATTAACATATCCTCCAGGCGGGTAATAAGTGTTTGTAATATAACTATAATACATATCATGATATATGAACCATATAATTTTTGACAATATATGAACCATATATTTGTTAAAAGTATACATAGTAGAAAAATCAGAGCTGATGCTATAATCATCCTGTAATACATCTATGGTTCATATACAACGGGTAAGGCGGTGAAATATTATGGATGAAATGTGCGCAAATATCGGTGGGCTTATCGCCAATTGTCTAATGATTATATTGTTTTTCAAGTTTGTATGGCCACTCATATGTCAGTGCATAACGGTGATTGACAGCTTCATATTAACGCTTCTTTTTGGCTTCGCCATTAAGGATAACGTTTTCCATGGATCCTTGCATCCGGTATTTATCATACTGATTTTTGCAGGACTGTTCATTGGCCTCATGTGGCTAATGCACACAAAGTATGGATTTGTCCTGTCTGCTCTGTTCATGTCATATGTGTGGACGGATTTTATAGTAGGGGAGTTCAGCAGACACTGGAAATCTTATGATCTAATATGGGGAATCTTCATTGGTGTATGCAGCTTTCTTCTCATTTTGTATTTCCATTGGAAAGATTATAGCAATTTGTCACCAATGTAATACCATTTCAACAGACTGTTGATGATATTGAGTGAGGAAAGTGCGATATATTAACAAAAAAGGTAATGTCGGCGTCGGCAGGAAAGAGGTTGCTGAAAGGTGCTTCTTTCCTGTTTTTTAGTAGTCGTATTTTTGTTGTTTTACGTCGTTCCCAAGTGGCATTTAAAACAGGTGTGAAAATTGCGAACGCATTCGCAAAAATCATGGGATTGTAATCTCAGTGACTAGAGGGTTTTGCGGTCTTATACTGTAGATGTAACCAAAGGAAAATGCAGATAGGAGGGACCATAATGGCGGATTTTAAAAACAGGCTGGAGCTTGACAGTGAGATCTACAAGCTGGAGTGCCTAAGGTGCAATCTAGATGTCATAGCCCTTGGGATGGATCAGGACACACTGGGCGAAGACCAGCTGGCAGTGAAGTCATGTGCTACGATGTTGGGCGTGATCCATGATAGGATGAAAGATCTATTATGGGATAAAAATCCGGAGGAAAAGAAGGAATGATACGTGGGTTCGGATCGTGGACGGGCGGTGCCTATATGCGAAAGCACATTTAATATTTTGTTTAGCACCTGTTAAAAGTCTGTTCAAGAATTTTGCCTACAATTATTACAGACAATAAAAGTAAAATTTCTTTTTCATCTTCATAACTGGGCGGCTCAGGAGAGCCGCCCACCTCCTTTCTTCACTGTTCGAATTTTTATTTCATGCAATTGGTATTGAGATTTGTATAAAAGGTTATTTAATGGTTTAATAGTTTTACTACTAAATACTGACATACTAAAGATGCTTAGGAAGATGGGGTGGCTTTGATATGGACGATGGAATTGGCGGAATCATTAATTACGTTAAAGATCTGATTGACAATCAAAAAG
>JAEEGF011178813.1_pt1 | contig 12612 bp, 8 predicted proteins | sample 9134171 | NCBI WGS metagenome assembly JAEEGF01 (sample SAMN16246542, study PRJNA631951) | gut metagenome | biome: gut microbiome; feature: rumen; material: AP-attached | host: Bos | place: Iran: Karaj | collected 2018-10 | reverse complement strand
ATCATCAAGCAGAGGGGACTCTTTGTCCCCGTATATGTTGCCTGCGGCGGCGATGAACTTGACGGTATCGACTATGTTCTTGCGACAAAGATATTCAGAAAGTTCGAATCATTAAACCTTGCAATGTTAAGGGACGAGCTCAAAGAGCTTGTAAATTATATCAACAAGTCTTTCGGAAGAAACAAGATGAACGAATCGGTTGCTTATCTTGAAAGACTGCAGAAATTGTTCTAATCGAAATTACAGTAACAAAAATCTTACAGAAGGGACGCGAGCGGCTTGAACGAGACATACGACAAATGGTATGACGAATTTAAAGAGTCTATCGACGGGCTTGGTGACAACGAGCTCGTTAAAACGATGGACGAACTTGTCGGTTCCGGCCGCGCATCGATCTCCCTGAATCGTAAGATGATGGAAAAGGCCATCGATGTATCGTGGGTCGAAGCCATCGAAAACGGGATGATCCATCTTGACAACATCGTCAGAAACCCCGGAAGAACGATCGTAGACGTAGAAGAGATCGTTCCTATAGCTCTGTCAAAAAAGGTTACGGTTGAGTCTGTAAAGCACCTTGCGCAGCACACCGATCTTATCCAGAGCGTAGACAAAAAGACAGGAAGGATAACACCTTCAAAGCTTTTAAATGTTTATAAGGAAGAAAGCCTTGCGACATACGAAAACAGGTTTATAAACACACTTATAGACAGACTTTACGGATTTTTGATGATCAGGTATCAGAAACTGTCGCAGATATCAAAGGACGAAGAAGTCTTTACCATGGATTTCGAGACCGAGATAGATGACGGCAACGGCTCCGCTATGGCCGTAAAGCTTTCCATAGACAATACCAGAAGCCTTGAAGCCAGAAATGACGGTGGATATACCATCTGGCAAAGAGTCGAAAAGCTCATGAAGACCATAGAAGGCTACAAGGGCTCAGAGCTTTGCCAGACGCTCGGAAACAATTTCGTCCGTCCACCCATCATGCGTACGAATGCCATAATGAAAAACGTTGACATGAAAGCATGTCTGGCATTGTGGCAGTACATTTTAAGCTATGACAAGATAGGTTACGAAATAAATATTGAAGACACTGCAGTAAAGCCGGAACAGGAATATATAGATGACCTGTATAAGCTGGTAGCCTGCAATCTTTTACTCTTTAAGACAGTTTCGGGTGTGGATAAGGACAAATTTGACCTGCCCGAGCTCGGTACCAAAAAGATCAAGGGCGCAGAGCCCAGGATCATAAAGAAATACGGAAGAGAACTGCTTTCCGGAAACTACGAGCTTCATGCCGATGAGGCTGTCGGCTACGTTACCGGAGGCGTTACAGAGGAATTCATAAGGACGGTTCCGGGAAATTCCGATGAGATATTTGAAGAAATAAACAAGGCTATCGAAATAGAAAAGAACTTCTATGCGGCAAGAGAAAAGGAAAGACTCGAACAGATCGCCGCGGAGGAGGAGGCCGAAAGAAGACGCAAGGAGCGCGAAGAAAGGCTTGAAGAAAAGCGCAGGATAGAAGAGGCAAAGCGCGAAGAGCGCGAGCGTATCAAGCGCGAAAAAGAAGAAGAGGCCAAGCGCATCCAGGAAATGCTTGAAAAGCGCAAGGCCGAGATCGAAGCCGAAGAAAGAGAAAGAGAAAGAATTGAAGCCGAAAGGCAGGCGAGACTCGAAGAAGAAAGAAGACTTGCCGAAGAAGCAAGACTTGCGGCCGAGGAAGCAGAGCGCATAAGGCTCGAAAAAGAAAAGATCGCCGAACAGAAAAAGGAGATGCGTACAAACCTCGGATATGCCGAAGGCGTCGATACCCAGTGGTACGATCAGAGAAAGCTTGTCGAGGAAACATCTTCCGCATACAGCTCTGTTTCCGGTGAAGAGATCGATGAAGCAGCGGCAGCCATGGCCGAAGTCATCGCCAAGAGAGAGGCTGAAAAGGCGGCCGAGGAAGTTGACAGCGAAGAGGCAAAGGCTATTGCCGAAAGATTTGCCGGCAGCGATGATAATTTAGGCGGCGAGACAGGTGATGAGATCTCCGAAGCTGAAAAAGAACTTGCAGGAGAAGAGGGCATAGGCGAAAAGATTTCTCACGAAAAGGTCGAAGAGGCGGAAGCCGTTATGGGCAAGCACGACATGTACGAAAGCCCGAGGACCATCGCTGCGAGAATGAAGATCGAAGCTGCCCGCAGGGAAAAGGAAAGAAAAGAAGAAGAGCGTGCTCATCGTCTCAAAGCGGAAAGGGCATACTACGAGAACAAGCCTTTCGATGTCATAAGAAAACAGTATTCAAAGAATCCGATATATGCTATCCCGAGATTTTTCATGTGGCTGCTGTTTGTGATCTTTGGATATATCCCCAAAGATACGGACAATCCCGAATACAAGAAGATACTTGCAAAGCGTGCCGAGGCAAAGAAGATACACGAAGAGGCAAAGGCAGAGAGAGAGGTTTACGAGGTTTACTACCGCAAATACTCTCCCGATACGAAGTACAGGATACGCCGCGACATAGCAGATATCAAGTTCAAGATGAAGAAGAGAAAGGCGGCAAAGAACAAGCCCAAGCCTGTATATGTTCCGCCTAAACGCACTGCCGAAGAACAGGCTCAGATCAATGCAAACATGAAGAAGTTGTACAAGAAGTACAAGGTTGGATTGTTTGAAAAGATGAGAAGAAAGATCAAGTCAATGTCCAGAAAGGAAAAGGAACGACAGATCAAGGAGGCATTAGGTGAGCGATGAGATCTTGACGGATGAAGAAACGGGGCAAACCGATCCGGCCCCCAAAAAGAGCAGGGCAGGTAAGATAGTATCATGCCTTTCCTGGGTGATTCTGCTCCTTGCGGCCGGATGCCTCGCATATGTTATGATCTGTGCTTCATCGGGCCGGATGGCAAGCTTTTTCGGAAAAAGCATCATAAGGGTCGTTACCGGCAGCATGGAACCCTCGATATACACAGGGGAATACATTTTTATAGACAGGGTCTCCCCGGATGATGTCGGCATAGATGACATGATAGCCTTTTATTCCGATGATCCCGAAATAAAGGATGAACTTGTGATACACAGGGTCGTTGCCATAAATGATGACGGAACCTTTAAGGTGAAAGGCGATGCCAATCCCATTGCGGACAAATATCCGGTAAGAAGAGAACGTCTCGCAGGCCGTTATATAGGAAGAGCAAGACTTTTTAACTGGCTGAGCTCATTTGCAGACGCCAGAAAGCTCCTTTTGATACTGGTAGTCATTCCGATATTCTTCGTTTCGATATTTGAACTTCGAACAGTCACAAAGCTGATGAAGGAAGTCGAAAAAGAAAGAAAGAAGGATAAAGACGAAAGAGCTGCCGAGCAGCAAAAAGAGCTTGAAGAAAAGATAGAAGAGCTGAAAAAAGCGGCAGTGGAAGAATATATCCGCGAGCACGAAGAAGATAAGAAAGAAGACGAGGATAGTCAGGAAACAAAAGAATATGGCAAAGATAAAGAAGAAAAATAATGCCGATCAGATGATCAATTATACCTACCGTGACATCGGACAGGAATACCTGATGAAGAAAAAGACTGTCCGTGCGGTAACCTTTTCGATCATCACATTCGTTGCACTGCTTGTTTTTATTGCGCTTTATATAGAAGAAACAAAAGAGGTTCAGCGCACATACAGAAGAGAATACAGGGAATGCCTCGAAACAGTCAGTGAGGATATAAAGTATTATCAAAATGCGGAAGGCGATTTTGAATTCAGATACAGACATCTCGTTGCGGATATGTGTTCGGCCAATTCGTTTGCGGTGCTGATAAACGATTTTACGGATGAACAGAAAGCGATCGGCGAGCTGTATACGGTGTTTTTAAAATATCCGGAGCAGATGAAGGAAAAGCTTGCCGAGGCAAAGCAGGGAATAGATGATATCCTTGCAAACTTGGATAAGGGTTATGATGAGATAAGGGCGGTCGTTGATTCGATCGATCTTAAAGGGTATTAAAGGTAGCTTTCAAAACTTTTTCAACATTCTAACATAAAGAAAGAGAAGGAAATGATATGAGTGAAAAGGGCAGATTAAAGAAAGAGATAAAGACCTGCAGAAAGACCATTGTGGAAATAGAGCGCAAGAGGTCGCGTTCCCAGTCTGCGCTTGTTCAGGCCATCCTTCTTCAGGAGGAGCCTAACGACGCCGATGTAGAATGGTTCAACAAATACACCGGCGAGATCACTGCTTGCAGAAATCACATGATAGAGCTTCAAAAGAGGTATGATTCACTGTAGTCTTTATCAGAGCACGAAAAAAGGTGAGCCTATGGAAAAATACGTATTTTCTACTTTAAATAGATCTGTGCTCGAAAAACTGAAGCAGCCTTTTGCGGTATATCAGTTTTTAGACAAACGTGTGGTGACGCTGCTTTTGTCCGACGGTTTTCTTGAACTTTTCGGGTATGACAAGCGTGAAGAAGCCATTTATGACATGGATAATGACATGTATAAGGACACGCATCCCGATGATGTTGCGAGAATTGCCAATGCCGCGCTTGAGTTTGCAACGGGGGAGGGCAAATACGAAGTCATATATCGTACGCGAAAGAAGGATTCTTCGGATTACACTGTCGTCCATGCAATGGGACAGCATGTATATACCGAAGACGGCGTTCGTCTTGCCCAGGTATGGTATACCGATGAAGGAACATATGTCGAAGGATCTCCTGTTGATGGGTTAGAAGTCAGCAAGTCTTTCAGCAACGCGCTTCACGAACTAAGCTTAATAAAAGCCAGCCAGTATGATTATCTTACCGGGCTTCCGAGCATGACATACTTTTTTGAGCTTGCGGAGGCCGGCAAGGAGACCATACTTAAAAACGGCGGACAGCCCGTGCTCATGTATATGGATTTTTCCGGCATGAAGTTTTTCAATACCAAGCACGGTTTTTCCGAAGGAGATAAATTATTAAAATCTTTTGCAAGGACTCTGATACAGAAATTCAGCAATGAAAACTGCTGCCGTATCGGAGCGGATCATTTTGCTGTATTTGCGGAAGAGGAAGGCCTTGAAGACAAGCTCACAGCCATATTCCGTGAACACAGCGAGCTTTATGAGAGCAAGTCGCTGCCTGTACATGTGGGTATCTACCCTTGGCGAATAGAAGATGTTCCTGTAAGCATGGCCTGTGACAGGGCTAAATTTGCCTGCAAGGAATTAAAGGGCACATATTCATCTGCATTCAATCATTATAACATAGAAATGCGAAATGATGTCGATCAAAGGCAGTATATAAAAGAAAATATAGACCGGGCAATAAAGGAAAGATGGATAAAGGTCTATTACCAGCCCATCGTCAGAGCCGTAAACCTGCGTGTGTGCGATGAAGAAGCACTTGCAAGGTGGATAGACCCCGAAAAGGGATTTATGTCTCCCGCCGCTTTTATTCCCGCGCTTGAAGAGAGCGGTCAGATATATAAACTTGATCTTTGCATTCTTGAACAGGTGCTTGAAAAGCTCGGCCATCAAAAGGATGCGGGGCTGTTTATCGTTCCGCAGTCCATCAATCTTTCAAGGGCAGACTTTGATGCCTGCGATATTGTGGAAGAAATAAGAAAACGTGTTGACGCCGCAAAGATAAAAAGAGAGTATATCACAATAGAGATCACCGAAAGTGTTATCGGAAGCGATTTTGATTTCATGAAAAAGCAGGTCGAAAGATTCCGTTCGCTCGGTTTTCATGTATGGATGGATGATTTCGGAAGCGGTTATTCTTCACTCGATGTTTTGCAGAGCATTAAATTTGATCTCATAAAATTTGATATGTCATTCATGAGAAAGCTTGACGAAGGAGAATCCGGAAAGATAATCCTGACAGAGCTCATGAAAATGGCGACAGCTCTTGGAGTCGACACTGTATGTGAAGGTGTTGAAACTGAAAAACAGAAGATGTTTTTACAGGAAATAGGATGCTCAAAGCTGCAGGGCTATTATTTCTGTCGCCCGATACCTCTCGAACAGATCCTTGAAAGATACAGAAAAGGGATCCAGATCGGGTTTGAAAATCCGGAAGAATCAGAGTATTTCTCCGCTATCGGCTGCCTGAATCTGTATGATCTTGATGCCATTTCAAACAACGGAGAGAATTCGTTAAAGGATGTCTTTGATACGATACCTATCGGAGTTCTTGAAATAAAGAACGGGACTTCGCGATTTGTCCGCAGCAATCCGTCATATCGAAGTTTTATTAAAAAATATTATGGATTTGATCTTAATGCTGTCGGCACATCATTTAAAAAACATGAAACTCCGTTTTTGCTTAATATTGAAAAGAGCATAACCGAAAAGGACGGCAGGGTGTATTATAACGGAAGAATGCCGGATGAATCGGTTATCCATTCCTTCGCAAGACGTATAGGTGTCAATCCGGTCACAGGAGATATTGCCGTAATGGTTGCCGTGCTATCTATAACGAAGCCGGATGAAAAGACCACATATGAGGATCTTGCAAGAGCACTTGCCTCTGACTACTACAATATCTATGTCGTTGATATGGAAACTAACGGATTTGTCGAATATACTTCATCCGTGGGCGGTGAAGAACTGGCAATGGAAAGACACGGAGAGGATTTCTTTGAGTCGGCAAAACGCGAGTCGATGCAGCGTATCTACGAAGAAGACAGAAAGCCGTTCCTTGCTTTGTTTACCAAAGAAAACATAGTTAAAGAACTAGGCGAACAGGGTGTTTTCACCGCGACATACCGCCTGATTGACACAGGAACACCTGTATATGTAACCATGAAGGCCACAAGGCTTCAGCCTGACGGAAAGCGCATTATAATAGGTATAAGTATCATAGATGCCCACATGAAACAGAAAGAGCATTATGAGGCCCTTCAAAGGGAAAGAGAGGCTCTTACGAGAATCCTTGCTATTTCCGACGGATATATCGCCCTTTACACGGTTGATCTGAAAACCGACCATTATATCGAATTAAGTGCATCAAAGGAACTCGACAGCCTTCAAACGGCAAAAGAAGGTCCTGATTTCTTTAAGCAGACATTGATAGATGTCGAAAAACACATATATCCGGATGATTTTAAAGAGTTTTATGATAAATTTTCAAAGGAAAAGGTACTCGATGCCATCAGGGAAAAGGGCAGTTTTACCCTGAATTACCGCCTGATGATAAACGGAAAGCCCAAAAGGGTTTTGCTTAAAGCCGGAATGATAAATGAAGGTCTGGGCGGAAAGATAGTGATAGGCGTCCGCGCATGGAGGCAGAGGGGATAATCATTTCTTTTCATTATTTAAATACCTGTAACAGGGGGGAGGCTGTATGGGCCTCCCTTCTGTATTAAATAAAAGTCTTGCATACTATCCGAAAAAATGTTATGATATACTCCGTGTTGTTTTAAGATATAATTGTTAGGAGCATATATTAATGGGACTCGTCAAGAAGATATTTGGAACACATAGCCAGCATGAGCTGAAGAGGATCTATCCCATAGCGGACAAGGTCATGGCTCTTCGCGACACCATGATGGCAATGAGTGATGATGAACTTAAAGCTAAAACAGCTGAATTTAAAGAGAGGCTTGAAAACGGAGAGACTCTGGACGATCTGCTTGTAGAAGCTTTTGCCGTTGCAAGAGAGGCAACCAGAAGAGTTCTCGGCACAGAGCATTACTATGTTCAGGTCGTCGGAGGTATCATCCTTCATCAGGGCCGTATAGCCGAAATGAGAACAGGTGAAGGTAAAACACAGGTGTCCATCCTTCCGGCTTATCTAAACGCACTCGAAGGCAAGGGCGTACATGTCGTTACCGTAAACGATTACCTTGCAGACCGTGACTCTTCATGGATGGGAAGAGTGCATGAATTTTTGGGCTTAAAGTGCGGCTGCGTGCTTAACAGCATGAACAACGACGAAAGAAGGGCGGCTTACGCGTGTGACGTAACTTATGTTACGAACAACGAAGTAGGTTTCGACTATCTTCGTGACAACATGGTCATATATAAGGAACAGCTCGTTTTGCGCGGCCTTCATTACGCCATCATCGACGAAGTCGACTCGGTTTTGATAGATGAAGCAAGAACACCTCTTATCATTTCCGGCCAGAGCGGAAAGTCCACAAAGCTTTACGAAGTCTGCGATTACATGGCTACCCGCCTTCAGAAAGGTACCACCACAGAGGTCGGCAGAATGGATCTCATCATGGGCGAGGTACCCGAAGAGACAGGTGACTTTGTCGTAGACGAAAAGCAGAAAACAGTTACCCTTACCGCAGAGGGTATCAAAAAGGTAGAGGAATTCTTCAATATCGAAAACTATTCCGATCCCGAAAACATCGATATCCAGCATAACATGGAGCTTGCGCTTCGTGCCCACAACCTCATGTTCAAGGATAAAGATTACGTCGTAAAGGACGACGAGATCTTAATAGTAGATGAATTCACAGGACGTATCATGCCCGGTCGCCGTTATTCGGACGGTCTCCATCAGGCAATAGAAGCAAAGGAAAAGGTAAAGGTCAAAAGAGAGAGCAAGACTCTTGCGACCATCACATTCCAGAACTTCTTCAATAAATATGACAAGCGCGCCGGCATGACCGGTACCGCCGAAACAGAAGAAGCCGAATTCCGTGACATCTACGGAATGGACGTTGTTGTGGTTCCCACAAACAAGCCCATAGCACGTATCGATCAGCAGGATGCGGTTTTCAAGACCAAAAAGGAAAAATATCAGGCAGTCGTAAGCGAAGTGGTAAGGGCTCACAAGGAAGGCCAGCCCGTCCTTGTAGGTACCATCAATATCGATACATCGGAACTTATCAGCGCAATGTTAAAGCGTGAGGGCATACAGCACAACGTTTTGAATGCCAAGTTCCATGAACAGGAAGCTGCCATCATCGCAGATGCGGGCCATCACGGTTCCGTTACCATCGCGACCAACATGGCCGGCCGTGGTACCGATATAAAGCTTGACCCCGAAGCAAAGGAAGCCGGCGGCCTTTATGTCATCGGTACAGAACGCCACGAATCAAGACGTATCGACAATCAGCTTCGCGGTCGTTCCGGACGTCAGGGAGACCCGGGCGAATCAAGGTTCTTCATCTCCCTTGAAGACGACCTCATGAGACTCTTCGGTTCCGAAAGACTCATGAAGATATTCAATGCCATGGGTATCAGGGACGGAGAGCAGATCGAGCACAAGATGCTCTCAAGAGCAATAGAAACGGCTCAGTCCAAGATCGAAGGCAACAACTTCGCTACCAGAAAGAACCTTCTCGAATACGACCGCGTAATGAACGAACAGCGTGAGATCATCTACGGCGAGCGTTTAAGGGTCCTTAACGGCGAAAACATGAGAGATCATATCTTAAATATGATCAACACCATCATAGAAATGGAAGTGGGAAGGCTCATCTCCGACGAGCAGTCACCTGCTGACTGGGATATCGAAGAACTGAACAAGTCCCTTCTTCAGATCATTCCTTTAGAGCCTATCGTACTCAGCGAAGACCAGCTCAAAGGCTATAAAAAGAATGAACTTATCCACACCTTAAAAGAGCAGGCAATAAAGCTCTATGAGGAAAAGGAAGCTTCATTTGAAAATATCGATCAGTTCAGAGAAATAGAGCGTGTCGTCCTTCTTAAGGTCATAGACTCCAAGTGGATGGATCATATCGATGATATGGACCAGTTGCGTCAGGGCATAAGGCTTCAGTCATACGGACAAAAAGACCCTGTCGTACAGTACAAGATGCTCGGCTACGACATGTTCGATGAGCTGTCACTCAATATTCAGATCGATACCGTCAAGATGCTGTACCGTGTAAAGGTAGAGCAGAAGGTAGAACGTGAACAGGTTGCAAAGGTAACAGGAACGAACAAGGATGAATCCGCAATAAAACAGCCTAAGAAGAGGGCTGAAAAGAAGGTATATCCCAACGATCCATGCCCCTGCGGTTCAGGTCTCAAATACAAACAGTGTCATGGCAAATCTGCCATCTAAAAGCCTGCGGGCCGGAAACACCTTTGATGTGTCCGGCCTGCTTTTAAAAACGGAGAATCATTATGGTCGAACTTGATCAGTTTAAATACACATTATCACAGACAGAGCCTTTGCTTAAGGAAATGAAGAACGCACTCGACATTCCCGGCAAAAAGGCGCGCATTGACGAGCTTAATATGTACATGGAAGCCCCCGATTTCTGGAACGACGTGGAAAAGAGCCAGAAGATATCCATGGAGCTCCGTTCTCTTCAGAGCACGCTTGACGAATACAAAGAGCTTGAAAACATGTACGAAGAGATACAGCTCCTGATAGAAATGGGCTATGAGGAAAACGACGCCTCTGTCATCCCCGAAATACAGGAGATGATGGACAATTTCAAAGAAGGTCTTGACGAGATGCGTATAGCCACGCTTCTTGACGGAGAATACGATTCGTGCTCGGCTACCGTTAAATTGAACGCGGGTGCAGGCGGAACCGAATCCTGCGACTGGGCGGGCATGCTTTACCGCATGTATACCAGATGGGCCGCATCAAAAGGGTTTTCCGTAGAAGAGCTCGACAGGCTCGACGGCGACGAGGCCGGCATCAAATCCGTCACATTCCAGGTAACGGGTGTAAATGCTTACGGGCTTTTGCGCAGTGAAAACGGCGTGCACAGACTTGTGCGCATATCGCCCTTCAATGCTCAGGCAAAAAGACAGACATCCTTTGTCGGCTGCGAGGTCATGCCCGTGCTTGAAAATGTCGACACGGAGATAGAGATAAAGCCCGAAGACATCAGAATAGATACATATCATGCCAGCGGTGCCGGCGGCCAGCATATCAATAAGACATCATCCGCCATAAGAATAACCCACTTCCCCACAGGTATCGTCGTCGCATGCCAGAACGAACGAAGCCAGTTCCAGAACAAGGACAAGGCCATGGAAATGCTTAAAGCAAGGCTCCTTATGCTCCAGCAGCAGGAACAGGAGGAAAAAGAGGCAGGCATAAGAGGAGAAGTAAAGGAAAACGGCTGGGGAAGCCAGATCCGTTCCTATGTCCTTCAGCCATATACCATGGTAAAGGACCTTCGTACGGGCGAAGAAAGCGGAAACGCGCAGGCGGTTCTTGACGGGAAACTCGATCCGTTCATGAGCGCATATCTTAAATGGAAAAAGACCGGTATCAGATCCGGAGACGTAACGGATGCCGAATAAGGAGATCAATTATGAAGATAGCTGTACTTGGTTACGGAAATATAGGAAACGGCGTAGTCAGGATCGTTGACGAACTTTCAGCCGAACTTAAGGCGCGGGCAGGGGAAAAGATAGAGGTAAAGTATGTTCTTGACCTCCGCGATTTTCCGGGAGACCCTTACGAGAGTCTTCTCACCCATGATGTAAATGACATTTTAAATGACCCGGAAGTTACTCTTGTCGTAGAGACAATGGGCGGCACGGGCGCAGCATACAAGTTTGTAAAGGCGGCGCTTGAGGCCGGCAAATCCGCAGTAAGCTCAAACAAGGCTTTGGTTGCAAAATACGGCAGCGAGCTTCTTGCAATAGCAAGGGAAAAGAAGATAAACTTCCAGTTTGAGGCAAGCGTAGGCGGTGCCATCCCTATCATCAGGCCGCTTTATGCCTGCATGACCGGCACAAGAATAAACAAAATTGCGGGCATAATGAACGGCACCACCAACTTTATGCTCACTAAGATGGACAAAGAGGGCCTTGATTATGCAGAAGTTTTAAAAGAGGCTCAAAGGCTCGGATATGCAGAAGCAGACCCCACAGCAGACGTAGAAGGCTTTGATACCTGCAGAAAGATAGCCATTCTTTCATCCATAGCCTGCGGTAAGTTCGTAGATTTCGAGGATATCCCCACAACGGGCATCACAAATGTCACAAAAGAGGATATTTCTCTTGCAAAAGAATTTGGAATGTCCATAAAGCTTATAGGATATTCTGATTTTACGGATGAGGGTATCGTTTCGGAGGTTGCGCCAAAGCTTGTGGCACCCGAAAGTCCTCTTTATGCGGTAAGTGATGTATTCAATGCCATTATGGTTTCGGGCGACATGTCCGGAGATCTTATGTTCTACGGCAGCGGAGCAGGAAAGCTTCCTACCGCAAGCGCAGTGGTTGCTGATATCGTCGAATGTGCAAAGAATGCCGGCCGCACCGTATATGAAGGCTGGGCAGATGAAAAGGCATCTCTTGTATCGCCTAAAAGCCGCGTATCACGTTTCTTTGTACGCTTTGACGCATCGCTTGCAGCTAAGGCGGGTATAGACGTAAAGATCTGCGGAGGCTCTGCGGCATTTATCACCGGCCCCACAACATATGATGCATGCGAGGCAAAATACAAAGATCTTTCACCCATTATTATAGGGCTTCTGTAATACGAAAGAAAGGGGGCTGTAAAAAAACAGCCCCATATAGTAAATGCAAGACAGCGTCTCTATGATCTATTTGCAGAGCTGGACTGTCGTGAGCGACCGATCTTCACGGTGAAAAGCGGCGGTGCACAGGCGACAACGCATTTATCGTCGCCGGAGCATCCGTCCGAATCTTTTTGTCTGCCCCTGCACTTTCAGTGCAGGGGAGCCCCCGCCGGCTTTGAGGCGGTTCAAAA
>JAEEGF011304643.1_pt1 | contig 12616 bp, 10 predicted proteins | sample 9134171 | NCBI WGS metagenome assembly JAEEGF01 (sample SAMN16246542, study PRJNA631951) | gut metagenome | biome: gut microbiome; feature: rumen; material: AP-attached | host: Bos | place: Iran: Karaj | collected 2018-10 | reverse complement strand
ACGCTCATGTCCTTGACGGACCGCATCAGGGGATATGGAATTCCAATCGAAACCGTGGACCGCGTCGCCATCGGACTGGGGGCCTATTCCGTCGGGCTGAAGGGCTCCAAGACCAGGATAGTCAGGATGGACTCCAAGAGCATGCTGAGGAAGAATCGGAAGGTCGCCATGAGCAGCCCCGGAAGGGCGGCGGAGGTCCTTCTGGAGGAGCTGGAGGCGCGCAGATGAGCCAATGCTCCGGAGGATCATGTCAGACATGCTCCGACGACCCCGACAGGCTTCCTCCAGGGATGCTTCGCAGGTACGACCTCAACGAGTCGACAGCGGACGGCATCATGGTATGGATAGAGACGGACGGCGGAAAGGTCTCGCGTCCGAGCGCCGAGATCCTGGCCGCGGCTAAAGGCCTGACGGACGGACGCTTATACGGCGTCATATTCGGCGATGCTGGTCTCAAGTCGGAATACCCTCGCATATTCGGCTACGGCGTCGATACGCTGTATCATGTGCGCGGAATCGCGTCCTATTCTCCGGAGGCCTACGCGGTGGCCGTCTCACAGGTGGCCGAGCGTGTGAATCCTGCCGCCATACTCGTCAGCGCCACGCCCAGGGGCAGGGAGCTGGCACCGAGGATAGCCTCCCTTCTCGGGGCCGGGCTGACGGCCGACTGCACCCGTCTGGAATCGGACGGCAGGAGGATCGTCATGACCAGGCCCGCCTTCGGAGGAAACCTGATGGCCGACATAGAGTGCGTCGGATTCCCTCAGATGGCAACCGTGAGGCCGGGGGTGTTCCCCCTTCCGGAGCCCAAGGAGGGAAAGGGCACCGCCATCTACTGGCAGTATCCGCCCGAGCAGGATTCCGGAGTCATTTCGGAGGAGGCCGTCCAGACCGAGGCCGCCGACATATCGGATGCCAGGATCCTCATAGCCCTGGGGGCCGGAATACGCGACAGGGGCCTGGTGGACGTCGCGGAGGAGATCGCCGCCTCCATTGACGGGGCGATGGTCTGCTGCTCCAGGGCCGTTGCCGAAAGAGGCTGGCTTCCCCGCTCGAGGCAGGTCGGCATGTCCGGAAGGACCGTCAGGCCCGACCTGTACGTAGCGTTCGGGATCTCCGGCGCGGTCCAGCATCGCGTAGGCATCTCCGGGGCCAAGAGGATAATCGCTGTCAACAGCGACCCTGAGGCCCCCATACATGCGTTCTCGGACCTTAGTCTTCTAACGGATGCCGAGGAGGCCTTGAAGGAGCTGAGGGATCTGGTCGTCGGGAAGCCCCGTCGACGATCTTCTTGAGGCTCAGGTACTCGCGCTCGAAAGCTTTGCTCGACTTGGCGGCCTTCTCGGCGAGTTCAAGCGCCTTGTTCAGGTCCTTGGGGACCCCTTTTCCTTCACGATAGGCCTTGCTGAGACGGAAGATGCATTTGGCGTTCTCCTTCTTGGCATGGAGAGTCAGGAACCCTATCGCTTTCTTGAGATAATCTTCGTTATCGAGGCCCCATCCAAGGTCGAAAAGGTCGCATGCGGCGCTGGCGTTGTTCTTCTTGGAGGCAAGCGTCAGCCACTCGGCGGATTTGTCCACGTTCTTTTCTACGCCCTTTCCACGCCTGTAGGCGTCACCCAGCCTCCTCATCGCCCATGCCTCGCCCTTGGCGGCGTATCTGTTGGCGAGTTCTATCATCTCTTTTCTGGAATCTTCGGTGTCCATGTCGCATAGTATGTCGTACAGGTCCGCCGGGGCGAAAGAGTTCCCTTTATCGACGGCGTTCCTCATCCATTCAGCGGCGGTTTCGAAGTTCGTCTCTACGCCTATGCCACGCCAGTACATCGTCCCCATGCGTCTGCAGGCCCATGACTCGCCCTTGGCGGCGGCGGACGTGGTTATCTCCGCTATCTCTTTGACGGCGTCCTCAGTGCCTTTGGCATTGAGCATCTCGAAAAGGTCGCTTCCTGCTCCGGGTGCGCCGTTCTTCATGGCGGCCCTCATGTACTCCATGGACTTTTCCATGTCCTTCGGAACGCCTTTTCCGAAGCGGTATGCTCTGCCCATGCGCCAAAGGGCCTTTCCGTCACCGTCTTCAGCGAAAGGCCTGACGATGTTCACCATGCGTTCGTAGTCAGCCTTGTTCTTCCTGTCCCACAGGATGTCGAATAGTTCGTTGGCCCCCTGCGACAAGCCGATTTCTGCGGCGGATTGGAAGTATTTCTCTGCTTTATCCAGATTTACGGGGACGCCCTTTCCGTATTTGCATGCCAACCCCATGCGAATCATGGCTTGCCCGTTGAAGTCAGCATATTTGGAAACGGCATTCACCATGGTCTGATATTGCGAGGAATCGTCAATCTTCCATAGCACATCGAAAACATCGCATGCTTGTGACGGCGTGCTGACCGATGTAGCGGCGTCGACTATCCATCCTGTGGCCTTTTCCACGTCTGCTTCGGTTCCTTTTCCATTCTTGTAGGCTCTTCCGAGTCTGATCATGGAGCTGACGCGTCCGCGATCGGCGGATTCCCTCAAGGCTTCGAACGCAACGTCGCCAATACCGGAGTCGAACGTCATGTCGAACAGAGTATCGGCGGCGTTCCCGAGATCCGCGCGATGGGCAGCTAGCATGTATTCGGCCGCCTTGTCCATGTCACGGGTTACTCCGACCCCTTTCGCATACATTCTGCCCAGCTGAAGCATAGAACGGGGTTCTCCGCGTGCGGACAGGGCCTTCAATATCTTCAGGGCTCCTGCGTAGTCTTTCGCCTTCATGAGGTCTTTGCATATCCCCATCTGGTTGTTGGCACTGGTAGAGACTCCGCCGAGAATCTTCGCAATGGACGTGTTGCATCTGCATCTAAGATCCTCTATCCTATCATCGGCATCCTCCGCTCCAGACATTATCAGGGACATGGCTTCAAAAGCGTACCAGTAGTATTCTTCAGCATAATGTACGGGGCGCAGGTCCCACCTGTGATGGGCGTCAGAAATCATGAAGTCCGGTTGTCTTATGCGATGGCATTTGGTTTCAGCGGCGAATTCCTTTTCAAACCTGCGAAGAATCGCGTTCCTGTCCTCCAAATCACCGTCTTTGAACGCCTTGACCTCGCCGTTCAGGTCCATGTAGAACCTTGATTCCTCTGCATCCACCATGATGATGTTGCTGCCGTATCTTTTTTTGACGAACTCCACCAGCTTGTTCAGACACTTCCTGTTCAATTTGCCTGGATAGTTAAGCCCCAAGTCCTCAACGATATGCTCCACGCCCTTGCGGGTTAGAATTTCGTCGATGGCTCTGACGAACTTCTGGGTCTTGTTGGACATGTACTCGCTGGTTCCGTCCCCGTACACTATTCTTTTCAATCCGTATACGGCCGTCCTCCAGTCGATGATGAGCCACTTTGCGTTCGACTCTTCTAACTCGCGGATCACGGTCTTGTTGTAGTCCCTGATGGCGCTGGTCACCGAGTATCTGTGGCTGAAGAACTCCTTGTCCGTTTCGATCCCGATGAAGTCGTCCGCGGTCAGGTCCGGACCGACGTGTTCCGTGAACTGGGTTATGAAGGATGTAGCTCTGTAGTAGTTTATTTTCAAGTTGCCGTCGCACCCGAAGTAGTCCGAGATCACACTGAATATATCGCGGCTGACGCAGACGCCCCATATGTCGACGGTGACTTTCTCGTTTCCGCTATACAGCCAATAGTGGTCCATTCTTCTGGAAGGCGCCTCGTCGTTCACGGCGAGCGCACGGTGGAACACGGTTAAACCGTTTTCGTCAGAACTCGTCGGGACGACGTCCTTTCAAGGACCCTGGCCGCATGGCCGCCCGCTTTGACGTTCATCATGGCGGCCTCGACCTTCCCGTCCTTTCCGACTATGAAGGTGGAGCGGATGGTGCTCGTCACCTCCTTCCCGTAGTTCATCTTCTTGCCCCAGGCTCCGACGGCCTCCATGAGGACATGGTCTGGATCGCTCAGAAGTTTTACCTTCAGGCCCTTGGATTCGATGAACCTGCGATGGGATTCTGGAGAATCCTTGCTGACTCCGATGACCCTCACTCCTTTCGCGGCGAAGTCGTCCAGAAGGCCGGTGAACTCGACCGCCTCCTTGGTGCAGCCAGGGGTGTTGTCCTTCGAGTAGAAGAATACGACGTAGCGCGTCCCGTCCAGGGAGCGGCTGTCGAACGTCTCTCCGTTCTCGTCCTTGAGCTCGAAATGCGGGAAAGCGTCTCCTTCTTGCATCCTGTCACCTCAGAAAAGCGTCTCCTTCCTGCCTGCCAGTATGGGTCCGAGATCGATCTCCGCGAACATCACGGGGTGCGTGAGGTCGTAGTCCAGTATGATTGCGGGCGACATCTCTCCGAAGAACCCTATGGGCTTGCCGTCCATGAGTATCTCCGCTCCCCTGCCGTCTATGAACGCTGGGTAGGCGCACGGCCTGAGCGAATGCTCGCATCCCATCTCCCTCAGCATTCCTTCGGTCACGGACTTCATCTCGGTGAACGGGGTCTTGGAGGCGGTGCACATCATGCAGAGATGCGGGACGGTCTTCTCGTCCCTGACCACGTATCCGATCTCGAAGATCTTCTGGGGAAGGTCGCGGTGCCTGTTGCGCCTGAGTATGCGGACGAGGCTGGGCATCAGATACGACCTGAGGCAGGTGTGGTCCTCGGTTATTGGGTTGAGGACCCTCACGTTATCCAGCCTGGGAAGGCCGGAGAGCTCGAACTCCTCCTTCTCGCTGCTCAGGGTCAGGGTGTTGACCTCGGTGTATCCCATCCCGATGGCTATGTCCCTGATGCTCTCCGAGAACGTCGTGATGGGCTCCAATCCTCCCGCGGTCTGGTCGAGGCTGTATTTTCCGCCGAAGCGATCGAACCCGTATCCGGTCGCGACGTCCTCGAAGATGTCCACCTTGTGCATTATGTCAAGCCTCACGGACGGGTACGTGACGTGGATCACGTCTCCTTCGTAGGACGCGTCCATCCCCATGCGGCGGAGGCATTCGCATGCTCCGTCGGGACCCAGGCTCAACCCCAGGAACTTGTCGCACTCGGACGCCGAGACGTCCATGCTGGAAGGCTGCAGGTCGGGGGAGGAGAACGTCTTGCCGTCCTCATGCATCCTCACGGACATGATCCTCCCTCCGCGCTCGGCGAGGGCTGTGCAGACTATGTCCAGTGCGCCCTTGACCGCCTTGCGGTCGTTGCCGGTGACGTCGATGAAAAGGTTCCTCTTGCCGACCGTGACCGCGGTCAGCGCGCCGTTGATGATCGGAGGGAAGGACAGCACCCTGCCCTCCTTGTCCTGGATCACGGGGTACCTGTCCATGCCGTCGAGGAGATGGGCGTACTCCTTCCCCTTCTCATGGGTCTTGAGGATCTCGTCCATGTCGGCCTCCTCGGTCTTCGCCAGCGGCACGAATCTGATGGAATGCGGATCAGCGAGCCTGTAGGTGAAGGGGGGCTCCACCCTGTCCATGTCGTGTATCCCGATGGCCAGCTTGCTCCTCTTCCTCCCTATCGTGATGTGGAGCTTCTCCTGGAGCTCCATCATGGATTTCAGAAGGGTGTCGTCCATCTCGACGCCTGTCACCACGCCGCACAGGAAATAGGGCCTGACGCTCTTCACGCTGTCGTCTATGTAGACGTCGATGTCCGAATCGCCGACGTCGTACGTCTTCATCCCCGGCTCGATGTCCAGGAACGCCCTCATGCCTCTCGCAAGTCCCTCGACGCTGTATAGGTCCGGGCGGTCGGGGAAGAATTCGACGGACATGTCCTCGCAGCCGCTCTCGGTCTCGTGCATGTCCGCCCCGATCATGGGTATCCTCTCGACAAGGACGTCCTGGGACACCTCGCGCCCGAGCATCGTGCACAGGTCGCTGTACTTGAAGTTTATGACAGGCATGCCGCCGCAATCCGCTGGGCAGTATTATATTCTTGCGAGGACGCCGTTGGAAGTCTCATCTTCCGAGCGCCGCATGGGCGCTTCCCAGCTGGCCCGCCGCCTGCGCCGCCAGGGTGGACAGCTCCCCGGCGAGGATGGTGACGGCGACTATCTCCGCCAGCCTCCTGGCCTTCCCGTCCCCCAGGCAGCCGATCATCTCCAAGGCCTCCCTTTGGCATGGAAGGCGGGTGCCTCCGCCGACGGTCCCCACTTCTATGGCGGGGACCCTCACGCATATGTACAGGTCGCCGTCCAGGTCCTCGCATGTGGTGAGGGTCATGCTGCATCCTATCACCTGCGCCGGGTCCTGCCCCGTCGCTATGTATAGCGCGGCGGCCATGTTCGCCGCATGGGCGTTAGCCCCCAGGGTGCCCGACATGATGCTTCCCACCAGGTTTTTCCTGATGTTGGTCTCGGCGATGGAGGCTGCGGTGGCATGCAATGACGATTCCACCAGGTCTTTCGGTATCAAGGCCTCCGCGACGGCCGTCTTGCCGCGTCCTTCGATGAGATTGATCGCGGCCGGCTTCTTGTCGGAACACATGTTTCCGGATACCGAGACCATCGTCGCCCCGGTCGCCTCCTCTATCTCCCTGCAGACCGCCTCCGAGGCTATGGTGGCCATGTTCATGCCCATGGCGTCCCCGGTGGAGAACGACAGCCTGAGATAGAGGTTCCTCCCGTCGGGGAACTTCTCTATGCGGACCAGGGATCCGTGGGACGTCGTGCCCGCCACCGCCTTCTTCAGCAGCCCCTCGTTCTCGTCCACCCAGCGCATGACCTCGATGCAATGTTCGAGACCTTTGGTCCTCAGCACCGGCGCCCGGGTCATGGCGTCGCCGAAAATGCGCGCCTTCGCCCCTCCGGATTTCGTGATCACGGACATGCCGCGGGAGATGGAGGCCACCAGCGCCCCCTCCGTCGTGGCCAGGGGCACGAGGAAATCCCCTTTTGCGTCTCCTCCGTCGATATGGACGGGGCCGGCGAATCCGAGGGGAATCTGTGTCGCGCCTATCATGTTCTCGATGTTCTTCGAGGCGCAGGGCGGTTCGAATCCGAATTTGGAGACAGTCGTCATCTTCGCGCCGGTGAATTCCTCGACTGCTGATCTGCGGTCCTCGACGTCTTCGGCCTCGTAACCGCGGTTCTTCAGCCCCTTGCGCTCGCTCATATCGGATAATTCTTTCGCTGTTATAAATCGGTGACGAGCGGATTCTTCACCATACTTATATCCAGAAGCCCATCCCCTCCACGATGTCCGATCCGGCGTATGAGGCGATAAGCAAGGCTAGAAGGCAGGCGGGGAGCGGCAACCCCAAAGGCGCGGTGCAGACCCTGGAGGCGTACCTGGCGACGGACCCCCACAACACGAAGCCCCGTCTGGAGCTCGCAAGAATCGCCATCTACGATCTGGACGACATGGAGTACGGGCTGATGCAGCTTGACATCGTGCAGGACCTCGAGCCGGACAACAAGGACGCCTTGAAGGCCGCCGTCACCGTGATGTCCAAGCACAAGAAGTACAACAAGGAGACCGCGGAGAAGTTCGAGAGGCTGCTCTCCATGGAAAGCTCCGCCGAGTTGTACAACCTTTATGCGAAGTTCCTGAGGCGCCAGATGGCCGATTTCAAGAAGGCCGGGGAGTACTACGAGAAGGCCCTTGCGCTCAGCCCCAACGACTACGACATCCATCAGAACTACGCCGTCCTGCTCCTGAACGATCTTCGCGACTACGAGAAGGCGAGAAAGGAGCTGGAGTATCTGCTCTCCGTCAAGCCTCACGATCCGGTCCTCAAGAAGAACTACGACCGTCTCATGAAGCAGAAGTTCGACAAGAACGGGAACCTTAAGAAGCCGATCCTGGGATTCCGTCGCTGACCTCCCGTCATCGCCGTTCCTTCCGTCTGACAACCATTAATAACCGTATCGGGATACGCAGTTGAGGTATGCCTATGGAACTCAAAGGATCCAAGACGGAGAAGAATCTCGAGGCGGCTTTCGCCGGCGAGAGCATGGCCAGGAACAAGTACACCTATTTCGCCTCCCAGGCCGCGAAAGAGGGATACGAGCAGATCGCCGACATCTTCCTCGAGACCGCCGGCAACGAGAAGGAGCATGCCAAGATCTGGTTCAAGCAGCTTCACGGAGGCTCCGTTCCCAAGACCGTGGAGAACCTCAAGGCCGCCGCCGAGGGCGAGAACTACGAGTACACCACGATGTACGCCGACTTCGCCAAGGAGGCCAGAGAGGAGGGCTTCATGGAGATCGCCGACCTCTTCGAGGCCGTCGGGAAGATCGAGAAGGAGCACGAGGAGAGGTACCTCGCCCTGCTGAAGAACATCGAGGAGGGCGTCGTCTTCAAGAAGGACAAGGTCGTCATGTGGAAGTGCCGCAACTGCGGATACATACACATCGGCACCGAGGCCCCCAAGTTCTGCCCCGTGTGCAAGCACCCCCAGTCCTTCTTCGAGGTCAGGGCCACCAACTGGTGAAAAAACCGGCCCTTGACAGGGCTTCGCCTCCTCCGTCACGGGGGAGGCGTTCTTACGATTCCATAACCGTTCCGTCGCGGACGGTCAGCTTCCTGTCGGCCTGGTCCACAAGCATGCGGTCGTGTCCCACGATGATCACCGTGCGGTCGTCCATCATCTTTTTCAAGCCGTCGAACACCGCCAGCCTGGTCACCGGGTCCAGTCCCTCCAAGGCCTCGTCCAGGACGAGTATGCGGGGATTCCCGAGGATGGCCCTGGTCATGGCTATCATGCGCTTCTGAGCCAGCGGAAGCACGTGGATGTCGTTCCCGACCTTCGTGTCCAGGCCCTGCGGCAAAGTCTTCACGAATCCCGACAGCCCCGTGATCTCCATCGCTTTCTCCACATCCTCGTCTGTCGCCCACTCCCTGTTGTACACGACGTTCTCGCGTATGGTCCCGTCGAACACCCAGGGCTCCTGCATCACGGCTCCGATCACCTTGCTGAGGTCCTTGCGGGGGACGTCGCTTACGTCCTCCCCGTCTATCCTGACGGTTCCGGAGGTCGGATGGTAGAAACGGAGCAAGAGGTTGACTATCGTGGACTTCCCCGAGCCGGTGGGCCCTGTAAGAGCCACCGTCTCGCCGGGATTGACCTCGAAGGAGACTCCGTGCAGTATCTCGTCCGAATCCCTGTAGGAGAATGACACATCTTCGAACTCCACCCTTCCTTCCGGAGCCGAATGCAACGGGGTGCTACCGTCCTCGGCGCTGGGGGAGCGGAACACCTCCACCAGCCTGTCCAGGGACGTCATCTCCGACCTGATGCTGCTCAGGGCAGTCGTGGCCAGAGTCACGGGACTTCCTAGCAGACGGACGTAGACCATGAACGCGAGGAAGGCCCCCAGCGTCAGCGACCCCTGGAGCATCATGATCGCGCCCAGGACCGACGTCATCACGTATCCCAGATTGCTCGTGATGGTCACCAGGGGCTGTATGAATCCGGACCTGGTCTCGGACCTCACCATGGCCTCCGTGAACCTGCGGTTGGACGTCTCGAATCTCTCGGCGACTATTCCTTCGAGGTTGTGGGTCTTGATCTCGCGATGGTTCGAGATTATCTCGCTCATCTCGGAGTCGATCCTCCCGATCATCGCCTTCTGGGTGGCGTAATCCTTCTCAGATCTCTTCGTTATGCGCCGGGAAACCATTATCGTGGCCGGAAGGGTGATCAGGTACGTGAGGGCGAGAATCGGCGACACCAACACCATTATGGCGAGTATGAGGACGGTCAGCAGGATTCCCGAGAGGAATGCCAGATAGTCCCTTGAAATCAGGTCGACGACCGCAGGGAGGTCTCCGGCAATCCTCGAGGTCATGTCGCCGGAGGGGATCTTCTCCAGGTCCTCTATGGGCATGGTGATCATCTTTTCATGCAGCTTGCTTCTGATCTTTTTCGACGTCTCGAGCGAGAGCTTGTTCATCTCCTTCCCGCTATGGGCCGTCGTCACATACCAGACGGCGATGAGGAATATTATGGCGGTCGCCACGTCGATGGCGCCGTACATGTCGACAAGGCTGTGCGCTCCGCCAGTGTTGATGATGTTCTGCAGAAAGAGTCCGCAGAAATAGGGCACCAGTGAAATCGACACGGTCGATATCATCGAGAGCAGGATGCAGACCCTGATCCTCTTGTCGGACTTCCCGACGTATTCTTCCAACGGCTTCAGGATGTTCTGGCCGAAGAATCCCATCCTCATCGCGATCCGCCCCTTTCGAGGTTGAACATCCTCGCGTATTCTTTCGAACGGGAAAGGAGCCCTTCGTGGTCTCCGAAGTCCTCTATGCGGCCTCCGGACATGTAGTACACGTCATCCGATATAGCGACGGTGATCGTGTCATGAAGCGTGAACAGCACGGTCTTTCCTTTGCAACGGCGTATGACGGCATCTATCGCGGTCTTGCGGGAGTCCTCGTCCAGGGAGAAGAAGCAGTCGTCTAGGACGTAGACGTCGGCTTCCCTGAGTAGGCAGCGGGTCAGGGACATGAGCTGGTTTTGGCCTCCTGACATCCTCTCGGGCGACATCTTGGTGTCGAGGCCGTGCGGAAGGCTTCTGACGTATTTCGCCAGACCCGTGTCCTCGCATGCTTCCAAGATGCCGGCGTCGTCGTGATTCCCGTACGGGTCCAGGTTGAACCTTAGAGTACCGCCGAAGACGTTCGACTGCTTGCCGGAGTAGGAGACCCTGGAGCGTATGGCCCTCGGATCGCAGGAGGCGACGTCCATCCCCATGACCTTGAGGGTTCCCGATGTGGGCCTTTCGAACGCCAGGATCATGTCGACGAGCTCCGTCTTCCCGCATCCGTTGGGTCCGATCACGGTCGATATGCGGCCTTCCGGTATCTTCAGGTCCAGGTCGTTGACGGTATGGCGTCCGAACCTGTCTATGAAGCCGACCTTCGATGCGCAGATGGCGAATCCGTCGGGTTCGGGGCGGCCTTCACGCCTATCCGTCTTGACTTCCATGCTGTCCTCGATTCTTCTGAAGCTGATGCTGGCGCGCGGCGCTTTGAGGCAGATGTACGGTATCAGCGAGAGGGCGCTGACGGTACAGGTGGTGTACTGCAGGAAAAGCGTCAGGTCCACCGGCGAGATGACCTTTCCGGAGTTGTCCAAGGCGGATGCGAGATAGACCAGGATGATGAAGATCCAGAGGAAGGCGGTGGTCATGGAAGGTATGTAATAGCTTTTGAGGACCGTCTGCTTGGTGAGGAACCCGAACCTGTCGCTCGCTACATCGAACTTCCTGGTCTCGTACTCGCTTCCGCCGTACGACCTGATCGTCCTGGCGCCCGGGATCTTCTCCCTCATCGTGACGTTCATCATGTCGAGCGCGTCCGTCCTTTCCGCATGCAGCCTGGTGATGCGCTTGGACAGGTAGTAGGTCAGGGCGAAGATGGCGACCACCGTGAAGAACAGGACCTTCCCCACGTCTTCGCTGACGGTGTACGTCGCCACCAGCATGAACAAGACCAGGATCGGCATCGGAAGGTAGGTCTTCAGGCAGAGGAGCACGTGCTCCTGGACGACGGCGATGTCCGCGGTCAGACATGTCATCGCATACGTCGTGCTCTTGTTCAAGCGTCCCAGGTCGTCGGAGCGCAGGGACGATTCCAATATGTCGCTCCTCATCATGGCCGCGACCGAGGCGGCCACCTTCGACGACAGCCTTGAGGAGAGCGCCACGGCGATTCCCATGATCACGGCCGCCAGGAGGAGCAGGGCCCCCATGTAAAGGATGACGTCCGTCCCTTCTCCGCTCGTGCTGGCGTCCACGATAGGCTTGAGGAGCCCTATGGAGACGACCTGTGCGACGACTCCGACGGTCTGCAGGAAAACGATGACGCAGATCCTCGGCATGCACGGCTTGAGGTATTTCCACATGCCGTTGGGACTTCTGGGGGGCATCGTGCACCCATTATTGTCATGATAATAATCGTTTGCCGTACTAAGCGCAGTCGAATAAATACGGGAAGCCGATTAGGGGGCCGTGACGGAGGAGCGCCCCTATTCGGCCAACTATTCCATCGGCTTCATGTTCGTCGTATGCGTCTACTACATACTGTGTGGCGTGTGCTCCATCATATTCCCCGACTATTACAGCGGCATACCCGGTATCAACAGGGGTGACGAGGAGGTGGAGTTCGCCATCGCCCTGATCATCCTCGCCATCCTGATATTGCTGTACTGCGGCATCCCCTTCGCGCACAAGCTGTCCCTGATGATCCTTCTGCCTCTTTCCGTCGTGTACCTGCATTATCTGTTCATCTTCGAAAACGTCGACGTCATCGACGTCATCTCCACGATAGCATTCGTATCATCCGTCGTCCTCCTCGTCTTGAAGCCTTGCAGGGAGTATTACGAAGGATGGGGGTTCTGTCCGAACCACGGCAGGCCGTGACGTGAGCTCCCCCCGTTGTTGTGAAGCGGGAAAGTCTTCCTAAATATCCATTTTTACGCTTTTTTTCGGTGGATGATTTAAATATCCATAACTCAGTCCATTTGGCATGGGGAAATTTGTCCTTAAGAAAACTGCAAACGGCAAAGTGATGTTCAACCTTCTCGCTGGAAACAGCCAGATCATATTCACCTCGCAGATGTATGCGTCCGAGGCCACCGCCAAGAACGGCATCGAGTTCGTCCGCAAGA
>JAEEGF012339606.1_pt1 | contig 12619 bp, 5 predicted proteins | sample 9134171 | NCBI WGS metagenome assembly JAEEGF01 (sample SAMN16246542, study PRJNA631951) | gut metagenome | biome: gut microbiome; feature: rumen; material: AP-attached | host: Bos | place: Iran: Karaj | collected 2018-10 | reverse complement strand
CTAGCTCAGTCGGTAGAGCACTTGACTTTTAATCAAGTTGTCGGGGGTTCGATTCCCCCGTGTCTCATTAAATAAAAACCTTGTAAACGGTATGTTTACAAGGTTTTATTTTTGAAACCAAAGTGGACGTAATTTAATTGCTTTAAATTTATTATTTTATAAAAGGTGATTTCATGACTAAAGGTTCTATTTCCAAAAATCTGATAATGTTTGCTATACCGCTGTTTCTTGGTCAGCTCCTGCAGCAGCTCTACAATGTTGTTGACTCTGTGGTTGTAGGAAATGTATTGGGTAAGGAAGCTCTTGCCGCAGTAAGTACAACCGGAAGCCTTATTTTTTTGATGGTAGGCTTTATAAATGGTCTTTTCATGGGCAGCAGCGTTATCATTGGAAAGAGCTATGGTGCCGGAGATAAAAAGGGCGTTTCAATAGCTGCTCATACCGGAATTACCTTTGCAATAATTATGGGATTGGTTCTGACAGTTGTGGGATATTTCTTTACACCTGTTATTCTTGGATGGATGGGCACACCTGAAGATGTTATGCCCAATTCAGTCATCTACTTTAAAATATATTTCCTTGGCGGACTTGCTAATGTTTTGTATAACGCTTGCTGTGGTGTTTTTCAGGCTACAGGAGATTCTAAGCGTCCATTGTATTATCTTATGATAAGTACGATCATCAATACCGTGCTTGATCTTTTATTTGTCAGAGACCTGCATATGGGAATTGCAGGAGCTGCTCTTGCAACAGTAGTTGCTCAGTTTGTCAGTGCAATCCTGGCATTTGTAAAATTAACAAAGGTAGAGGGTCCTCACAGGATTATCCTTAAAAATCTAAGAATGGACCCGGATACAATTAAAAAGGAATTGATGATAGGTTTTCCTACCGGAATTCAGAACAGCGTTATAGCAATCGGAAATGTAGTTGTTCAGTCCAATATAAATGCATTTGGCTCAGCGGCCATGGCAGGATGCGGAAGTTACTTTAAATTGGAAGGATTCGTCTTCTTGCCAATAACATGTATGTCTATGGCTCTTACAACATTTGTTAGTCAGAATATAGGAGCAAAAGAAGTAAAGAGAGTTAAGAAGGGTGCTGTTATCGGAAGTGCCATAAGCGTAAGCTGCGCAGAACTGATCGGAGTTGTGGTCTTTTTATTTGCACCTGTGCTTCTTAGAATGTTTTCATCGGAGCCGGAAGTTCTTTTAATAGGAGCTACTCAGGCAAGAACAGAGAGCTTATTCTATTGCCTACTGGCACTTAACCACTGTCTGGCAGGTATTTTCAGAGGAGCAGGCAAAACAACGGTTCCTATGGCTGTTATGCTTTCAAGCTGGTGCCTGTTGAGAATTACATATATCACTATCATTGTCAGGATCATTCCTGTTGTAAACGTTATTTTCTGGGCATACCCTTTAACATGGTCAGTAAGTGCGATCATTTTTGTGATCTATTATTTCAAAGCCAACTGGTTAAGCAAAGTTTTGGATAATAATACTTGAAATTATTTTGCAAACTTTGTATAATTTTATTTGTTCGTTTTAAACGGATATGCGGGTGTGGCGGAATTGGCAGACGCGCTAGATTTAGGTTCTAGTGTCCCCGACGTGCAGGTTCAAGTCCTGTCACCCGCATTTTTATTTGGACGTTTCATACTGCTGTATGAAGCGTCTTTTTCTTTTTTGCCAAGGCTTATTTTTGTTCGTATAAATTATTATCTTAGAAAAATAAGAGGAGGCAATCTATTATGAACTTTATTACAAATTTTTTGGCTGATTTTTATATGAGTACTGTATTTGCAATTTCCATGGCTATAGATGTTCACAGATATCTGAAAGAAGAGAGAAAAGAAAATAATAAGCTGGTGCTTTCAACCTAAAAAATAAGGGATTATGAAAATGAAGATCATAATCCCTTATATCTTTTGGATAAGTAGGTTGAAAGTAGTATCAAGCCTAAGGTCTCTGTAAAGTGGTATATAATTGATGTCCATACTATGCCGATTTCTCTACCGAGAAGATTGACTGTCTGCATTTGCAGGATTGAAAAGGATAACAGAAACAAAATCAGCACTACCAATGATGCGAGTTTCAGGAATTTGTCGTTGAGGAATATTCCTGTCATAACTACGCCCAGTAGTATGGCCACCAGTATCTCGAGATATTTAAAGCCGTGGGTCATATTGTAGAGGAGTATGAATGTGCTGTCCGTAAGAGAACTGTCTGACTCAAACAAGCTCATCAATATGGCTATAAATCTTCTGTACATGATGGATGTGAAATCGTAAATAAGCTCTGCACAGATGAAAATTACTGCCCAAAGCTGTAATAATCTGTTTACTGATGAGACGGATAGTGATGAGCGTCTTTTTTCAAGAAATTCTTGCTGGAGTTTCTCCATTTCTTTTTGATCTTCTTTAGGAACTATACTCATATAGTGCTCAAGTTTTTTCCATGAAAAATAGAATATAATTATAATTAAAAGAATCTGAGTCAAAGAACTTATTATCTGACAGCGCCATAGCATGGAATCCAATATACTTGGTGTGGTAGTACTGCTATTGTTTAATAAAATTCTTATGCCACCTTCCAATAAAGCGGCTATAATTTTAATTATAGCAACACCCATTATGGCGTTTGAGAGAATGTGCTTTCTTACGCTGATATACATGATATATCCTTCTTAATTATAAAAAATAAATCCGTGCTATGACGGATGCAGAACTATATATATATATTTAATCTTACGCATTTTTGATAGTGAGGTCAATTGTAATTGAGGTGCTTACTAGCGTAGATTCTATGGAATATGATGGTCAAATTGTGAAATTTTTCCGATGTGTGTTTTTGCGTTTCGATGTGTGGTAGAATAGTCCTCTATGAATACTAATGAAAATATTAAAAACAAAATAACTGAAGGCTCAATAGTTTCCGGGATGCTGTCATATTTTGCAGCACTTCTCTTAGGAGCTTTTTTTCAGCAGTTTTATAATACTGTTGATGCTGTAATAGTAGGACGTGTGGTAGGAGCTGATGGACTTGCTGCGGTAGGTGGATCGGCAGCCATGATTGTGAGCTTATTTGTTGGCTTTTTTATGGGGCTTTCTACCGGTGCGTCAGTAGTAATTGCACAGTTCTATGGAGCAAGTCGCAAGGAAGAGGTAAAAGAAGCTGTTCATACCGCAATGGCGGTGGCCGTAATCGGAGGCATTATTATTACCGTTGCAGGCGTTTTGTCCGCAGACAGGGTTATAAATATAATGAAGACTCCCAAAGAGATAATTGGGGCTTCTACAGCTTATTTGAGAATATATTTCCTTGGGATGATAGCCAATCTTGTCTACAATATGGGAGCGGGTATATTACGAGCTGTTGGTGATTCCAAACGACCGCTTATAGTTCTTATAATTAGCTGCTTTGCCAATATCTTTTTAGACGTATTTTTTGTTATTGGTCTTGGAATGGGAAAAATGAGTGTCACCATGGGTGTGATCGGTGTTGCTGTAGCAACTGTTTTGTGCCAGGTATTAAGCGCATTTATAATCGTTATCATGCTTGTAAGGAGCAATGATTCATATAAGATTTATATCAGACAGATCAAGATACATATGGGAATGTTCAATCGTATTATTCGTATAGGCCTTCCTGCAGGGATTCAGACGACAATGTATACTATTTCCAATATGCTTATACAGACGGCTATAAATGAAATAGGAAAAGATGCTACAGCAGCCTGGGCGGCATATGGAAAGATTGATGTTTTGTTCTGGATGACTATAAGTTCACTTGGTACAGCGGTTACAACATTTGTGGGACAAAATTTCGGCGCAGGAAAATACGAAAGAGTTCATAAGAGCATGAGATATGCATTTTTGATTGCTTTTGTTATCACGATTCCTTTAAGCCTGCTGTTGTATTTATATGGTGATATTTTCCTGAAGATATTTGTGGATGATGGTGAAGTTATCAGGGTAGGCGTTCAGATGATAAAGTATTTGGCACCGTTCTACTTTACCTACATTGGTGTTGAAGTATTCTCCGGAACGCTGCGAGGTATGGGAACAGCGCTTATGCCTATGCTTATCACCTTGAGCGGAGTTTGTGTACTAAGAGTTACATGGATACTTATAGCTTTTCCTATGAATAAAACAATTGAGACAGTTGAGTTTAGTTATCCACTAACCTGGATTACAACGACTATTTTATTCACAATTTACTATATTTATTACACAAGAAAAAAGAAGATATAAGGTAGGGATATATAATATAAAAAAGCGATTACCAATCTTAAAGGTTGATAATCGCTTTTTGTATGCCTTGAATTTTCTAATAAACTTAGTTGCCTGCAGCTACGTTTTCGGGAACTGTATCAACAACGGTTTCTGCGGGTTGCTCTGCGGCTGCTTCAGGATTTGCAGCAGCTGCTGCAGCGGCGGCCGCGGCCTGCTCTGCGGCAATTATGCCTTCTATGCCTTCCTGAGCCATAAATTCGGCTGTGTGATGGCATGTGTTAAGAACAGTAGTAGTAATACCGTTTTCGTCTGTAACAGTAGTATATGCAGAATTTGTAGGTGTGTAATTAACAAATCCTGACTGAAGTGCTGCCGGAACCTCAGGAGAAAGTTCAAATACTCCTGCAGTCTTGAATGGACAGCTCTCTGTTGCAGGAAGTCCATCTAAAGCGCACATTGTTCCGCCATAATGAACGTCGCAGCTCTCTGTAGGTACAGTGCCTTCCTCAAAATACTCAGTATATAAGGTTCCGTCACAAAGTCCTGCGATAGGCTGCTTGCCTGATCTTGAACAAACAGTAGCTGATACAATACCATCCGGAACATTAAATGATGAGTAAGGAAGATCTTCATGTATCTTGGACATAACCTTACGCCAAAGAGTCTTGGAAAGATTCTTTTCTGCAGTATCTTTCATCTTTTCGTTGTTGTCGTATCCTGTCCAAGTGGTAGCTGTGTAATAATTTGTGTAACCAGCGAACCAAACATCTACGTAATCGGAAGTTGTACCTGTTTTACCTGCTATTGCGGTAGTACCAAAGTTAACAGAACCACCGGTACCGCTTGTTACAACATCCTGCATTGCACTTGTGAGAAGGAAAGCTGTAGTTTCTTTTAAAATACGTTTTGACTTAGCCTGTGTGTTATCTAAAATCACGTTTCCGTCGTGATCTACAACCTTTGTGTACAACTTTGGCTCAATATATACACCGCCATTAGCTATGGTTGCATAGGCTGCATTAAGTTCAAAGTTCTTTACACCCTTGGTAAGACCACCTAAAGCAGTTGACTGCTGAATATCAGAGAAAGTCTTTCCGTTGATGACTTCTTTTTCAACAATGGTGGTAAAGCCAAAGTTTTTGAGGTAATCGAATGCCAACTGAGGTGTGATGAGTGTTATAGCTTCTACAGCAATAACGTTCATGGAATCTCTTATGGCTGTTCTTACGTTGTTAAGTCCTCTATATTCTGATCCCCACCAGTTTCTTACAAGAGTTCCGTCGGAATAAGCAAATGGAGCGTCATTGAACACTGTTGCAAGAGTAAGGCCTGCACTGTCGATGCCCGGAGCATAAGTGGAAATAACCTTAAAGGTTGAACCAGGTTGTCTGTATGAATCAGTAGCTCTGTTAAGAGTTCTGCTGGCAGTCTTGGTTCCACGGCCTCCGACCATGGCAACTATATAGCCTGTACTTTGCTCTTCAATTGTGATTGAGACCTGAGGCTGAGGTACCAGGTTTATCTTTTCGCCAAGGATTTTGTCGCCTTCCTTCATGACTACTGACTTATATTCTTCTATAGCAGCATCAGCGTCGTCTTTGGAACTGAAAATCATATTGAAACTACTCTTTTGTTCTTTAAAGTAACTTGCGAACTTCTCGCTGCTGTAGTTTGTAACGGTTCCGTCAGCAGCCTGAACTGAAAGGTCATAGGATAGCTGATATTTGGTGTTCTCAGGATAGTTACTTTCATCTGTATATACTTCATCGCAGATAGCCTGAATCTTGGGATCCTGTGTTGAATAAATCTTAAGACCGCCACTGTAAAGAAGTGTATATGCCTGAGTTTCGTTGTAGCCTGAAGCTATCAGGTCATCTAATACTTCGTTTGTAAGAGCATCTACAAAATAAGAGTTGATAGTAGAATCGCCGCCTGTTTCCTGATTGACGTTCTCTATACGGGCATATACGTTGTCAGCCAGCGCGGAATCATATTCAACCTGCGTAATATAACCTTGCCTCAACATATCTCTGAGAACCTTTTCGCGACGCACTGTATTGTTCTCAGGGTGAGTGATAGGATTAAAACGGCTTGGGTTCTGGGTTATACCTGCTATAACAGCACATTCTGATAAGGTAAGTTCACTTACTGACTTATTAAAATAACGAAGTGATGCAGCCTGTACACCAAGGGTGTTTGAGCCAAGGTTGATGGTATTCATATAGTTGATAAGAATATCGTCTTTACTCATCTGTTTTTCAAGCTGGATTGCAAGATACTGTTCCTGAATCTTACGCTTTATGCTTTGAAGTTTGGTTTCGCTTGTCCAACCTGAAAAGACATTGTTCTTAAGAAGCTGCTGAGTGATTGTACTGGCACCTTCTGAGAAGTTGCCGGTAGTTATACCTTTTACAGCGGCACGGATGATACCTTGAATATCAATACCGTTGTGATCATAAAATCGCTCATCCTCAATAGCAACGAACGCATGGGCAAGATTCTCGGGAACCATATCCATTGTAACCGGGATTCGGTTTGAATCAGTTGAAACCAATTTGGCTGTCTGATTACCCTCTGTATCATATACAAAGGTTGAAAAACCTGATGGTGTGACATCAATATTGCTGATACTTGGTGCGGTGGCAATAATACCATTGAACACGCCAATACCTGCGCTTGCTCCTATGATGAATATTCCTATTATGAGAGAAAGCATGATGTAGAAACCGAAGAGGCTAAACTTCTTTCCCCATTTATCGGTACCGGAGTTAAGCGCTTTTGCCTGAGCTACGATACCTCTTTTTCCGTAATTCATACAAATAACCTCACTATTATTCCATTTTAACTTATAAAGTATATCATGAATCCAATTTATTATAAAGTTCATGCAAGAGAACAACTATATTTGAGCGGCATTTAGTCTAATATAGTTGAATTTGCATAGTATTAGTTTAAAAACGAATTGTGAATGATGTGTGAAAAATATAAAATTTTTGGGAAAACACTTATATTTTTGTCACATTTTCAAAAATGATACAAGTATTGCGTGAGTTATTTGTACATATTTAATTATTCTGTGGGGGAATGATTATTTTTTTACTGCAATATGTATTAACTGAAATGTGTATAAAGAACGGAGGAGAAAAGAGAAATGGGGAAAACTAGTGGTAAACCTGGTTCTTGCACTGCGGGGAACGGCTTGCATCAATCGGGAAGACGACGAAACGGTCTTGTAAGGGCGGTAACATTCGCTACCAGTGTCAGCCTGACTGTTTCAAGTGTTTTTTATGGATCATCATTAACCGCGTTTGCTTCTACTGATGAGAGTTCATTAAATGAAAGCTCTGTAGAAGAAAGTACTGATGAGGCGGTAGAAGACGCATCATCAGAAGAAGGCGAAGGGGATACTGATGATTCCGCAGCCGCAGGGGCGGGCAATTCAGGCGCTGAAGAAGAGACTACCAGTGAAGAAGGCTCAGGTGAAAAGTCTGATGAAGAAAAATCAACAGAAAAAGCAAGCCTTGATAATTCTTCTGAAGCTTCAGAACAATTAAGCTCATCTCAGGCTACTGATAACAACAGCTCTTCGGAAAATTCAAATTCAGGGAAATCATCTGATGCATCAAGTATGGCAAGCTCTTTGGATGCATCCAGTCATGCAAGCTCAGGTGATGAATCGAAGACTACTCAATCATCCGTAGCAGCTTCATCAGCTTCTTCTGCAGAAATGGCTTCAGATGCAGCTTCTTTGGCATCAACAACAGTTGAGAAAGAGGAAAAGAATAAACTTAGACTTTTATCTGCGGAGAAGGAAGGATTAGTTGAGCAAGGCGAGGATGGTTATGAGAACTTTACCGAAGACACTCTGATAGCAGACTTTAAGTTCGGAACAGAAAAAGATATTTCATCAGAGAATACATATTCTGAAGAAGTTGGATATGGATTTAGTGATGTAGATTATGATGAAGATGCTGTTGGCTGGTCAGGAAATGTGTACTATCCAAGAGTGAAAAATGTTAATTCAGGAAGTGCTGAGAATGTAACAGACAGCGAATCATACGTGGCTGTTGCAAGCAAAGTTTGGACAGAAACAGAGAGCACCGGATATGGAGTATATACATATGAAAATACTTCAACATTCGATGTAGACCTTTATAATGCAGACTATATAGTTGAAGTTACTCTTACTAACCCATCAGATGAGAGTTATACAGCTTATCTTGAAGCAGAAGATATTACGCAGAAAAGCGGAATAAACGTATCTGCTGGCAGTACTGTAACAGAGTCCTATGAAGTCAATCTGATTGACGGACAGCTGAATCTTAAGTTTTTAGTGGCTGGTTCAGCAACTAAAAAAGATGATGCAAATACGCAGAATGTGTACCTTTCTGAGGTAGCTATCACTCGTTTGAAGACTCAGGAAGCAGGAGACAAACCTACATTATTTATAGCATCAGATTCAACGGTGCAGACATATGATGAATACTATTATCCTCAGACAGGTTGGGGACAGGTATTTAGCGAATGGTTCGGTGCTGCTGTTGAGGAACGTGAAGCAGAAGACTGTGACTATTCTCAATCTCAGGTTTATGAAGCAGAAAATGCTATAATTGAAAACCGTTCAATCGGTGGAAGATCATCAAGCAGCTTCATAGAGGAAGGAAAACTTGAAGACCTGTTGGAAGATATCAAGGTAGGAGATTATCTTTTTGTTCAATGGGGACATAATGATGCGACCTACTCAAGACCTAACAGATACGTTTCAAGCAGTGACTTTGAAAAATACATAATGGAATACGTCAATGCTGCTTATCAAAGAGGTGCAACACCTGTACTTGTAACTCCGGTAGCAAGATACAGCTATACCGAAGATGCAGAGGGAAATGTTAAGTGGGCAAGCAATTTTGAAGCTTACAGACAGGTTATGATATCTCTTTCTAAAGAGCACAATATTCCACTTATAGACTTGACTGCACGTTCCTGCGATATTTGCGAAAGCTTTGGAGCAGAGGGGGCAAAGGCATTGTTTCTGTGTGGAGTAGAGGCTGGTGATTATTCAGAAGGTGCTTACACAGGCGGCTCTTCAGATGCTACACATTTACAGTGGTATGGTGCATATAAGTTCTCTCAGGCAGTAGCAAGAGGAATCGTAGATTTTGCCAATGAAGAAGCCAATAAATATGCTCTTAACTTCAATGATCAGCTTGATAAGCTGGCTCAGCTTGTTGTAATAAATGTAGCAAGCGAAGCTCCTGGCAAGGTTAAAGATCTTGAAGTTACAAGCATTGGTGCAACAAGTGTGTCACTTTCATGGACAAATGCCGAAGGCGCTGAGATGTATTACATCTATCGTCAGGCGCTTGAAAATGGCCAGACAGTTGAAGACGTTGATTTCTCAAAAGCAGAGAAGTATTCAGTTTCAACAAAGACCAAGTACACAGATTCAAAGTGTGAATCAGGTGTGTCATATGCCTATGCAATAGCTGCTTGGAACAGCTTTGGAACAGGCGAGATATCAGATATTACTGTAGCTTCAACAAAAGAAGCAGGATTAAAATTCGACTTTAACTATAATTCATCTCCAACAATGGAGGGATGGACCGGTATCAACCAGAATCAGACTTATGATTCAAATCTTGGCTATGGTTGGATAACAGCACCCGGAAATGGAAGATACAGAGGTGGAAACGGCAACGGCGATTCATCAGATATGGCTGATGACTTTAACCTTGGAGCAGGTGAGTTTGCTGTAGATGTTCCAAATGGTTCATATGAAGTAACTATCTATGCATGTGATCTTTTACCGGGAACAAGTACTATTAAGCCGGCTTATACAGCTGAAGGAGTAGCTTTTGGATCAATAGCCACCAAGCAGGCTCTTGGAAGCTGCACAGGTACAGTTTCAGTTACAGATGGACAGCTTAATATCGTTGTTGGTGGTTCAAACATGTATATCAACGGTTTGACTATCACAAGCCTTCTTACAGCACCATCAAACCTTACTATTACAGAGCTTACTTTTGATGGTATGACAGCAAGCTTCCTCCTTTCTTTTGGAACAGTAAGTGATGCGGTAAGCTATAGCGTTTATCAGAAATCTGAAAGTGATACAGAATATAAGGCGGTTAAGACATTTACAGCCCAGGAACTTCTTGATAGTGACCTGGATTGCAGAGCAATGGTTGCAGATCTTGGGGAAACCTATAGCTATTACATGACATGCACCAATACTGAAGGAGTGGAGTCACCTGCAAGTAATGTAGTGACACAGTCTATGCTTGATGAGAGTGTAGCGGTTCCGACAGCTCCCACAAATGTTACATGTGTAAGTCCATCAGCTACAGCTTCTGAGCTTCAGGACTTTGTAACATTGGAGTGGAGTGCAAATCCGGTTACTGAGGGTGTTATCAAGTATATTGTTTATCGCTCACAGAAACCTGAAAGCGACAAATCCTTTAAAGGATTTGAGAAAATCGGCGAATCAAAGACAACTTCATTTACGGATGAGACAGTATTTACAAATATTCATTATTATTACAAAGTGGCTGCATTAAATGCCGGCGGTCTTGGAGAAATGTCTGAAGTATGCATAACTCCTGTAGTTGGAAACCTCGTTGCAGGAGGACTTGAATCATATGCTTCAAGAGCGCTTGTAGCTATAAATCTTTCTGGAAATGCCGGAGCTCAGACAAAAGTGTCTGCGACTGATTCTGAGGGGAATGAGATTACATCCGGAGTATATTTGAGCTGGAGAGCTTTTCCCGGAGATTTGGATTCATCAAATAATGTAACAAGTTCTTTTACCGTATACAGAAATGGATCGGTTATCGCAGATGGTCTTAAGGTTACAAACTGTATTGATGAAGGGGGAAGCAGCTCAGACACATACACAGTTGTAGGATCAAATGATTCATCTCTTGGACTGTCAGCGGTTTCTACAAGTGTATGGGACAATCAGTATCAGGAATTCCAGTTAAACAGACCGGATGACCAGATAATGCCTGACGGAAGCAGTGCATCATATACAGCCAATGATATGTCTGTAGGTGACCTTGACGGAGATGGAGACCTTGAACTTCTCGTTAAGTGGTATCCTAGCAATGCAAAAGACAATTCGGGTTCAGGTTATACAGGAACAACATTTATCGATGCTTATGATATAGACTTTGCAACAGGTAGAGCATCATTTATGTGGAGAATCGACCTGGGAATCAATATTCGTTCAGGCGCTCACTATACACAGTTCCAGGTTTGGGATTTTGATGCTGATGGTGCTGCAGAGATTGCAGTAAAAACTGCTGATGGAACTACTACATACAATTCAAACCTTGAAGAGCAGGGCTTTGTAGGTGCTTGCTCAATGGAAGCTCTTGATACAGCAAGTGTTTCAGCAGAGAACGATTATAGAAATTCATCAGGATATGTGCTTGATGGTCCTGAGTACTTCTCAATGTTCAACGGAGAAGATGGCACAATTATTGACAGTGTTGAATATCTTCCGGGAAGAGGTTCAGTTTCAGCATGGGGAGATGGATACGGTAACAGGGTAGACAGATTCCTTTCATGTACAGCTTATCTTAATGGAACAACACCTTTTGCAGTATTCTGCAGAGGTTATTACACAAGAACCTGCCTTACTGCTTATTATCTTTCAACTGCAGATGATGGAACTCAGTCAATCGGAGTATACTGGCAGTTTGATACCAATGAAGAAGGCTCTCAGTATGAAGCACAGGGTAACCATTCAGTTGCGGTAAACGACGTAGACGGCGATGGAATGGATGAAATTATCTATGGTTCACTTACTGTAGATAATGACGGAACTGTACTATATAGCACAGGTCTGGGACACGGTGATGCGATCCATGTAGGCGACTGGATTCCTTCACACAGCGGATTGGAAATAATGGATGTGCATGAGCATGACAATGCTGCATATCATGTAGAAATCCATGACGCAGAAAACGGAGCAATTCTTACAGGATATTACACAGGTAAAGATACCGGCCGTGGAATAGCATCAGATATCGATCCAAGATATGCTGGAGCAGAGTACTGGTCAATAGCAAATCCTGCTTATACAGGAGATGATGAACCATCATGGGATACAAGAACAGCAAATGTATTTTCATCATTATCAGGTATATATGATTCTTCTGATGCGACAGGAAGCTCAATGATCACTGTAAACGAAGGATCAACACCTGCTTGTAACTTCTCTATTTACTGGGATGGAGACCTTCTTGCTGAGATGCAGGATCACACCTTTGACTCCGGTGCATATGCTCCTCTTACAACAACCATTGAAAAATGGGATTACGAGAAGGGACAGAATATCAATCTCTTTGAGTCAGGTGAGATTTATACAAGTAACGGAACAACAGG
>JAEEGF011880271.1_pt1 | contig 12619 bp, 6 predicted proteins | sample 9134171 | NCBI WGS metagenome assembly JAEEGF01 (sample SAMN16246542, study PRJNA631951) | gut metagenome | biome: gut microbiome; feature: rumen; material: AP-attached | host: Bos | place: Iran: Karaj | collected 2018-10 | reverse complement strand
CCGTCCTTGTAGGTATATGTGAATGTCTTTGCGCCGATGCCGCGCTCAACCCATCCGTTGCTGCTCCAATAGTTGTTGTACTTTGTAGAAGCTCCGTTCGAAGGATTGCGTTCCTGCATCAGTCCGTTGCTGTTGAAAATCATCTGAACGGTCTGCTTCTTTCCGCCAGCCTCAACAGTCTCGTTTACGAATCTTACCAATCCGCGGAAGCCCATGCGGTGTGCATGATTCTCCATATAGATGAGGTTGCGGTAGATGCGCTCAATCTTCGGGTCGCCGTTGCCGCCGTGGTCTTTCTCGTAGATGAGATAGTCGCGATAACTTGCATACTCGCTGATAAGTTGTTCAGACTCGGTTGAGCCAATCTGCTTCATTATCTCAGAAGTGTAGTAACTGTTAGGATACTTTGCAAGATATTCCTTCAGTTCACGAACCTGACCTGATTTCAGGGCATCGTCGTAAGCCAGTTTGTAGATAATGTCCTGAGCCTCGCCGCAGTATGGCGAGTTAGGATATGTCTTCATGTAATTGGTGTACGATGCCACCGTATTTGTATCTTTCGAAAGGGTTAGAGCCTTGAAGTACATCTCGTTCTCGACGGTTGAATAGTTGTAGGCATCGGGATATTTCTTCAAGAACTCAGACAATCCCTCGGGCGACTTGTCGGCACGTTTGTAAGCCAAGTCATCGCGCAACTGGTGAATCTCCTTGAAGTGCTCGCCCTGCGGATAGTTTGTAAGATAATATTCGTAGCCGGTAATTGACTCGGCATTCATTGCCGTGCGATAGCCTGCGTTGTCTTTCCTCTTGAGCAGTTCGGAAGCATACTGAGTATCTTTAAGGGCGGCGTAGACCTTTCCGTAAGTCTCCTCATCGTTCTCGGTGCAGGCGTAATCCATGAGTGCGGCATTAACCTGACTCTCGATTACGGCGAATCCCATGTTTATTTTTTCTGATGCCAGCCATCCGCGCGCCTCGTTTACATAGATGTTAGACTTCACAACCTTCTCGTAAGTCTCGTAAGCACACAGAGGACAGTAGTTAACCACCTTGTCGGGGTCTTTTATCGGGTCGAGTTTGATGCTGTGCTGAAGCACCTCGGCCAAGTCCCAGAGCGGATACAGATTCTTTACATAATCAATATTCTTGCCGGCACCCTTGGCATTCTGCTTGTCGAGTTTCTCTTTCAGAGCCATACGAGCCTTCTCTGCCTTAACATATTCCTTCTTTGCAATAAGTTCGTAAACCTTGTGCAAAGCCTTCAGGTTGCCAGTATTCTCCTGCGTCCAGTGTTTTTCGTCACCAGCCATAACATTCAGCGCCACACAGGCACAGAGAGCCAAAATAATATGTTTCTTCATTTGGTATTTTTTATAAAAAACGAAGCAAAAATATGAATAAAGTTTTAAAGCAGAACAAATTACAAGAATATATTTTAATTTATTTACATTCTTTAACTATTTGCCCTGCCCCGTTAGCATCAGAACTGGAAGTAGATAAACGGCTGAACGTCGCTGCTCTTAATCTGAATGACGATATAAATTACAACGACCACAAGCAACGCCTGAGCAACGAGCGGCATCTTGATAACTGCGCCCTGACTGCGCTCAACCCAACTGTCGGGAACGAAGTGCAGCAGATAGCCCAGAAGCATGAGCGACATCACTCCCCAGTAGCCCTGAACAAGTTGCCAGAATATCTGCGGCTTGAAGTTGCTGAAAATCAGACCGAGCATCGTAAGCGAGTTGTCGAAACTTGTGTTGCGGAAGAAAACCCAGCCCAAGCACACGAAATGGAACGTAACAACAACGCACACGGCATGAAGGAACCATCCGTAGCGATGATTCTTGCCGAAGCCCATAATGTTGTTCCACAAGCGATGGGCTGCCAAGGCAAAGCCGTGCATCGCTCCCCATGCCACGAAGTTCCACGAAGCGCCGTGCCACAATCCGCCCACAAGCATCGTCAGAATCAGATTGACGTAAGTCATGAACTTGCCCTTGCGGTTTCCGCCAAGCGAGATATATACATAATCGCGCAGCCAACTCGACAGCGAGATGTGCCATCTGTGCCAGAACTCGGCAACCGACGCACTCTTGTAAGGGCTGTTGAAGTTCTGCGGAAAGTTAAATCCGAGCAGAAGAGCGATTCCGATAGCCATATCGCTGTAGCCCGAAAAGTCGCAGTAAATCTGAAGGGCAAAACCGTAGATTCCGAGCAGATTCTCCAAGCCCGAATATAGCGACGGGTTGTCGAAAATTCGCTGGACAAAGTTGACGCTTATATAGTCGCAGATGACTGCTTTCTTGAACAATCCGGCAACAATCAGGAACAATCCTTCGCCAAATGTTTCACGAGTAACAATCATCTTTCGGTGTATCTGCGGAATGAAATCGCTCGCCCTAACGATAGGTCCGGCAACCAACTGCGGGAAGAAGCTTACGAAGAAGGCATAGTCGAGCAGACTGTCGAGCGGTTTCAGTTTTCCACGGTACACATCGATGGTGTAACTGAGCGACTGGAAGGTGAAGAATGATATTCCGACAGGCAGTACAATATCGAGCGTTTCGAAGTGTCCGCCGGTGATATCAGCCCATATCGTTCCGAAGAAATTAGTGTACTTGAAGTAGACGAGGAACGACATATCTACAAGCACGCTGAGCCATACAAAGAGAAGCCTCTGCCACTTCTTGCCCGACGAGTAGATGCCATGTGCCATAACAAAGTCGAAGCACGTTACGATGGCAAGAATCTGGAAGTAAGTGCCGCTGCTCTTGTAGTAAAAATAGTACGAGAAAGCCGTTACGAACAGCAGTCGCGCCGTATGAACCTTGCGCAGAAGCGCGTAGACACAAGAGAAGGCAAGAAACAGGAAAAGGAACAATCCGCTGCTGAAGATGAGTTGGTTCTTCTCGTCATAGTTCAGCAACAACGCAGAAAGTTTGCTAAAATCAATGTCTTGCCACATACTTGTTATATTGTTTTATAATAGCCTCAGCCATCAGTTCGCCCTGATAAGTATAGCCTTCGTGAGTGTAATGAACAAAGTCGCTTCGCATGAACTTTGCCCTTCGCCAGTTTTTGCATGCGCTGGCATCGCCTCCCATAATTCCGTACAAGTCCCAGACTGCAAGGTTGTGCTCCTCGGCATAGTTGAGCCAAATCTGGCGCACCTTCTCGGTATTCTTGTTCTCTACCGGAGTTGAAGAATATCGGCGACGTCCCTTACGGTTTCTGCTGCGCACCCTTATGCGCTTGAACGAGCCGGGCAGCGTGGTGAGCATTATCTTGGCAGACGGACAGCTGTCGTTAATCATAACGCAGAGGCTGTCGAGATTGTTTCGGAATGATTCTCCACTGAACGAGCCGTAACTCTCGTTTGTTCCAAGCGACACGATAACCAAATCGGGATTCAGCTCCTTTACCCTCGACATATAGTCGCCGCTAAGGAAGTGGGCACACACCGCGCCGTTGCGTCCTATCGCGCTGTAAACTATTCCCGGCTTGCCCGTCTCGGTGGCGATGGCAGTTGTCTGATAGCTGATTTTCTGAGCCTCAACGGCACTGTCGCCCCATTCCTTCTCGAGCCTATGCCGTGCCGCCACGCTGAACACATGTCCCCGGACGTGCGAATCGCCAATGTGAACGATGCGAACGATATCCTTTCCGCCGCGAATCTTGCAGAAGATACTGTCGAGTTCCTCACCGCGGATAAGTTCGTTACTCTTCATTCCCGGAAAGTGCAGCGCACCGCTGTTTACCGAGTCGGCAGCGATGCTGTCCAAGGCAGCAGCATTCACCGCCGTCTTTTTATCGTCAATATCCTCCGTGCCCTTTGCCATATCTATGCCCACGAAGAGCAGGCACAGCACAAAGAGCAGCAGAATCTTTCTATTCTCTTTCATATTCCTTCCTCTTGTCATAATTATATTTGCCCTCAACAAGAGCATCGTAAAGGAAGTGCGACAGATACTGTCCTCCCTTGAAGTTTATGTGCGTGTAATCGTAGTTTGCCTTCGACGGCTTTGAGTGTACGAGTTCTGCCATCGAGCCTTCGCCGCCCATAGCCTCGAACAGATTCCAGAAGGCAATGTGAGCCTCGGCTGCAATCTGCTGCTGGTAAGCCACCAGATTCTTAACGCCCGGCATTGTCTTTATCTCGCCGCTCTCGCTCTTGTATCCGCGGTCGCCCACGCCCACGAGCAGGAATCCCGAGTTAGGGAACGCTTCCTGAAGATACTTGATGGTCTTGAGCATCGCCTTTTTGTAATATCCGTAGTCCTTGCCGAACTTCGATGCCACGTTAAGTCCGTAGTGTATGATGATGAGGTCGTAAGGCCTCTGCTCGGCATACTGGCGGAGTCGGTTCTGCGGAATGCTGCGGAGAGTTGCGCCGCTTCGTCCTCGCATACTGAAACAATCTACCGAGATGCCTCTGTTGCCCTCCATCGCCACGCCGTAGAACACAGATGAGGCTGTCTCGCCGTTCACCGTCCAGCGCACGCGACCGATCTTGCCCTTCACCTCAGCCTTCTGCAATCCTTCGGAAGGGGCAAAGAGGAATTCCTTTGATTCCGAGCCGTTTACGTTTGCCGTGAGGACGATGTTTCCCGATGTCTGGAAATATATTGTAGAACGCTGGCAGGTGTCGAGCAGAGTTGCATATCTGTTCTGTCCCGACACATTGACGTATGCGCCCTCGCGCGGAATGAAATATCGCTCGTCAATGCCCTGACGGCTTTTGTCGAACCTTGTGGTATCGTTGAATACATGAGCAATCCAGCCCGATGACGACACGCGAACCGTCTGTCTGAACCCGTCGGTAATAGAGAAGATATCGACATAGCTTGCTCCGCATCCGCCGTATTTCTTCTGAAGGAGGGCGCGCAAATCGCCAGTGAAGATATCGCCTTCGATGAACGAATCGCCGAAATAGGCGATGCGCACAGGGCGGTCGAGCGTCTGAAGGCTGTCGAGTGCCTGATAGTATTTCAACATACCCGTTCCGAGGCTGTCGCCGAAATCTTCGATACATGTAACGCCCTCGCGGCAATGAGCCACAAACGGCGGCTTCACCACCGGCAAAACAACAGTATCCTTCTCGGCCTGCTCCTCTTCCGAAGGGCATATATCCGAAAGGATATTAACCTGTCTAAGCGTTGTGCCACAAATAGTTATGGGGGGCAGGTATCTTAAGGCTGCAAGCATCAGCACTACAAGGAGTGTGAGTAAAAACGTGCGAAGTAGATAATTCTTCATTCCTCTAACAAAATCGGCGGCAAAATTACAAAAAAGGAACGACACGACCAAAAAAGCCCCACCTTTCAAAAGAAAAAGGAAGAGAAATGCGGCTTATAACAAGATACGCGAGTTCGGGACAAAAAACGCGGTCTGTAATAATATGCAGACAGAAAACGAATCATTATGCAGAAAAGAGGCAAAAAAGCTACTTTCAAGGTAGAGGGTAGTAAGGGGATAGTAAGGGGATAGCAAGGGGGAAGCTTCGAGGAAGGAAGCCGATGCGTATATTGATGCAAATTCAATAGCTTTCACTGTTGACAATTAACAATGCAGGTAAGAAATGTATAATTTATCCCGAATTCGCATACAAGATGATACCTTACTCAGCCCTGTCCAAGAAAGAACTCGTTAGACATAAAAAAATGCGTTAAAAGCACTTTGAACTAAAAACACCCCATCATTAGTTTATTTTTAACCCATAGCATTGAAATATAAGGCGTAGCTTTGCTGCGAGTTTTTCTAATCAATTTTACTAACAACTAATACCAAGAAAGTATGACTAAAACATTCTTTAGGTTTCTGATGCTTGCGGCGGCACTGCTATTAACGGCAGCGACGAGCACAACAGCTCAGATAAAGGTGCATAGCATAGGTGACTCTACTATGCAGACCTATGACGAGAGTTCGACCGACAAACGCGGTTGGGCCCAGATGCTACAACAGTTTTTCGATGCCAACTTTGTTACGGTAAACAACCGCGGCAAATCGGGAGCCTCATCGAAAAGTTTCTACAACGAAGCTGCTTACTGGCCAACGATGGTGGCAAGCAAAAGCAGCAACACAACAATCGAGCAGGGCGACTACGTTCTGATTCAGTTTGCCCATAACGACGAGAAGAACAACGGAATGGACGGCGACGAGGTTATTGCATACTACAAGAGCATAGGCAACACAACAGAGGCGGCGTCTACCGACTATCGCGGAACAACACCGTTCAACACGTTCAAAAAGTACATTCGTGCATTCATTGACGAGACAAAGGCTCGCGGCGGAATTCCAATTATCGTAACGCCTATCTGCCGAAAATACTTCAGCGGAAGCAACATATCGAGAAAGGGGCAGCACGATTTGGGCGATGGATTCGCAAAACTGACCGAAAGCGGAATAACGACAAACAACAAACTTGCCGAATCGGATAATACAATGGACTATGTGCAGGCTCTGAAAGATGTAGCATGCGAGTACGATGATGTTCCGGTTGTAGACATTACCGAACTTACCCGAAAAATGTATCTCAGCTACGGAAACGACTTCTGTACAAGCAACATTTTCTGTTCCGACGACTCAACACATCCAAAAGCCCTCGGCGCAACGCTGGTGGCACGTCTGTTTGCTCAGGCGGTTAAGAACGGCGAGAATGCCGTAAGCACACCAAAGAGCAGCGCGGTGCTTGCAAATCTGGCTAAATATGTGGTAGTTAGCAACGAGGTCTCACTTTCACCTTCAGACGGAGATTTGGGAACCGCCTACATCGGCATGACCGTAACCAAAGAGTTCAACATCTCAGCCTTCGGACTTGCCAAGGCTGCGGGTACTTTTACATTCAAGACCGAAGGCGGATTCGAGGTTTCTACCGACAAAACCAATTTCTCTAACTCTGCAAGCATAGATTACAACGGGAACACACTCATCTCTACAATCTACATCCGTTTCAAGGTTTCAGCAGAGGGCGTGACAAGAGGCTCGCTCACCGCAACAGACGGAACGACAAGCAAGACCATAGAACTCTCTGCAACAGGAAAAAGCAGCGCAGGAGGAATAGAGACAAGCGTAGTATGGCCTCTAACCAGCAACGCTACGCCAGTGGTTACAGGCAGCATCACTCCTCTTGAACAGACGATGAGCAACATGACGGTTTCGGGCTACCAAAACATAAACAAGGCTGCCGTGTGGCCCGAGGGCAGCAACTACGATGCAAGCCATACCGTTCAGCGCAACTGCGTGGCTGGCAACAAATGGCCTGCCGGAGAGATTGACGAGGTGAGCGACAGATTCATTCAGTTTGGCGTTTCGGCTCCCGAGAACACAAGCATAGACATTGACAAGATAAGCATGTATGTTGCCGGAGCAGGCGGAAACGGAATGAGATGCAAGATTTACTATTCAACCGATGCCCAGTTTGCAAATCCGGTGCAGATAAAAGAGTTTGCGTCGATGACAAGCAACACAGCATATCTTGTAACCGCCGAGCCTGTGCTTACGCTCGACGAGGGCGAATCGCTCTATCTGCGCATCTATCCTTGGTATTCGGGCGAGGCAACAGGAAAGACTATCTGCCTGAGCGACGTCACGATTCACGGAGTGGCAAAGAGCGGAAACTCATCGGCTCAGGCAAGATACAGTCTGACAACAAAAGTCTCTCCTGCCGACGCTGGAAAAATTACAGTAAACCCAGTTCTCACATCATACAAGAAAGGCAGCGAGGCAACTCTCACGGCTACAAGAAACTTCGGATTCACATTCAAGGAATGGCAGGACAACAACGGCAAGACAATCTCTACCGAGCCTACTACAACCATTACAATAGATGCCGACAAAGACATCACTGCCGTCTTCGTTCCGCTTAACGTCTACACTGTAACGGCTCGCACTACCAACGACATGGAGATGTCGCTCGGAAGCGTAACAATATCGCCAAACAATAACGGCAACAAGTATGAGGAGGGAACGGAGATTGTAGCCACTGCCAACGAAAGCAAGATTCTGAAATTCTTGAGTTGGACCGACGATAACGAGAATGCAGGCAACAACGCTATACGTAATCTGAAAGTAAACGGCAACATAGAACTGGTAGCCAACTACGAGGTTCAGGACTTCATTGCCGTATTCGACGCTTCGAAGGTTCAGGGATATGCCTACAACACAACAGCCGAATATCCTTACAACGCCGATGTTGTATGGGATGCAAGCAGAAACGCAAAGGCAAGCATAGTAAGAGTTAGCGACGGCTCTCTGGTTTACACGCAGAACGGCGGAACTCCAGTAGTGCGCAGCCGAGAGTCTGCAACATTAAGCGGTCTTAACGGTCTTTACCAAAACGGCTACCGCACAACCGACGTGGCATTCCAATATCAGTTCTCGACAATCGGATTCACCTCGGCAACGATGTATGCCGGAATGGCAGCCAAGAACATGGCAAGCGCAAACTGGAAGGCTCAGATAAGCACCGACGGAAAATCATTTGCCGACATCGACGGCGCAAAATGGACAATCACGGCAAATGTTCTGAAAGATGACATCGCAATAAGTCTGCCAGAATCGGCAATGGACAAAAATCTGGTTACAATACGCATTGTAGGAGACGGCGACGCTACTCTTAGCACATCGTACCAGTTCGACAAAAAGTTCGACGGACTCGACTACTGCGACCATTCAGAAACAGGCTTCGGCAATGTTTTCGTCCTCGGAACAGCCAAGGTTGTGAAAGACAACGACGCCCCCGTTGTTACAAGCGTTCTTCCGACTAATGGCTCAACCGGAACAAGCAGTTCGGGAACAATCACAGTATCGTTCAACGAGCGCATCCGCAGCGCAAACATCGTAAACGGCAAGGTTACGATTTCGGGCGGCGGAGAGACAAAGGAACTTGAACCAACATGGAACTCGCGCTCCGTTTCGTTCAACTACTTCAACCTGAAATACGGCACAACCTACAACTTCGTGATGCCTGCCGGATTTGCCGAAGACCTTTCGGGCAACGCCGCTCCTGAGGTTAAGGTAGAATTTACGGTTATGGACAGACAGAAGCCGGCTCAACGCACGTTCAACGCCATTGTTGACCATTCCCTCAGCGTAGACAAGATTGAGGCATCAGCCGATATGCCAGCGCAGTATCGATACATTCAGGATGCGATAGACGACGCACCTTCGGCATCAGCAAAGCCTTATCTCATCTACATAAAAGAAGGTTATTACAAAGACCCTAACAAGACGTTCAATGCAAGCTACGGAATGAGATACGCCGACACATCGGCTGGCTCGACAAGCACCGAGACCGTTCAGATTCCGGGCGGAGCAAACGAATACGACAAATGTAATCTGGTTTGCGTAAACAAGCCAAACATTCACCTCATCGGTCAGGCAGTAGATAAAGTTACGATTGCCGGCGACCGTCTTGACGGTGGCTGTTCTGACAGAACACGCGTGTGGTATCACATAAACGCAGGTGCTTCGATGGAGGTTACGGCAGCGGCAACCGACTTCTTCATGGAGAACGTAACGCTTGTAAACGAGGCTTGGACCGTAGAGAAGATGGCTGGTCCTCAGGCTCTCGCGCTTAACATGTCGTCAGACCGCGCAGTTATAAACAACTGCAATGTCCGCTCTTATCAAGACACCTATTATTCGGCTTCGACATACAACCGCCAGTTCTGGAACAACTCAACAATCGAGGGCGCGGTCGACTTCATATACGGTTCGGGCGATGTATTCTTCGAGGGTTGTACGCTGAAAATCGTGCGTCAGGCAGGCGGATATATCGTTGCGCCAAACCATCCAGCCAACACCCGATGGGGATATGTGTTCAACAACACCAAGATTGTCAGCGGAGTAACATCTCCTTCGAGCGACACCAAGGTATACTTTGGCCGCCCATGGCACGAAACTCCTATGACGGTATTCCTTCACACACAGAGCGAGGTTACTCCATACGACGGCATTTGGTATCCAACAATGGGCGGTCTGCCTAAACTCTGGGCGGTGTACGACATGTGGGATGCCAACGGATATGCACGCAGCACAGAGAGCATCAGCGACTATTACTATACCGACAAGGCAACAGGCAACAAGGTGAGCGGCAAGGCTAAGAACTTCCTTACCGACGATGAGGCTAAGCAATACACCATCGAGAACGTGTTCAGCGGCGACAAGAGCAGCGGCAAGACAGGCTATTGGAATCCGCAGCCTATAGTAGAGAAGACTTCAACTCCAGTTCTCTCGCTTAACGGCAACGTAATAACATGGAATGCCGACGACTATGCCATCTGCTATGTTGTAACGGTAAACGGAAAGGCCGTAAGTTTCCCAACCGAATGCAGATTTGTTGCAAATGTGGGAGATGTGGTTTCCGTTCAGTCTGTAAACGAGCATGGCGCACTTTCAGATGCTTCTGAAAGCGTTACGGTTCTCACTACCGATATTAAGAATATCTCGGCTAATAGGAATACTGAAAGCGACGCATCGTTCTCAGTAAACGGAATGAAACTGAACAAGCCTTCGCAGCACGGCGTTTACATCGAGAACGGCAAGAAGGTTTATAAGAAGTAAACGAATTAAAAGACATCAAACCCAAAAGAGACTGATACCAGCAACGGCATCAGCCTCTTTTTCTGTTCTGCATCAAAGCGTTTGCTATTTTAACTGTAACTTTGACGGAACACGATGAAAGATGTTTTATATTTGCGCAAATCTTTTATGCCAAATTAAACTATGCGGAAAATAATATCGATTAGCGCGACTGTCTCAGCCATAGCAATAATGACTTCTTGCACAAGAGTCAGAAGCAGAATCGTCAATCTGTTAGAAAGCGATCCGAAGACAACAGAATGCAACATCGGTACGCTATATCCCAACTTAGACGGAAGAGAGTGTGTCGGAGTAATGAGTGATAACATTCTATATACATACCTGTTCAGATATAGAGCTACACCCGAGGAAGTAGAAAGCGCACTAATGAAAAAAACATGTTCATACATTGAGATTATTCCGGATACTACTTTACAAGAATGTTCCAGAGAATACATCCTTGCAAATATGAGTTCACGCTCCATAGAATCCTACCCTACTCTGACGGAGTGGAAACAGAGCAACCACCCCGACAGTTTGGTCTTTTATAAATGCTGTAGAACGCCCTTGCAACATCTGCTTGTATTCGACAAGAAAACAGGATTCGTCTATCACAAAATCTACGAATTTAAAGAATAAAAAACGTCATATCAGCCCTTTGTCTTTCATCTTCTCGTCTATGAAGTTGCATTTCTGCCATACACGAATGTATCTAACTTATCGGCAGAAATCCATCTTCACAAAAGTCATAAAAACCGAGCTAAAACATGAATATCATTAATAAAATCTCGTTCGAAGATAAAAAAAGTAAGAAAAGTTTCATTTTTAGTGTATTTTTTAAACCCAAATCGGTTATTAGGATAGCTATTTTCGTGGTTATTTTCATAACCACTTGATAACAAATGCTTTACGATTTGAATTTTCTAATGACCGCCATTAGAAAAATGGTTTTATAAACAACTTATTTTCAGGAATTTACAAACACAACCACGGATTTATGTACTTCTAACGACCGATTTGGGTTAAATATTTTCTTAGACCGTGTGTTCCAATTGTTTTCAAAACACTGAATTCAAAATTGTAGAAAAAGTGAACTTTTTTGCCTTTTGGGAAATACAAAATGGTGGGAAGGTATAGGCAAGGTATAGGGAAGCTATATGCAAGGTATATGAAGGGTATATGTAAGATATATGTTGGGTATATGTTGGGTATATGTAAGCTATATGTTATCTATATGTAGGGAATATCCTGAGTGGGTGATGGGTAGGTTATGGTGAAGTTGAAAATTCGGAATCCACAGTTAACTGTTGACAAATACTTCATTCGCAAGAAGTAGGCAAGAACCAAGGAAACCCCGAATGCATCCCGAAGGATTAGCCCCCATGTTGAACCGAATTTGCCCCGAACTCAGTTCGCTTGCTACTACCAGAGATCGAGCGCAGAAATTCGGCAGAACGTAAGATTAGACAAATACGTCATCAAATAAAAAACGAAGAGGGCGTGTCAAAAAAAACAGACACGCCCTATTTTTTTGTTTGCCAGACTGCCGACAAAATATTTACATGTAGAATCTCAGACCAAATTGAAGGTCCATTCGCTCTATTCCGTAGAAACCGTACTTTGAAGTGTCTATTCCCTCAGGCCTTTCCATCGACATCCTGAACGAATCAAACTGAAAGCCAATGCCAATCTTGTCCGACATCTTGTATTGTATTCCCATCTGAGCCAATATTCCCAGACGGTTAATGCTCTCGGATGCATGGCCGTAGCTGTTCGACATGCTTTCGGTATAATGCGTATAGCCCATACCAACCTGAACATCCCAAATCCATTTGTCGCCGAGCTTCATGCTTGCGGCCAGACTTGGGCCTATGTAATGCATCTTTAACTTCAAGTCGTTGTCGAATGATGTTCCGAAGTACTGATAGTTTACGCCAAGACCAAATCCATAGTTCCAGATGTGCTGATAGTCGGCAGAGACATTAAATCCCATCTTGCGCTTATATGTGCCATTATAAGTCGTAAATTCTGACAG